>Ga0163150_10000016_pt1 | contig 299956 bp, 232 predicted proteins | sample OliLakLV19P2IB_FD_148628 | JGI IMG/M metagenome (GOLD analysis project Ga0163150, IMG submission 148628) | Freshwater microbial mat bacterial communities from Lake Vanda, McMurdo Dry Valleys, Antarctica - Oligotrophic Lake LV.19.P2.IB | ecosystem: Environmental > Aquatic > Freshwater > Lake >... | reverse complement strand
CCTGGTTACCGACGAGGAAGCTGCCGGTGTCCGGCCCGCCGAAGCCGCCGCCTCCACTGCCCTGGCCTCCACCGCCCTGGCCTCCACCGCCCTGGCCTCCCCGGCCACCCCCGCCGCCGGGAGGCCCGCCACCGCCCGGACCTCCAAATCCACCCCCACCTCCAAACCCACCGCGGTTGGTGTTGCCCAACACGCCAAGAAGGTCCTCGTTGGCGAAGTTCTGCTGGTTGACGTTGTTGCTCAGGCCGATGAGCGAAATCCGTCGGTTGCCGTCAAAGATATTCATGCTTCCGCCGGCGATGTAGCGGGTTTCGGAGCCGTAACCCCCATAAATCTTCCCAAACTGCCCGTTTTCGGTGCCGGTGGTCGTGATAATATTGATGGTCCGTTCTGAATTCCCATCGTCGAAGCCCGAGAACTGGGCCTGATCGCTGAGCCTATCGAAGACCTGGACGCGCGCGATCACATCGGCCGGCAGGTTACGAAGCGCGGCCGTGGGGTCGTCGCCGAAGTACTCGCGCCCATCGACCAGCACACGGCGCACGTTTTCGCCCTGCACCTGCACCTGGCCGTCCTGCACGACCACGCCGGGCATCTTGCCGACCAGATCTTCCGCGCTGGCATCCGGGTTTGTTTTGAAGGCGCCGGCATTGTACTCCGTCGTATCCCCCTTGATGGTGACGCGCTCCTGCACTTCTTCCACCACCACTTCGTCGAGCGCTACCGTGTCTTCGTCGAGCAGGACAAAGCCGAGGTTATACCCCTCGGCCGGTACATCGATCTGCATCGCGGCGCTCTTGTAGCCCACGAAAGACAACTGGAGGCGGTAAAGACCGGTGGCGGGCACCGTCAACGAAAAGAAGCCCCGGGCGTTGGTTGATGTGCCGTAGGTCTTTAACGAATCCGCCATGCTGGTGAGCACGACGTTGACAGCGGGCAGCCGTTCATTCGTTTTGGCGTCGCGAGTGAAGCCGGCGACTTCCGGATTGGCGCCCTGCCCGAAGGCGAGGACGGGAAGGAAAAAGGCTGTAGCGAGAAAGACGGCGAGAAAAAAGAAGCGGTAGTTCATGCGAGGCGCACGCTCCAGGAGGATGATGTAGCACAGGCTGTCCGCCGGCCGGCGAACGCTGAGCTACTGACGGTGCAACGCCGCATCGCATTCCATGGCTTCCGGAAAACGATGTTAAATAGTGTTAAGAGAAGGGGTTTAAGGTTAACAAGTTTAAGGTTTAAGGAAAATATCTTGAACCTTAAACCCTTCAGCCCTTCAATTCATGCAAAAAATCTCCGTCCACAGTTCGATCGCGACGTCGATCACGCGGCCGCCCTGCTCCGGCGGGCGGGCGTCCTCGGTCCATTTGCCCATCAAGGGGTTCCAGTACAACGCTTTGTAGCCCCAGAATTGCCAGTACGTCCCGGGACGGTCGGCTTCGCGGCTGTAGTGGATGAGGTACCACCCTTCACGGGTAGGCTGAATGGCGCTGTACTTGATCCAGTTCATTGGCGACCTCCGGTTCGTGGTGAAGGGGACGGCTGCCCGTATGATAATCGCCCGAAGCAAGGGCGGACAAGAGCCAGGACGTAACGGTCTGGGCAAAGAAGTTGGGACGATGCACACGCTATGAACAAACGTTCCACATTCAACGCGAAAACGGCTTATAACGCCTCAAACGGCACATTAAGTACGGGGTACTGGCCCCACTCGTTAAAGTCGAAGTGCCACCACTCCCACTCGTACACCGTGAAGCCGGCCTCTTCCATGATATCGCGCAGCAGTTCGCGGTGCCAGCGTTCCAGGGCGCTGCCGCCCGGGTAATCCGGGAAGGCGCGCGGCGAGAACTCATCGTAGCCGCTGGGCATCGGGACGAGGTTGCCGGTGGCCAGGTCGTACAGGCCGATGTCTATCGCGCAGCCGCGGTTGTGGCGAGACCCCTTTGCGGGGTCGGCGACAAAATCGTGTTGGTGTTCGGGCGTTGCCTCCCAGAACATCTTCGTTACGGCCCAGGGGCGGTAGCCGTCATAGACGACGATCCCGAGGCCCTGTTTTTTTAGCTCCGCGCCGGCGCGGACCAGCGCCTCCGCCGCTGGCCGCTGCAGGAACGCCCGTGGCTGCTGGTAAAAAACGGCTCCCATGAAGTTGTTCGTGGTGGCGTAGCGGATGTCGAGTTTAAAGGTCGGATCGAGGGTGCTCAGCTCGACGAGGTCTGGCGCGCGAAGGGAATCCGGCTGCGCCGGCGGGGTGGCCGCCATCGCCTCGGAGCGCAGGGTTTCGACAGGGCGCACGGGATTGATCTTGAAGGTGGCCCCGCCATCGGGTTCGATCCGTCTCCGTTCAAAGTCCACCCCGACAAGTGAAGCGTTCAACCCACGCCCCTGCGCGTCGCGGGTGAAGGTGAGCGTCTCGTCGGGATACAGCCCGTACGCCGGCATGCGGTAGACGTCGGGGCTCACTTCGGTGAGAGGATAATAAAAGAACCACTCTATGAGGGTCCACAACTGCCCGTCGCGTTCGAAGACGTAGAGGGTGTTGTGGTCCCACCCGTATTCGCCGATGAGGCCGGCGTGATGCGGATACGGGGCGGCCGGCCGGGTCGGCGCGACCTGCACGAACCGCTGGCCGGCGGCATCGATCAGGGCGTCGCCTTCCGGAAGCAAGGTGTAGCCGTGGGCGAGCCGGTCGTCGGTGATCAAGGAGTCGCCCCGCATCCGGAGGCGGTGGCGTTCGAGGCCGTTGAAGAGGTAGAGTTCGCCGTTGCGTTCGATGAGTTCGCGGACCGCTCCGTTCGATTCGTACCTGCCGTCGAGCCGGCGCGCGAGGAGCGAGTCGACGGGCGTGAACCGTTCGAAACCGGGCAGGGGTAGACTGGCTTTGTGCGCCCGCAGCAGCCGAAGGGCGTACGCGCCGATCCGGTCCACGGCATCGTTCGCGGCGTCCATCGTTCCCACGACGGCCACGCCAAGCCGCTCGTCCGGCAGTGCGGCTAGGCGGGTGGCATAACCGTACATCACCCCGCTGTGCTGGACGCGTCGCGCGCCCTCGAAGGCATCGACGAAGAAGCCCAGGCCGAAACCAGGCGCTCGCGGATCCCCGCCGCCGGCAAATTGTACGGTCCACATGGTATCCAGCGATGCGGGGGAGATCACGGTGGCTCCATCGGGACCGATGCCGCCGGCGAAGAGGACCGTCATGAAACGACCGAGGTCGTCCATGGTGGTGTACAGGTTGGCCGCCGGCGCCATGCCCAACTCGAACACCGGCGCGGGGAACGTGCGGCCGTCGTAGGTCCACATGGTCCCTTCCGCCAGCCCGGCGCGGAGGGTGGGCCGGGGGGCGAAACTGCTGGTCGTCATCCCCATCGGATGCAGTAGCGCGCGGTCCACGTAGTCGGCGAACGGCTCGCCCACTACAGCTTCCACGACGCGGCCGGCCACGGTGACGGCCGCGTTTGAATATTTGGTCCGGGTCGTCGGCGCGTAAATGAGCGCCGTCTGGTTGAGGCTGGCGACGGTGGCCTCGATCGAGGGCTCGTCGGGGTCGAAATAATGCCCCACCGGCGGCTCGCGCACGAGGCCCGAGCGGTGGCTGTGGACCTGGCGTAGAGTCACCGGGGTCCCGAACGGGTTGGCCGGCTTAAAGTCCGGCAGATAGGTCTCGATGGGGGCGTCAAGATCGAGCCGGCCCTGTTCGACCAGTTGCATCACGGCCATTGCCGTAAAGAGCTTCGAAAGCGAGGCTACGCGGTAGACGGTCTGCCCCGTCGCAAGCGCCCCGGAAGCAGGCTGCGCGGTCCCATATCCATTTGACCAGACGATGTCGGGCCCATCGACGAGGGTTATCGACACCGACGGTAGCCCTTTATCGGCCATCTCGTACTGGATATAGGCGTCGAGGGCGTCGATTACGGACGAGAGGTCCGGTTCGGGAGGAGCAACAGGCCGGCACGCGGCGAGGACTGGCAAGATCAGGAGAAGGAGGTAGCGCGGAGAGTGCATGCGGGTTCGGTTTGTCAGCCCGGCAAGATACGACAGGCCGTCCGCAAGCTTCTCAAAAAGATCACTGGATACGCGGCCCCGATTGCGACGAAGCGGGTTTACATCCCCCTGTGGTCCCCCCTGTGGTCCCCCCTCGGTTTTCCGTGTTATCCCCATCGATCGGAACGCTCCGCATGCAGGCTACCTCGACACCACCGGCACGCTGGGCGCTCGTCACGGCGCTTGCCAGTGTGTACATCATCTGGGGATCGACGTATCTGGCCATACGGTACGCGGTCGAAACGTTGCCCCCGCTGCTGCTGCTGGGGAGCCGGTTCGGCATCGCCGGCGGCGTCATGTACCTGTGGCTCAGGATGCGCGGCGGCGAGCGTCCAACCTTCGTCCAGTGGCGGCGGGCGACCCTCGTCGGCACCCTGATGCTCGGTTTTGGCACCGGCACCCTCGCCTGGGCGACGAAGTTTATCCCGTCGGGCCTTGCCGCCCTGCTCATCACGACTGTGCCGATGTGGATGGCGCTGTTGGACTGGCTCTGGAAAAAAGGCGCACCACCTAACCGGCTGACGATCATCGGGTTCATCGTGGGTGCGGTGGGCGTGGCGTTGTTGTTCGATACCGGGTCGATTCTGGCCGGCGATGGACTCAATGTCGCCGCGGCGGCGGCCACATTATTGGGCGGGATTTGCTGGGCGGTGGGGTCGCTGCATGGCCGCAACGCCGGTCTCCCCGCCGATCCGTTCCTCTCCACCGCCATGCAGATGCTCGGCGGCGGCCTGATGCTGACGCTGGCCGGCCTGGTCGCCGGCGAGGCGGCGGAGATCCACCTGGCCTCCTTCACCATGCGCTCCGTGCTGAGTTGGGCCTATTTGCTGGTTTTTGGCTCGTTCATCGGGTTCAGCGCGTACGTCTGGCTCCTCACCCATACCACACCGACCGTGGCAACGACATACGCCTACGTCAATCCGGGCGTGGCTATTCTGCTGGGCTGGGCGCTGGGAGGCGAGACAGTGACCTGGCGCATGGGCGTGGCGCTGGTGCTGCTGGTTAGCGCCGTGGCGATCATCAATATCTTCGGAAGAAACCGGGCAAAGAAGCCGGCGAGTTTCCCCCCGCCACCCAATCCCGCCGCGGCCCCGTCGGATCAGCCCGTAGGTCGGGTTAGCGAAGCGTAACCCGACGCCACACCACGCCCCCCACATTCCGATCGATTCGGAAACCCATCCCCCCAGACCCCGACTCGGGTCCGGGGGGATCGTTCGATCCTCAGTCGTTCACCCAGCAGTAGCGGGTGACCTGTGCGTTAGGGCCTGGATCCCAGAATCCGTCGTATTCCGCCACGTAGATGCATCCGTCGGGACCGACTTCCATCGATATCGGCGTGCTCATGGTGAGCTGATCGAACGTTTTGATGTTCGTCAGGCGCGTGGTGCGGGTGGAGTACTGGAGCGGCGTGTTCTTTACCATCCGCTCGTCGTCGGAGGTATAGGTGCCCTCCTCGATGTCGCCCCACTTGATCCAACGGCGGGACCAGTCGTAGACGAAGCCCTTGTTCTGAAACGCCTCCGGGAATGCGCCGGCGCCTTTGAAGCGATACACCGGTCCAAACGTAGCCGAGCGGGCGCCGCCCTGGTCATAGCGGTACTCCCAGATCGGCGGCTTGAAGTTCGGAATCATGTCCGGAGTCCACTCATTGTAAAACAGCCGGCCGATCGAGCGCGGCCACCCGAAGTTCTCTCCGCCCTGTGCGACGTTGTACTCGTCGTAGTCGTACACCGCATCCGGGCCGACCACGCCGATAAACAGGGATTCCGTCTCCTGATCCCACTTGATGCGGTACGGGTTGCGCAGGCCGTAGGCGAAGATCTCCCAGCGGACGCCGGGCTGGCCGTAGAGCGGGTTGTCCTTCGGGATCGAACCGTCTTTGTTGATGCGGAGCACCTTGCCACGGAGATCAGTCAGGTTCTGCGAGGTATGCTCGGAGTCCACGATGCGCGACCAGTGCGTATCGTTCAGGTCGTACTTCTCGGCGAACGCTTTTACGCGCTCCTCGCTGATCTCCCATTCGGGCCGGGTGCCGGAGTACCCGGTATCGCCGGTGGAGATGAAGAGGGTGCCGTCGGCGCCCCACTCGAGGTCGCCAGCCTGGTGGCAGCACTGCGGCTCGGTGGGGACGCGGAGGATGATCTTCTCGGTGGAAAAATCGATCGCGTCGTTCCGGTACTCGTACCGCAGCAGCGTGTTGACAAACGTCTCGGGCTCCGCGTAGAAGATGTAGACGTAAGGCTCGCCGGCGTAAAAGTTTGGGTCGACCTCGATGCCATAGATCCCGTGTTCGATGCCCGTCGGGTCGGTCGTCTTGATTTCGGCGAGGAGGCGCGTCTGCTTCGTCGTGGCGTCATAGCGGTGGATCTTGCCGCGTAATTCAGCAATCCAGACGTTACCGCGATCATCGACCGCGATGTCATCCGGCCAGACGTCCGCGGCGATCACTTCCTTTACGCGCCGTCCGCCGAAGTCGGCTTCGACGCGGCCGGCGGCCATGCGCATCCCCTGGAGGACGTGGGTAACAAACGCCGGGTTCTGCCAGACCTCCGCAAAGTGGCCCAGCTTGGTGACGAACACGCGTCCGCCGTCGTACTTCCGAATCCAGGAAATCGGGTAGTCGTTGCGCTCCTGATCCGATGGTTCTTCCGTCACCCCGACACTTGCCATGTCCAGTGAGGCCAACACGCGGGAGTTCCAGCGGGGATTGTTGTTGAGGACGTAGATTTCGTCATTGATGGTGAACGATTCTCCGAAGTGGGCCACGGCCGGGTTGGTAGGCTCTTCGATGGTTACACGGACTTCTTGCGTCCACGGGTTTGACTTAAAGAGGCCGCCGCCGACCATTGCTTCGTATTCGCTCCATCCATAAAACGCATCGAGGCCGGCGTGTGCCACGGCGACGCCTTTGCCCGAACGCACGAACCGCATGATGGCGGCCCGCTGCGCGTGGTTCACCGGCGTCCCTTCGTAGCTATCGCGGGGAGGGCCCGTGCGGGTGCCCGTGAGCACGATGTCGGTGCCGTCGACGGTGACGGAGCCGTTCATCGCATCGCCATCGATCTGGGTAGTGGCCGTGATGGTCGCGGCGCCCGAGCCGAGGTCGTTTTCGATCCACGAAAACGTGAGCGCACGGCCGGCCAACGTCACAACCGTCAGCGGCGCCGGGGCATCACCCACTTTGATGTATCCGGTAAGCGAGCCGGGTGCGCCGGAGATGGCGAGTTTGCCGGTGGCTTTGCCTTGCGTCGTTTCGTAGGAAAGGTCGTAGTTGCCCCAGTCGCCCACCATCGGGTCCCGCGCCGTCACACGCTCCGAGTCCGTCAGGTCATTGGCCACGCGGAGGGTGGAGTTGGCGAAAAAGAGGACGTCGTATTTCGCGAGATTGGCGTCGTTGAGGTCCTCCACGTTCTCCGTCATGTCGATGACGAACTCGGTGGAATCGCTTGCCGCTTGCATGACGGTTTTCGAGGCTTCAATCGACTCGTGCCGGAAGCCGTTGGTCGCCGTGATCATAAGCACCCGTATGGCGTTAGGATCGGCGGCGTTCATCGTCTCCACGGCGGTAGATCGGGCGCCGGAGCAGCCAAAGAGGATAGCCGGCATCAGGAGGATGAAAAAAATTCGCTGGAATGAGTTCATGGCAATAGGAAAGCTGGGCCTGGAAAGAGGAAGGCGAAGTTCACGTAGCGCGATCAGGGCAGGTTGATGCCGGCCAGACGCGCATGCTGGAGCGCGGTGTCGAGGCCGCCTTCCATCATGGCGGGCTCGACCGTGTTGTTGCCATTGGCGTCGACGCCGGCGCGCACTTTTTCGAGCAACTGCGTCATGCCGGCGGCGTGCTTCCGGGCGGCGCCGATATCGTCGCCATACGACGTTTTGAGGATGTTCACCGCCTGGGAGTAGGCGTCGAAGATCCAGCCCGTATCGGCTGAGGAGAGCCAGAACTCGGAGGGCGCGTCCCACTGGGCGGTGAGGTCGACACGCGGCATGCCGCCGCGGGCCGGCGCATAATCCATCCGTTGCCACCCGATCACATTATTGAGGGCGGCGAACGTGTGCTGGAAGTGGGCTTTGCCGGCTTCAGCTTCCACCTTGATCAGGTCTCGCACGTAGCGTCCACGTCCGACGATGCCCATCAGGGCCGGATCGGTGACGGCGGCCGGCAGCACCCCGAATTTTTCGGGGGTCTCGAGTTCGAAGTCATCCGTATCGGACTGCCAGCGGCTTTTCCAGTCGTGCACCTTTTCAGCACCCAGTGCGCCGTCGGCGAGGCCGGAGGTGATGCCCCAGATCGAAGCGAATACAATGTCTGCCTCGCGTTTCACTTCGGCCACGGAGGCGGCCGTCTCGGCCTTTTTGCTGGCGGCGAGGGCGTCGGTGGTGAGCTGATCGATCGCTTTCAGGTGCGTCGCCATCTCAGTTTTGGAAGGCTGGGCGAGGGCGGGTGCGCTCAGGAGGCTCGTCGCAAGGAGTGTCAGGGCGATTCCCGTCCAGAAGCGATTCCGGACAACGGGCGCCGGGACGGCGGCGGGGCGAAGATTCGGCGTGCGCGTCAGGAGAGCCAGTAGCCGGCGAAGGTGCTTTTTCATCATGGGGAAAGGAGTCGGTGGAGGAATGGAGTGCGAGTCGTCCTGCGGAGCGTGTGGATGACGGGCTCCTGTCAGGCTCGTACGCGGAGTATACCCCGCATGGTTGCGGCATGACCGGGAAAGGTGCAGACAAAGGGGTAGTCGCCCGGGATCGACGGCGCCTCGAAGTAAATGGTTTCGGTGGTGGCGGGTTGTAAAAGGCTTGTAAAGAACAGGACGGCGCCGGCATCGGGCACATAGCCCATCTCCTGCCCGCGCAGCCCGAGGTTGAGCGCCTCCGTGGCCACGTGGTCCGCCTCGTCGGGGGCGGTGATGACGAGATTGTGGAGCATATCGTCGTTGTTATTAAACGTGAGCGCCACGCGGGCGCCGGCCTTCACCTCGAACTGCGCCTCGTCGAACCGCAGGCCCGGGAGCGTGCCCAGGGTGAGGGTCAATTCGGGGCCAGAATTCCAGCTGGCCGGCGGCTGTGTCCTATGCTTCAGGCCAGCGCTGACGTCTGACGCCGGCTCGGACGCCGCGGCATGCGCGCCGGCCACGGTAAGTCGCTCTCCATCCGGGATCGCGTTGAGGGTGTAATAGGCGAAGTCGTGCAGCAGCGGCGCGCCCGACTGGGACGGCAGCGCACCGAGGCGGATCTCGTGGATGTAGCCTTCACGCAAGCCATCCACCACGAGGCGTGCCCTCAGGCCGTTATCGGAGACCTCGACATGGCGAACCGGCAGCGTCTGAATATCGACTGCCGGGCTGCCGTACGTGTTGTGGTACTTGTACGTAAAGCCCTGTACAGTGTACATCGCGGGATCCCCCGCGGCGGCGGGGTCGGCCGGCTGGGTGAAGACGATCTCGAAGCCATCGGGCATGGCGCGTACTTCCTTCATCTCGAAAGGCACATTGCCGGTCCATACGAGCCGCTGGAGCGCGTACGGCGCCTTGCCGGTCGCATCCCATCCGCGGCTTGTCTGGCCCACAAACAGGGAGTGATCCAGCCCCCACGCCGTCCGCAAAATACCCGAGGCGAAGCCTTCGTAAAACGGGAAGTTGGCGCCCTGGTATTCGCCATTGACCTGTTCCAGAAAAACCCGCATCAGCTTGCTGTGGCCCTGGTCCCCGACGAATACCTGGCCGGCGTACGGCCCGAAGCCGCCGTCGGTGATGTCCTGGATGATGGCGGAGGTCGATATCCCCATGATGGTGTGCGGAAACCAGACGGCCGGCAGTTTGAGTGGCTCGATCGTTTTCGCGGCCTCCGCCATCGGAGCGCCGGTGTTGGGGATATCGTCGTACGCCAGCTGGAAATGGGTCCACTCCGGCTCACTCGTCCAGTTCAATCCACCGGGATGCCCCAGGAAATCGCCCGTTTCGATGTGGGTCATCCACCCGGAGCCGATCCAATCTCCCTGGTTTTCGCCATAAAAGATGTCGCCGTTTTCCAGGATCCCGATGCCGGCCGGCGAGCGGAAGCCGACGGCCATCGGCGTCATCTCCCCTTTCGGGGTGATCTCGAGCGCCCAGCCCCGCCACTTCGCCCGGCTCTCCCCTCGATCGAACCAGCCGAGGTTGAGTGAGACGAAGAAATTACCGTTGTTCATCAATAACGGACCATACGAATACTCGTGGTAATTGCCGGTCAGCGGCCAGGCGTAGACCGTCTCGAAGTTTTCCGCGCGTCCGTCGCCGTCCGTATCGGTCATCTTCGTCAATTCGCCGCGCTGGGCGGTATACAGCGACCCTTCATGGCGCAGCAGCCCGAGGGGTTCGTGCAGGCCGCGCGCGAAGAGCGTGAAGGCCGGCGCTTCGGGGCGTTCACCGTAGGCGTTGTCAACCAGCCAGACCTCCCCGTGACGTGTCGCCACGGCGGGCCGTCCGTCTGGCAGAACCGCCAGGCCCCCCACTTCAAGGATGATGTCCTCGGGGATGGGGATATCGACCACCTGGTAATAATACCCCACTTCCTCCGGGGTGTGGTCCAGAGGGTCCCCCATCGGGCGAGGCTCCGCGCAGGAAGCCAGCAGGGCGGCGGCGACGGTAATCCCAACCACTCGAGCGAGCGGCTTGGGCTGTCGTGCGGCGATGCCGTGTAGCGTAACAGGCTTTATCATGCGGATCTACCAGACAATATCATAGGAGACCAGAGCGCCGCCGGCGACATCGACGCTGATGAGCAGCTCGCTTTTCCCGCCGACGTTACGCACGAAGGCAAGCCCTCCCTGGAGGTTTTCGATGAAATAGGTGTGGTCGTCCACGGCGTAGGCGCCGTCGGGCATCAGCTCGATCCGGTCACCCTCGGCGATGAACAGCCACACCTTGCCGGCCGGGGCCGATCCGGACAACGCGATGCGCCGCGAAAAGTAGGCGCCTTCGGGCGTCAGCTGATCCAGCACCTCCGTATCCCCCACCTGGTAGGCAAAGATAGGCCGCTCAAATTCATTCAGACTGTACCCTTTGAACCGAAACCCCTCCGGCGTTTCGGGCCACGGCGCCGCGTCGTCGGAAAGGACGGCCACCGTCGGCCAGCCGCTGAGTTCGAGGACGCTGCCGAGTGGGATGGCGCTCTGCAGATCACCGCGCTGATACCACATCGTCGCGGCATTGACGAATCGGCCTTTCCACAGGCTCAACAAGGCGCCCGTTCCGGTATCGAAGGCATAGTGGATGCCCGAGGGTTCACCGACCGACATCGCGTGGGTGCGTGGGGCGCCTCGGTGCATGACGAAGTTGCGCTGGATCGAGGCCTCGCCGGCCGGAGCGATCTCATAGGCCGCGAAGGCATCGAGCGGTAAGGAGCCGGGCGCCGAGAGCTCCGTTCGCAATAATCCCGGGCCTGCGATATAGAAGCCGAGGGCCGTCGGGTCGCCGTGCCAGTTGCCTCTGGCGTAGGTGAGTGCAAACGGGTGGGCCCCTTTCGATAGCCGGAGGCGGGTGGTGCGAAGCGCGAAATCACCCGGCGCAGCCACATTGTCGTCGCGGTCAGTGAGGACGGTTTTCCCATCGACATCCAGCCGGACGCGGGCGCTGTGCGCCACCTCCAGGACGTAATCGCCCGTCGTCGGGATGTCCAGGGAGCCGGTGAACTGGAGGGCGAAGCGCTTTTCGGTATCGGCGAGACCGGCATCGATCGCCGGCGTGGGCCCTTCATGCGTCAGGGTGAGATCGCCCAAATCGGGCATCTGCCAGTCGAACGCCCCCTGGTAGTAGCCATACCGCAGGTTCGAGAGGGTCACCTGCTCGGGTCCGTACAGGCGGTAGCCGATGTTGCGGAACGCCACAGGACCATGGTCTCCCTGGATCATGAGCGGACCGCGCGGGGCCTCATCGTCCCAGGCGGAGGCGCGGGTGGGGCCGCCCAATTCGACGTTTTCGTGGAGCACGACGCCGTTCAGAGCGACGCGCACGAAGGCGGCGTCACGGGTCTTCAGGCCGGCCGCATCAAAACGCGGCGCCCGGAATACGATGTTCAGGTGCTGCCAGAGCCCCGGCGCGCGGGCGACGTTGACGGGGGGGGCATGGCCTTCGTAGCCTTTCTGGCCCTCGGGACGCGCTTCGTCCCACCGTTCATAGATGCCACCGATATCAGCCGGACTCGGCGCCGGGACGCCCCAGCTATCGAAGAGCTGAATCTCGTAGCGGCCCTGGAAATAAACACCCGAATTAGAGCCCCGGGGCATCATGACCTCGAAATCCAGTTCGATATCGGCGTGTTCCCACGTGGTAAACAGGTTGTCTCGGGCGCTCTCCGTCTGGATATTGGCGAGGATACCCGTTCCAGGCGTCGTCGTAAAGGCCTGATCGGCGTTACGATCCGCCGTAAACCCGCCGACAATCTGCCAGTTGCCGGCGGTGGGCTTGAAGCTCCGCAGGTCGTCGAGCGACAAGGGGGTGGCCGGCGTGGCGGCTTGCTGGGCTGCGGCCGTTGAGCCGGCAAGCATCAGGGCCAGTGGCACAACAAGAAGTACAATCAGCGCGGCGCGGCGCGCGTGCGCGATTACGGTGGGTATCAACATAAAATAAAGCGCGATGCCAAATCCTAACGGGTGCCCGTCGCAAAAAGGGGTTTTGTAGCATGGGAAGATACGCCGTCTTCCCCACAGTTGAAATGGCTGATACCAACCACGGCACCTCGCGCGCCGAAGGCCTACCCGAGAGCGTGGAGGTCGGGGCCTACGTTGGCTTAAACGTAGGCCCCGACGCTTCGGTGCCGATGAAGAGACATCGGATTCAACCGCTCACTCCACCCCGTCTTCGGAAGAGAAGTAGTCGCGTTTCACCTTGATCCCCACCAGTATCAGGAGCGCGCTGTGAAAGAGGACATCGAAGATATCCTCCGGACGCGTCAGTTCACCCGCGAATAGCATCCTGGCTTTCTGCCACAGGTGCGGCTCGGGATAAAACGGCGCCAGCGCCATCAGCGTGGCGCCCACGATCAGCAGCGTAAGGGGAATCCGATCCAGCCATCCGCCCATGATCAACTCCCGGCCGGCACGAGACGGACGATGCTCGTCGGCATGCCCTCGATAGCAATGTAAAGGTAGCCATCGGGACCCGTTTCAACGTCGCGCAGCCGGCCGTCGGTTTTGAGCACCACTTCCCGATTGACGACGGTTGTGCCGTCGATCTCAACGCGGTGGAGTTCGCCGAACTTGAGCGACGTCACGAACAGGTCGCCGCTCCAACCTGGAAACGCGGCCCCGTCGTAGAAGTCGATGCCGCAGGTGGCGATCGACGGCGTCCAGTGGGTCGCCGGCTGCTCCATGCCCTCTTTTTCGGTAAATTCGCTGATGATCTCGTTGTTGTAGTTGATGCCGTACGTGATCGCCGGCCAGCCGAAGTTGAGGCCTTTGCGCACCAGGTTCAGCTCGTCGCCGCCCTGCGGACCGTGTTCGGTATTCCAGAGGGCGCCGTCGTTCCATTGCAAGCCCTGCGGGTTACGGTGGCCGTACGACCAGATCGTCGCCACGGCGCCGGCCTGGCCGACAAAGGGATTGTCGGCCGGCACGCGCCCGTCGTCGTGCAGGCGGTGGATCTTGCCATTCGGGACATCCAGCCGCTGGGCATCTTCCATGACGCCACGGTCGCCGATCGAGAAAAAGAGGTAGCCAGCGTCGTCGAACGTGATCCGCGAGCCGAAATGGTGCTCGCGCGTGCTGTACACGTCTTCAGGCGCCGTGTAGACCATCTGCTGGTCAATCAGCGCGTTCCCGGAGAGGCGGGCGCGCATGAGGGCCGTGAAGCCCGTGGCCTCGCCGGCCGCGTTCATCTTTTTGTCGGAGTAGCTGATGTAGATCCAGCCATTCTGCTGATAGTGCGGATGCAGTTGAACGTCCAGCAACCCGCCCTGGCCGCAGGCGCAGACTTCCGGCACGCCTTCGACGGGCGCTGAGACGGTGCCGTCGGTGGCGACGATGCGTAAGGTGCCGATACGCTCGGTCACGAGCAGCCGGCCATCCGGCAGGAACGCCATGCCCCACGGGCTATCGAGGCCGGAGGCGAAGGGCTGGATCGTGTAGCCGGCGGCGCCGGCGGGTGCTGGCTGGGCGCTCGAAGTCAGGCCGGCGATGGAAACGACGATAAAGAGCCAGATAAAGCGGGCAAATTGAGACATTGGGATGACTGGTGTGAGGTTCGTAGGGTCTCGTCATCCCCAACTCGATTGGGGATCCATGCAAGACCTGTTGGTCGTATGGGTCCCCGCATTCGCGAGGATGACGAGAGGAATGGTACCGCTATGCCCCGCCACTTCCAAACGTGTACCCTATTCAGGCACTTGTTGCGTGAGGCAGTGGATGGCGCCGAGACCGACGATGGCGGCGCGGGCGTCGATGGCTACGACGTCGCGCGTCGGGAAATGCTCCTGAAGCATGGCACAGGCGACTCCGTCCTCGGGCTCGCCGTAGCCGGGCACCAGCACCAATTCGTTGATGATCAGGAAGTTGGCGTAGCTGGCCGGCAGGGACTGCCCGTCCCGTTCGATCGGCTCGGGCAGTGGGAGTTCCACGATCGTGAGTGCCCCGCCCATCGGGGTGCGGTAGTCGCGCAGGATGGCGCGCGAGGCTTCACCGAGGCGGGGTTCGATAAACACTGTGTCGTCGTTCACGAAGCGAGCCAGGTTGTCGATGTGGCCATCCGTGTCGTCGCCGGCGATCTCGCCTTCAAGCCACAGGATGTCCCGCGCGCCGAGGGTATCCACCAGCAGCTGATTGGCGGCGGGAATCGTGAGGCCGGGGTTGCGGTTCGGATTCAGCACGCAGGAGGCGGTGGTGAGCAGTAGCCCCTCGCTGTTGATTTCGAGCGCGCCCCCTTCGAGGGTCACCTCCTGCCGAAAAATGGGGAGGCCGAGGTAGGTGGCCATCTGATCGGCGATACGGTCATCCTGGTCGTACGGCGGGTATTTGCCGCCCCAGGCCGTATAGCGCCAGTCAATGGCCGCGCGGCCGCGGGGGCCGGCGACGATCGTCGCGCCGTGGTCGCGGCACCAGGCATCGTCGGTCGGAAAATCGTGTAAAACGACCCGTCCACGGGCAATGGCGTCCTTGAAACGGCGTTCGAGGTCGTGCCGCATGGAGTCCCCGGTGACGTTGATATGGGCCTCTTCCACCTCGCTGATGGCGCGGGTGAGTTCGTCATAAAACGTCACGACCTGCGGCAAAAAGCCGGGCCAGGTGTCCGGGTTGTGAGGCCACGAGATCCAGACGCCTTGTTGATGCGCCCACTCGGCCGGCATGTGGTAACCGAGCGCGGCGGGCGAGTCGGGTGTGGGCGTGAGCGTCGAAGGTAGTATGTCCATGGCGAAGCTAGTCGATATACCGCCGGGTAATTGCTTCGTACGCGTCGATCCGGCGGTCGCGTAGGAACGGCCAGCCGGAACGCTGATCAAAAATGGCTTGCTTGTCGATGTTCACGATCAAGATCTCCTCATCGTCTTGCGAAGCACGTGCGAGGATGGAGCCGTCCGGCGCCGCGACGAAGCTCTGCCCCCAGAACTGGATGCCCTGGCCGGCCGCGGCGCCAGGCTCCGGCTCGAAGCCGGTCCGGTTGACCGCCACCACGAAACACCCGTTGGCAATCGCGTGGGCCCGTTGGGTGATCTCCCAGGCATCATGCTGTTTTTCGCCGTGAGAGTATTTCTCCTCGGGGTGCCAGCCAATGGCCGTGGGGTAAAACAGGATCTCGGCGCCGTGTAATGCCGTGAGGCGGGCCGCTTCGGGGTACCATTGATCCCAGCAGACGAGCACGCCGATAGGGCCGCGCGAGGTTTCGAAGCTCCGAAACCCGAGGTCGCCGGGCGTGAAGTAGTATTTTTCGTAGTACCGCGGATCATCCGGGATGTGCATCTTTCGGTAACGGCCGAGCATGCCCCGGTCGTCATCGACGACGACAGCGGTGTTGTGGTACAGGCCCACCGCCCGTTTTTCGAACAGGCTGGCGACGATCACCGCACCCTTCTCCTTCGCCAGAGCCGCAAAGGCGTCGGACGACGGGCCCGGGATGGGTTCGGCGAGCGCAAAATGCGCCGAGTCCTCGTTCTGGCAGAAATACCGGCTGCGAAACAACTCGGGCAGGCAGACGATCTGTGCGCCACGATCCGCCGCCTCGCCGCTCATCTGAAGGGCGCGGCGCAGGTTGTCATCCGGGTCCGCCGAGCATCGCATCTGGACGACGCCGAGGGTGACCTGTTCGTTGGCCATCGCTCCTCCAATCACGTGTTTCTGAAATAGGTGGTCTCCTTCATAATCTGCTCGTACTCCTCGAGCATCGCGTAGCCGGCGCTGGGCTGGATGACGCCGGACTGCACCTTCTCCCGCACGAGCTTGTTCATGCGCCGGAGCAGATCGTTGGGGAAATACTGCACCTGGGCGAGCATCTCTTCGACGCTTGCGCCCGGGATCACTTTCTCGATATAAAATCCTTCGGGCTCTTCCTCGCTGGCGTAGACGTGCACCTCGGAGACGCGTCCGAACAGGTTGTGCATGTCTCCCATGATGTCCTGGTAGGCGCCCATCATAAAGAAGCCGAGGTAGTAGGCCTCCTCGTTCTTGAGGTCGTGCACCTCCAGATAGTCCTTGTCTTCGTAGGGGGAGATGAAGGTGCAGACTTTGCCGTCGGAGTCGCACGTGAGGTCCACGAGGATCGCGCGCCGGTCCGGGCGCTCGTCGAGCCGGTGGATGGGCATCACGGGGAAACACTGGCCGATGGCCCAGTAGTCGAGCATCGACTGGAAAACGGAAAAGTCGCACTGGTACTGGTCGATCAACACATCGTCCAGATGCGTCAGTTCATCCGGCAGCCATTCCGCGTTGCTCTGCTTCACCTTTTCGTTGATCGTGTAGCAGATGCTCCAGTACAGCTTTTCGGCGATGGCCTTCTGCTCGATGGGCAGGTAGCCAAACGAGAAGAGGGACTCGGACTGGAGCCGTTTCTCGACGGCGTCGTGGTAGGCTTCGAGCAGGACCGGCAGGCGCTGTTTCTTGTCGGCCAATGCGATGCGCCAGATCTCGTCCATCTCGCGGATGATGGCGTGATCGCCTTTGCCCGGCTTGAAGTCGGGGTCCATGCCCTCCTTACGATGACAGCCGAGGATATCCACAACCAGGACGGAATGGTGCGCGGACAGCGCGCGACCGCTCTCGGAGAGAATGATCGGGTGCGGGGTATTGGTGGAATCGCACACTTCCTGAACGGCATACACGGCGCTGCGCGCGTATTCGATCAGGGTATAGTTGATGCTGTCGGTGGTTGTGCCGTACCCCAGGCCGTAGTTGACACCCAGGCCGCCGCCGATGTCCAGGTACTTCACCTCGATTTCGCGTTGCCAGAGCTGGACGTAGATCTGGGTAAATTCCTTGATCGCCTTTTTGAGGGTCTGGATGTCCGTGAGCTGGCTTCCGAGGTGGAAATGGAGCAACTGGAGAGAATCCGCGAGCCCGCGGCCCTTCAGTTCTTCCACGGCGCGGACGAGCTCGGGGATGGTGATGCCGAACTTGGATCGTTCGCCGCCGGACTCCGCCCATTTGCCTACGCCGGGCGTGGAGAGCCGCACGCGGACGCCCATACGCGGCCGCAGGCCCATTTCCTCGGCGAGCTTGAGGAGGCGCGTGAACTCGGTGTATTTCTCAATGACGGGGATGACCTGCTTGCCGAGCTTTTGCGCGGAGAGGATCATGCGTAGCATCACATCATCCTTATAGCCATTGCAGATGAGCAGCGTCTTGTCGTCCTCCAGGTGCGCCAGCGCGGCGACCAGTTCGGCTTTAGAGCCGCACTCGAGGCCGAGGCCGTAGGGTTTGCCGGCGTCCAGGATCTCCTCCACCACCTCGTGGAGCTGGTTCACCTTGATGGGATAGATGCAGTTGTAGCGGTTTTTGTAGCCCAGTTCCTTGCAGGCGTCGATAAACGCCTCGTTGATCCGGACCACCCGCGCATGCAGGATGTCCTGAAACCGGACGACCACCGGGAAGCGGGTGCCCCGGCGTTCCAGTTCCTTGACCACCTTCTTGAGATCTACCGACTGCTTGCTGCCCTGTACGGGCCGCACGCCGACGCTTCCATTGTCGTTGACGTGAAAGAAGTCGTCCGACCAGAAGTTCAGGTGATACATCTCCTCGGCGTCTTTCGGCGTCCAGGTGGCTTCCTCCACGACGTCCTGGCCGAGGGTATCAACAGATGCTTTGTTTCCCAATATCGTTTTTGAATCTAAGGCTGATGAGAATCGTGTGGTGTTCAGTGGGGATCGCAACCGTTCAGGCCGATACGGCCGCGCCGGCTGCCGCCGCCACCTTCGAGCGCTCCAAGACGTACGCAAAAATCAATGGCGCAACGATCGTCGCGTCGGATTCGATCACATACTTCGGAGTGTCCGCGCTGAGTTTCCCCCAGGTGATCTTTTCGTTCGGGACGGCGCCCGAGTAGGAACCGTAGCTGGTGGTGGAGTCGCTGATCTGGCAGAAATACCCCCAGAGCGGGACCTCGGTGCGGAGCAAGTCCTGATGCAGCATCGGGACGACGCAGATCGGGAAGTCGCCGGCAATGCCGCCGCCGATCTGGAAAAAGCCGATCGAGCGTTTGCTGGTCTCCTGCTCGTAGATGCCGGCGAGCATCATCATGTATTCGATTCCCGACCGCACCGTGTGCACGTTCCGGACATCCCCCTGGATGCAGTGGGCCGCGTAGATGTTGCCGAGGGTCGAATCCTCCCAACCGGGCACGATGATCGGAAGATTTTTCTCGGCCGCCGCCACGAGCCAGCTGTCGGCTGGGTCGATCTGGTAATACGGCTTGAGCGAGCCGTTCCGGATGACCCGGTACATGAACTCGTGCGGGAAGTAGCGCTGGCCGCTGCGGTCGGCGTCCTGCCATTCCTTGAGCACGGCTTTTTCAAGCCGGCGAATGGCCTCTTCTTCCGGGATGCAGGTATCCGTGACGCGGTTGAGGTGCCGGCTGAGGAGCTTCTCCTCGTCCGCCGGCGTGAGGTCGCGGTAGTTCGGGATACGGACGTAGAAGTCGTGCGCGACCAGGTTGAACAGGTCCTCCTCGAGGTTGGCGCCCGTGCAGGTGATGAGGTGGACGAGGTCCTTCCGGATCATCTCGGCGAGCGAGAGGCCCATCTCGGCGGTGCTCATCGCGCCGGCAAGGGTAACCATCATCGCTCCGCCTTTATCGATATGATCGACATACCCCTTCGCCGCATCGACGAGCGCCGCGGCGTTAAAGTGGCGATAATGATGCTCCAGAAAATCGGCTATGGAAATGTGCATCGGGCAGACAAGGACGTGCGGGGCGTTCCCCCGCTTTTGGGTTGGAACGTACTGGGTGAGCGCGCGGCTAAAAACGGAGCGTGTCTGCTTTAGTTTCGAGGGGGATTTCAGAATTTTTGCGCGGCAAGGGCATGGTTTCCGTAGGGTCAGTCGAGATTGATCGACGTATTGAATCGCATTAGATAAACAGGCACAATATATTGGACCGCCTGTACATTCACGTTCCACTCCCCCATGTCCTACTTCATCGGAATCGACAGTTCCACCACCGCCACAAAAGCGCTGATCATGGACGACGTCGGCGTCGTCGCCGGCGTGGCCTCTTCCGAATACCCGTACGACACTCCCCGGCCTCTGTGGAGCGAACAAGATCCCCATTTCTGGTGGAAAGGCACCGTAGAGAGTGTGCGGGCCGTGATCTCGAAGACAGGAGTGCATCCAGCAGACATCGCCGGCATCGGTCTCACCGGCCAGATGCACGGTCTGGTGCTGCTGGATGCAAAAGGCGAGGTCATCCGGCCGGCGTTGCTCTGGAACGACCAGCGTACCGGGGCCGAGTGCGACGAAATCCGAACCCGTGTCGGGCGGAGCCGGCTCATCCAGCTCACCGGCAACGATGCCCTCACCGGGTTCACGGCCCCCAAAATCCTCTGGGTCCGCAACCACGAACCCGAGAACTACGCCCGGATCAGGCACGTGCTCCTGCCGAAGGATTACGTTCGCTTCCGCCTCACGGGCGACTACGCCACCGACCGCGCCGGCGCGGCCGGCACCCTGCTGCTGGATATCCGAAAGCGCGACTGGTCGGATGAGGTCCTCGCCGCGCTCGACATCCCCCGTGCGTGGTTACCGGATACCCACGAGGGGCCTGAAATCACGGGCCGGGTTTCGGTCGAGGCCGCGGCCTTGCTCGGCATCCCGGCCGGCATCCCCGTTGTGGGCGGCGGGGGGGATCAGGCGGCGCAGGGCGTCGGGGTCGGCGCCGTGGAAGAAGGGATCGTCGCCCTGACGCTCGGCACTTCGGGTGTCGTGTTCGCCAGTGCTAACCAGCCGGCCATCGAGCCCGAGGGGCGGCTCCATGGTTTTTGCCACGCCGTGCCGGGGCGCTGGCATATGATGGGGGTGATGTTATCCGCTGCCGGCAGCCTCCGCTGGCATCGGGACACGATCGCACCCGGGGTCGAGTTCGAGGACCTGGTACATGCTACGGCGGACATTCCCGCCGGCAGCGACGGGCTGCTCTTCCTCCCCTACCTCACCGGGGAACGCACGCCCCATCCGGATCCCTACGCACGTGGCGCCTTCGTAGGGTTGACGGTCCGGCACACCCGCGACCACCTCACCCGCGCCGTGCTGGAAGGCGTGGGCTTCGGGTTGAAGGACAGTTTCGAGTTACTGCGGTCGTCCGGACTCCCCGCGGCGCGCCAGGTGCGGATCTCGGGCGGAGGCGCGAAAAGCCCCGTCTGGCGCCAGATCCTGGCCGACATTCTCGGGGCGGAGCTGGCGACGGTGAACACGACCGAGGGCGCCGCCTACGGCGCGGCGCTGCTGGCCGGCGTGGGCGTGGGCGCCTGGCCGGATGTAGACGCGGCAGCCAAAGCGTGTATCCGGGTTACAGGAAGCACCCCGTGCCGGCCCGACGCCGTGGCGACGTACGCGCGGTTCTACGAACTCTACAAAGCCCTCTACCCGGCCCTGAAAGGAGTGAACGATGCGTTGGGGCGGAGCGAATAGGCACTCTCGGGTAATGGAGGTTATCGTTGGCAGTTACTCTCGGCAACCTCCCACACAGATTGGCCCAACATCATGTCCGCACCCTATATCATCTACGGCGGCTCTGGCGGCATCGGCTCGGCTACGGCCCGGCTCCTCCACGCACGGGGGTACCCGCTCCATCTTGTCGGGCGTGACGAAAACCGGCTGGTGGCTGTAGCCGAAGAACTCGGCGCCACCTATACGGCCGGGGATGTGACGGACCATACCGTGTTCGGCCGTGTTTCCAGCGACGCCCCGGGGCCGTGGGCGGGCCTGGTTTACGCCGTGGGCACGATTAATCTGCGCAGCTTCGGGCGGATGACGGAGTCAGATTTCATGAAGGATTTCCAGGTCAATGCCCTCGGAGCGGCGCTGGCCGTCCAGGCGGCCGTGCCGGCACTCAAACAATCGGAGTCGCCGGCCTCGGTCGTCCTCTTTTCCACCGTAGCGGCCTCGCAGGGATTTTCATTTCACACCTCGATGGGCATGGCGAAAGGCGCCGTGAACGGACTCACCCTTTCCCTCGCCGCCGAGCTCGCCCCGAAGATCCGCGTCAACGCGATCGCCCCGTCGCTTACCCGCACCCCGCTGGCTGCCGGCATGCTGGGCAACGAAAAGATGGCCGCGGCTATCGCGGAATTACACCCTCTCCAGCGCCTGGGCGACGCCGAGGATGTCGCCAACCTTGCCGCCTTTCTCGTATCCCCAGAAGCCGGCTGGATAACGGGGCAGATCATGGGGGTCGATGGAGGACGGTCTACGTTGAGGACAAAAAACTGAGTCCTATGCCCCGAAAACCGAACAAATGGGACCTCCAGAAAAAGGCATGCGCCGTCTGCAACCGCTCGTTTACCTGGCGAAAAAAGTGGGAGCGGGTGTGGGAGGAGGTGCGCTACTGCTCTGATGCCTGTCGCAACAAGCGCTCCTGGATTACCCCATCGAGGCCCTGACGCCCTCCAGCAGCTGTTTCGTAGCCAGGATGCCGTCGTGTTCGCTGTGGGCCGATCCCTCGTATTCGATCCCGACGTGGCCTGAAAATCCGTGTTTCACGGCGATTGCCATCATGCGCCCAAAGTCCGTGCTGGTTTCATTGCCCTGCGCGTCGAAGGCGTACGACTTGGCGCTGAGTCCGCGGGCGAAAGGCATCGTCTCATCGACCCCCTGGTACCGGTCGTAATACGGGCCAGCCTTGCCCGCCGGCGTCGGGCCGCCGTATTCGTCCGCCGGATACCAGTTGCCAAAATCGGGCAGGGTGCCCACGTTGGCGTGGTTGAGCGTTCGCATGAGATTGGCCACCCAGGCGCCCTGGCTTGAGAAACCGCCGTGGTTTTCGACGATGACGTTGAGCCCTCGCGTGGCGGCCTCATCGCCCAGACGCTGTAGGCCGTCGGCCATCAACTTCGTCTGCTCCTCCGCCGAGCCCTCGCTGCGGGCGTTGATGCGGATAGAGTGACAGCCGAGCGCGGCGGCGATGTCCAGCCAGGGCCGATGTCGGTTGATGGCGTCCTGGCGGAGGGCTGGATTGGCATCGCCAAGCCGGCCGGCGTCGTCCACCATGATTAGCAGATTTTTTACCCCCTCACCGTCGGCCCGCCGTTTTAATTCGGCCACAAACAGCTCCGACACCAGGAAAAACTGGTTGACGTATTCAACGGCGTCGATGCCATAGGTGCGCCTGGCCACCACGGGGAAGTCCAACGGCTGCAGCGCACCCGAAAAGAGGGTGCGATGGAGCGACCATTCGGCCAGCGAGATCGAAAAAGACGGCTTGATGGAATGTGTGGATACGGGCATGAGCGGAGCGAGGGCGGCTAGAGCGGTGGTTTGGGCGAGAAAGGTGCGACGATTCATGGGACGCGTCCGATACGTTTTCAACTGCCTGATGAGAAACTGACCTCAACATAACGCGTCGCCGGCCACTATTTCCACTGCCACTCATGCATTCCCCGGCTGAGAACTGGAATTACGCGGTGATGGTTTGGATTTCGATCCAGACCCATTCATCACTTCCCCCGTGGTACAATGTGAGAAAGCTCCCTCCGTTGCCGAAGGGAGCTTTCCGTAGTTCGTTTGCAGTCCAGAACGGGAGTTCTTACCAGTTCACAACCGCATGAGCGATCACCCAGATGCCATCCCCGTTCGTATCGGTCGCGTCGAAGGTGTAGCTGTAGGACGAGGCCAGCGGGTCGAAATAGACCGTGTGGCCATACTGGCCCGGAGCAGTGGTTGTCGGGCTCAGGTCACCAACGTAAATGTGTGCTTCCTGCATCGCATACCCCGGCGTCATGGTATACGAAACGGTGACCGACGAGCCAATCACCTCAACGCTGAGCGATCCTACGAGCGTACCATTCGAGGTAAGATTCAGGCCGGCGCCTGCCCAGATTTCGTAGGTCGTCGTACCGTCGCCATTCAGATTGATGGCCCATCCCCATCGGTTCTTGATGAGGTTAAGCGAAGGTAGGTTTTCTGGATTCGATTTCTTGGCGGTGGTCCAGACATAGCCTCCTTTCGCAAAGGCCGTTTCGCTCTGGTCAAACGGCGGCGGCGTATCGCAGCACTGAATGGTATAGGTGGTGTAGTACCACCAGCGTTCACCCGTATCACCGCCCGTATCGCCACCGAAAGCCGTTTCACTTCCACCCCCCGGTGTCGTCACATCCGCGTGGACCACGACATAGATCAGGTCTCCACAGGCGTTGACCAGGCTCAGGTCGTCAAGCGGAATAGTGAAGGTGTACGTGGTTCCGCCGTCCGTCGTGATCTTGTAGGGAAACTGCCCAAATTGCGGGTTGCCGGGCCCGTTCCTTGGCATGTTCGCGAGATCACCGCCCACCCACATCTTGAGTTGCTCCTCGCCCGCCTGATAGCCGGCCTCGGAATAGACCGTGACGTAGAGGTTGCTCCCGTCATTATAGATCGTTACGCTGCCGACATCCTCAAACTGGCCGGCCCAGAGATCCACGGTATGCGTCGTGCCGCAGAACATCACCCCATCCACGGTGATGACAGGCAGCACATCACCTGCCGGCGGATCGGGTTGCACATCGGCTGAAACGTTTTCTGGTCCTCTAATTTGAAGTGAATCATCAGGGGACGAGGCATCGCATGCCGCCATCCCTAGCACTAGGAGGGCTGTCAGTGCCGACAGCCAGACACGTGGTTTCATCGTATTCCTCAGGTTGAAATGTACTGGCGGTCAGCAAAAGCCGGCCGCCACAGGGACAGAGCACATACGCCGACAGGCATTCTCTTCTCGTTCACCACCCGGAGGAGATGGATCATGGAATCATGACACTTGCGCACATGGAAATGACAAAATGGCGACATTTGGGGAATACCTTCCCATTCAAAGCCACACTTTGGCCTGCTTGACATACATGTTATGCGCAACCTACATAACATGTTATGGTAACTGCAATAACGTATTTGCGTCATTTTTGAAGTCAAGCTAAAAAACGCCCACGTTTGAATGTTCTTCAAGCCGTTGCTTCCCTGATCGTACTGGCCCTATCCCGGGATCGGTAAGCATACTCACACCCAATGCGCCACATGGCGCTTCACGCTACTCCAATGGACCACACGCGATAGCCTGAGATCATGTGTGATGATGCATAATTGCGTATGACGGGCGATGCGGCAGGCGCACCGGCGCGGCCGGGGATTGGGGTATTTTTCTTACGTCACTCAGGCACACCCCCCCGAAGCTCCCCCCCGATCATGTCTACCGCCGAACTCGTCACCGTCCGCCCTTCGAAAGCCAAGCAGGCCGCCAAGCAGCTCATCGACATTCTCATCGTGCTCGTCACGATGCCGTTCTGGCTTCCGGTCTGCGCCGTGATCTACCTCGCCATCCTCCTGGAAGACGGCAAAAACCCGCTGTTTCTGCAGGAGCGCCTCGGCAAGGACGGCCGCATCTTCCGCACCTTCAAGTTCCGGACGATGGTCGTCAACGCCGAGGAAGCCCTCAAGCAGGCCCTCGCCAAAGACGAAGTGCTGCGTCAGGAGTGGGAAATGTTCTTCAAGCTCCGCAAGGACCCCCGCATCACGAAGATCGGCAATATCCTGCGCCGTACGAGCCTCGACGAGCTGCCGCAGCTGGTGAACGTGCTCATCGGAGACATGGTGATGGTCGGCCCGCGCCCGCTGCCGGCGTACCACCACAACGCGCTGCCGACGGAAGTCCGCGAACTGCGCAACGTTGTGAAGCCAGGCATCACGGGCCTCTGGCAGGTTTCCGGCCGCAGCGACAGCGGATTGGACGGGATGAAGCAGTGGGATCCGTACTACGTCCGCAACTGGTCGATGATGCTGGACCTCCAGATCCTCGTCCGCACCGCAACAGTCGTCCTCACCCGGCAAGGAGCGTACTGATTGGCGATTCGTGATTCGTGATTAGCGAATAGCGATGTAGAGGGATGTAGTGCACCCCCCCATCGCTATTCGCTATTCGTTTAATCGCTAATCGTTTAATCGCTAATCGTTTAATCGCTATTCGTTTAATCGCTAATCGTTTAATCGCTATTCGTTTAATCGCTAATCGTTTAATCGCTAATCCTTCAGGTATGCCACCAGATCCACCAGTTCTTCCTGACGTAGCGAGCGGCCGAGCGCCGGCATGAGCGACTGGCCCAGCATCTCTTTACTTGCCACATCGGACACCGAGTAGCTGTTGGTCCGCCCGCCGGCTTCGCGGAGGCGGATTTCGTCGCCGGACTGGTTGAGGATGTAGCCGACGGCCTCGCTGCCGTCCTTCAGTTTCAAAACGTAGCCTTCGTAGCCAAAGCCGATGCCGGCGTCGGGGTAGAGGATGGCGGTATAGAGCGCTTCCGGGGTCAGTTTGTTGCCGATTTCGGTAAGCGCGGGCCCAAAGTCGACCCCGTGGCCCTGGACGACATGGCACGTGCTGCAGAATTGTGCGAACACGACCGCCCCCTCCTTCGGGTTGCCTTGCATCGTCACGAGCGCTTCGATGGCCGGCAGCGCTTCACCCGTCATGCCGGAGGGGGGCTCAAAATACTGCTCGGCCTGCCCGCGGCGCCGGCTATCCGTCGAGGCGAACAGGATACTCGAAGCCGTGGCGGAGAGCTCCTCCGGCATGACGCCTTCCTTGAGCAGCGTCAGTACCCGGTTTTCACCCTGCCAGCCGGGGCCAAACGCCTCAAGGGCCCGCCGGCGCACTTCGAGCGGCAAGGAGGGGTCTCGGAAAAGGGACTCGAGCGTGCCGCGAGAGCCGTTGGACTCGACTCCGTCGAGCAGCGAAATGATCGCGGTGCTTTCCTCCGTGGAGGCCGCGGCTACCGCGGCGGCGATTCGTTCACGACCGTCCAGATCAAGCAGAATGCGGCCGGCATCCTTGCCGAGGTCGCCTGCGGGGTCGGCAAGGGCCATCGTAAAAAGGGCTTCTCCCTGATCGGCAAGCTCGAATCGGTCCACCAGGTCGAGGAAGGCGCGGGTGCCGCGGACGTCGTCCAGGGTCGAATAGATCGCGTCGCGGGTGGCGGGGGTTTCCATGGCGTCGCTGCCGGCCAGATGCTGCAGGCTCAACACCCGGATGTCGAGCTCTCTCGGGTGGTCGGCGGCGAGTAAACCGCCCAGCAAGGCCGCTTTCGCCGGACTCGCGGGGTGGAAATCGAGCGCGCGGAAGTAGCGCAGCCGCTCCGTGTCGGTGGTGGTCGGGGACAGGATTAACTCAGTCAACAACGGCAGCGCCGCTTCGGCGCGGGCGCGCCAGACGATGTCGCGGCCGGCGGGCGTGTCCCAATCTTCCCGATTTTGCTCCTGCCACGCCGCAAAAAACGCGTCCCACTGGCGGTCGGCTGCAATACCGAGCGCCTCGAGATACCATCGATCCACGCCGTCGTGCTGCGCGGCCAACCGCGCCCAGAGCGCCGGTGCTTCCGGCGAGTCGTTGTGGCGCAGCGCGATGGCCGCCTCCCGCCGCACCTGGGGTGAGGGATCGTCTGCACCCTGCTGGATATACGGAATAAGGTCGAGGTCGAGTTGCCGGGCCAGACGGAGGCCGGCGATGCGGATATCCTCGTTTTCGTCCGCAAGCGCCATCTCCACCGTCGACGCTCCGCGCCCCTCGATCTGTCCCAATAACCACAATGCCCTCGCCTGCATGCGCGGATTCGGATCGTCGAGCAGCTCATCCAGCGCCGTCTCCGCCGTGGCTCCCATTACATTGAGGGCTGTCCACGCCAGATACCGAGTGGCCACGTTAGGGCTTCTTAATGCAATAACGGCTGTTTCTGGTAAGGATAGATCGTGGGTCGGGACCGTGTAGGGCGTGCGGGGCGGGGCGATCCGGTAGAGCCGGCCCTGCGCCAGGTCGCCCACGTGGTGCCCGCCAACGCCGGGGTCGTACCAGTCGGACACGATCAGCGATCCGTCCGGCGCCACCGCCACGTCCGACGGCCGAAACCACTGGTCGTGCGTCCCCTTCAGGATGTTGACGATTTCGGCCTTGTACCCCGCACCCGTTTTGCTGACCGGATACGAGCGGACGACGTTTGGGCCGGCATCTGTGTGGATCATCTGATCCCAGTACACTTCCGGAAGGAGTCGGCCCTCGTAGATGGCGATCCCCGTTGGCGAGCCGGCCCCCGTCTGAAGCAGGTTGGGCACCACGCCGGGGTCGTTCAGGTGCCAGTGCCGCTGCGGAATCTCCTCTTCCCATCCCGTGCGCCGCTGGCGCCAGTCGGCCCCGGTCATCTCGTCCCGAAACCCATAATTGCCATACTCCATCACGAAGTTGATGCGGGTGGCGCGGTTGCCGTCGTCGTCGTTGTCCGATTGCCACAGCGTGCCAAACGCATCCACCGCGACCTCGTAGTTGTTGCGGAAGTTGTGCCCCAGCACCTCGAAGTCGGTCCCGTCTGGATTCATCCGAAACACCATGCCTTGCCGATACGGCTGGCCGTCTTCTTTCACCTCCTCGCCCGAGGCATCGACCACCTGGACGCTGTCGGCGTCGAGCAGTTGCTTGCCTTCGTTGCCGAAGTTGAAATACAGCCGGCCGTCCGGCCCAAACGTAAAGGCATGCGCGCCATGGTCGTGCTGAACGCCCTTGATGCCCGTGAACAACACCTCCTTCCGATCTGCCACATCGTCCCCATCCTCATCCACGAACACGAATATGTTTGGACTGACGGAAACGAACACCCGGTTTCCAAAAACGGCGATCCCAAGCGCTGCGTTGATGTCGGTACCCTCGTAAAACACCTTGCGCAGATCGGCCGCGCCGTCGCCGTCCGTGTCCTCGAGGATGAGAATGCGTTCGCTTTCCCCGCGAACGGGATTCTGCGGGTTGAGCTGGGGTCGGTAGTTGATGCCTTCGGTAACCCACACCCTGCCCCGGGCATCGATGTCGATGTTCGTCGGGTTCGCCAGCATCGGCTCCGCCGCAAACAGCGTCGCCTCTAGCCCCGGAGCTACCTCCAGGCCATCCAGCGCATGTTCGATCTCCCGCAGCTGACCCGGGCTCAAGGCCTCCCCCACCACGCCCGGCACAAGGCCGTATTCGTTGACGACAGGAGGCTTCTGGCAGCCGATCAGGATATATCCACTTGCAATAACGGATACTATTACGGCGGAGCGCATGCGGTTCTTCGATGAGGTTTCGGGCAAGGCGAGAGCGGAACGTACGGAAGATCTGGCAATCCTGCGTATATTCGCGCCGATTCTTGTAGATTAGCCGCTTTCTATCCACTCTCCCGCGCACCGTGATTCATTCCGACGCCACCCTCACGCCGGCTGCCCTCCTGCCCGCCATCCACCACCTGTGGGATCTCAGCGCCCACAAAATCGACCGCCTCGCCGCCTCGTTCGACATCACCCGCGGCGCCCCGGTATTTACCATCGAGGGAAAGTACACCGCAAGGGGGTGGACGGAATGGACGCAGGGCTTCCAGTTCGGCGCCGCCATCCTTCAGTTCGACGCCACGGGCGAAGATCGCTACCTTGAGCTGGGCCGGCAACAAACGGTCGATTTCATGGCCTCCCACGTATCCCACGTAGGCGTCCACGACCACGGATTCAACAACGTCAGCACCTACGGCAACCTCCTCCGCCTCATGGCCGAAGGCCGGCTCCCGGAAGATGCCTGGGAGCGGCGTTTTTATGAGCTGGCGCTGAAGTGCTCCGGCGCTGTCCAGGCCGCGCGGTGGACGGCCCTCCCTGAGACGGGCGGCTATATCTATTCGTTCAACGGCCCCCACTCGCTGTTCTCGGACACCGTCCGCTCCCTGCGCGCGCTCGTCCTCGCCGACCGCCTCGGCCACGCGCTCATGGGCGAAAATGACGCTCGCATCTCGCTCCTGGGCAGGACAATCGACCACCTGCGGAGCACGTCGCGCTACAACGTTTACTTCGGCGAAGGGCGGGACGCGTATGACATCGCCGGCCGCGTCGTCCACGAGAGCATCTTCAACCTCAACGACCGCCGGTACCGCTGCCCGAGCACCCAACAGGGTTACACGCCGTTCTCCACTTGGACGCGCGGCCTCGCGTGGATCGTCTGTGGCTACGCAGAGCAGCTTGAGTATTTCGCGACCCTGCCCGACGCGGCATTCACGTCGTTCGGCGGGCGCGCCGAGGTGGAAGCCCTCCTGCTCCGCACGGCAAAAACCACGGCCGATTTCTACCTCGCGCAGACCCCCACCTGCGGGGTGCCGTACTGGGATACCGGCGCCCCTGGACTGGCCCGGATGGGCGACTACCTCGACCGTCGGGCCGACCCGTTTAATCCCCACGAACCCGTCGACAGCTCCGCCGCCGCCATCACGGCGCAGGGTCTACTGCGCCTCGGCGCCTACCTGAACGGGAGGGCCGCCGGCAGCGGCGATACGTACCTGAATGCCGGCCTCACCACCGCAAAAACCCTCCTCGGCGCCCCCTATCTCAGCGAAGACCCAAACCACGAAGGCCTGCTCCTCCACGCCGTATACCACCGCCCGAACGGATGGGACCACGCCCCGGACGCGGACCGCGTCCCGCGCGGCGAATCGTGTATGTGGGGCGATTACCACCTCCGCGAACTCGCCCTCTACATCCAGCGCCTCGCCGAGAATAAGCCGTACCTGACGTTTTATTCAATCTTCGACTCCTCCCCATCCCCGCGTCGATAAATCGCCGCCGAGATTCGCCCCTCCTCGACGCGGGGAGGGGCCTCTCAATAACGAGGCATCGGCAACACCTACAGAAGAACTGCTCTTGCCTTTTTACCTTTTGCATTTTGCGTTTTGCCTTTTGCAATGTCCTCCCGTCTCTGCCTCCACACCATCACCACAAAGCCCTGGCCCATCGAGACGGCCATCGACGCCTATGCGGCGGCCGGCATTGGAGGCATTTCCGTCTGGCGCGACGCCCTGGATGGTCGGTCGATTCCCGACACCGGCCGGCGGATCCGCGAGGCCGGCCTGACGATCGTATCGTATGTCCGCGGGGGCTTTTTCGCGGCGCTTGAAGCCGAAGGCCGCGCGGCGGCCATCGACGAAAACAAGCGCGTGATCGACGAAGCCGCGGCGCTCGGCGCGCCGCTTGTTGTTCTCGTATGCGGCGCCGCCGTCGGCCAGTCACTGGAGGAGTCGCGCCGGCAGATCCGGGCCGGCATCGAGGCGGTACTGCCGCACGCCAGGGAGCGCGGGGTGAAACTGGCTATTGAACCGCTCCATCCGATGTACGCCGATACCCGCTCGGCCATCGTCACACTGGGCCAGGCGAACGGCCTGGTGGAGGCCGTCGCGGACGATCACCTGGGTGTGGCGGTCGATGTTTACCACGTCTGGTGGGACCCCGCCCTCGCCGCCGAAATCGCCCGCTGCGGGGACCGTATCCTCGCCTTCCACGTATGCGACTGGCGCTCGCCCACCCGAGACCTGCTCAACGACCGGGGCCTCATGGGCGAGGGCTGCATTCCCATCCGACAGATCCGTCGATTGGTGGAAAAGGCCGGCTTCGCCGGGTTCATCGAAGTCGAGATCTTCTCCACCGAATACTGGGCGATGGACCAGCATGTGTTTCTAGACCGCATCGTGGATGCCTACAAACACCACGTGTGACGACCGTTCACTTTAATTTCCAACCTGTAATTTTTACTGGTCAAAATATGGTATCGATCCATAAAGTCGGCATCATCATGAACGGCGTCACGGGGCGCATGGGGACCAACCAGCACCTGATGCGCTCTCTTGTGGCCATCCGTAAGGAGGGCGGCATTCCGATCAGCGAAACGGAAGTCATCTTCCCCGAACCGCTCCTCATCGGCCGCAATAGCGTCAAGCTGGAACGCCTCGCCCATCAGGCCGGCATCGACCGCTGGAGCACCGACCTCGTTAGCGCCCTGGCCGACCCGGCGTACAGTGTCTACTTCGACGCCCAGACCACCACGCGCCGCGTCGAGGCCGTGCGGCTGGCCATTGCCGCCGGGAAACACATTTACTGCGAAAAGCCCACGGCGATGACCGCGCGCGAGGCGTACGACCTGTACCTCTACGCGAAACAGGCCGGCGTGAAACACGGCGTCGTCCAGGACAAACTGTACCTCCCGGGCCTGGTGAAGCTCAAGACACTCATCGACAGCGGGTTTTTCGGGAGGATATTGAGCGTGCGCGGCGAGTTCGGCTACTGGGTGTTCGAGGGGGATATCGTCCCGCCCCAACGGCCTTCGTGGAACTACCGCGCGGAGGATGGCGGCGGGATTCTGGTGGATATGCTCTGCCACTGGCGGTATGTGCTCGATAACCTGTTCGGCGCCGTTCAATCCGTTTCCTGCCTCGGTGCCACCCACATCGACCGGCGGTGGGACGAAGACGGCCAACCCTACGCGGCCACATCGGACGACGCCGCGTACGCGACGTTCGAGCTTGCCGGCAACATCATCGCCCACTTCAACTCGTCCTGGTGCACCCGCCCCCGGCGCGACGACCTGCTGACGATCCAGGTGGATGGCACGAAGGGCTCGGCCGTCGCCGGCCTGCAGCAATGCTGGCTCCAGCCCTACGGCGCCACGCCTCGGCATGTCTGGAATCCAGATATCCCGAATCCGATCAACTTCTACACCGGCTGGACGCCGGTGCCGGACCACAAGCCGTACCCGAACGCCTTCCGCGCGCAGTGGGAGCTATTCCTGCGGCACGTCGTCACCGACTCGCCCTACCGGCTGGACCTACTCGAGGGTGCGAAAGGCGTCCAGTTGGCCGAAAAGGCCATCGAATCCTGGAAAAAACGCGCATGGGTGACTGTGCCCGACCTGGAGAGGGACCTCGCATGAACCGTGTAGCCCTGATCACCGGCGGCACCCGCGGCATCGGACTCGGCATTGCCCGGGCCCTGGCGGCGGAGGGATACGACCTCATGCTGTGTGGCCGCCGACCCGCCATCGAGGTCATCGACGTACTCACCGACCTGGGCGCGACCGGCGTCCGCGCCGCGTACCAGGTGGCCGACATCGCCAACCCCGCCGATCGCGCCTCGTTGCTGGACCGCACCCGGGACACCTTCGGCGGCCTGCATGTGCTGGTCAATAACGCCGGCATGGCGCCCCGCGCCCGCAACGCCCTGCTCGACGCCACCGAGGAGAGCTTCGAGGAGGTGTTGCGGGTCAACCTTCAGGGCCCGTATTTCCTGACACAGGCCGCGGCGCGCTGGATGATCTCTCAGAAGGCCGAAGATTCCTCCTGGCGGGGCTGCATCGTCACCATCAACTCGATCTCCGCTACCGTCGCCTCGATCAACCGGGGCGAATACTGCGTCTCCAAAGCCGGCCTCGCCATGGCCACACAGCTCTGGGCCGTCGCCCTCGCCCCGCACGGCATCCCCGTGTACGAACTGCGCCCCGGCCTCATCCAGACCGACATGACCGCCAGCGTCGCCTCGAAATACGACACTCTCATCGAACAGGGTCTGCTCCTCGAACCCCGCTGGGGCACCCCCGGGGACATCGGCAAGGCCGCGGCCATGCTCGTCCGAGGCGATCTACCCTACGCCAGCGGCCAGGCCATCACCCTAGACGGGGGGTTGACCCTCCCGCGTTTGTAGAACGTTTACGCGTTGAACGTTCTTGCGTTGAACTGATACATCCTACCAGTCCTTCACCGCCTGCCGCTCGAAGATCCCTCACTGCGTTCAGGATGACAGCAGCATGACAGGTCTTCTATTCACTTTTTACTTTTCACTTTTTACTTTTCACTTTTCACTTTCCCCTTTTGCCTTTCCCATGCTTTCTTGCCAGAAATCCCTCTTCTCCCTCCCCGAAGACAGCCACTATTTCAACTGCGCCTATATGTCGCCCCTGTTGCGCGAGGTAGAGGAGGCCGGTATCGTTGGGATGCGGCAGAAACGAGCGCCGTATCACATCGCGCCGGCGGATTTTTTTGAGCCTGCACGCGCCGTGCGCGAGCGGTTCGCCGGTTTGATCGGAGCGTCGGATCCGCATCGGATCGCCATCGTGGGTTCGGCCTCCTATGGCATCGCGACGGCGGCGCGTAATCTTCCCGTTAGCGCCGGCGAGCGTATCGTTGTACTGGAGGAGCAGTTTCCCAGTAACATCTACAGTTGGCGTCGGTTGGCGAACGAGCGTCGCGCGGTCATCCACACCGTCGAGGCGCCACCCGTGGCGCCGGGGCGGGGCCGGCGGTGGAACGAGCGCGTGCTCGAGGCTATCGTCCCAGGAACGGCGATCGTGGCAATGCCGCACGTACACTGGGCTGATGGAACGCTGTTCGATCTAGATGCGATCGGCCGGCGTTGCCGCGACATCGGGGCAGCCCTGGTCATCGACGGGACGCAGTCGATTGGCGCCCTCCCGATCGATGTCGCTCGCATCCAGCCAGATGCCGTCATCTGCGCCGGTTATAAGTGGCTAATGGGACCTTATAGCACCGGCCTCGCTTATTTCGGGCCGCGGTTCGACGACGGCGTTCCGCTTGAAGAAAACTGGATCGGCCGCGCCGGGAGCGAGCAGTTTGGCGGACTGGTGCGGTATAGCGACACCTACCAGCCCGGCGCGTTGCGGTTCGATGTCGGTGAACGATCGAATTTCATCCTCCTGCCCATGCTGCTGGCCGCGCTCGATCGCGTCCTGGACTGGGGGCCGCCGGCCATCCAGCTGTATACCGCGGACTTAATGGCGCCGTTCATCGAGCGGGCTCGGGAATTGGGGGGATTCGTGGACGATGCGGACTGCCGCGCGCATCACCTGTTCGGGCTTCGGATCCCATCGGATCGACCCATCAACGGCCTCGCCACGCTCCTACGCGAGCATGCCATCAGTGTATCCGAACGAGGCACCGCGATCCGGATCTCGCCTCATGTGTATAACGACGAGCGCGACGTCGCCGCGTTCACCGACGCCCTGGAGGCATTCTTCGCCGGGCAGCCGTAAACGCGGGGCACGGTCCTTGGACGATCCTGTTCAACACACGCGGCCCATCGGGCGCTGGAGCCGCCATCTGGCGTCCGGCACCTCTACCAGGGCCGTTTTTTACACCAGAAACGATGTCCGGCCATCCGGGCAGACCCTCTATGAAGCGTCTCCACCGCCGCACCAACGTCCATCTCGCTGCCTACGCTGTACTATATTTAGTGCACTCCCTACTGAGTCTGCCACTGCTCCACGCCCAATCGCCCGAAGAGATGCTCGGCCGGCTCAAAGCAACATACCGGGATGACGTGGCGATCCGGGCGGACTTCAGCCAGCAACTCACGTCCCCCGATGGCGAGCGCCTGCCGGGTGTGGAAGGAACGATCGTACTCCTGGGCGACCGGTACCGGGTCGATACCGACGGGCAGACCCTCGTCACGAACGGCGAGACGACCTGGATCTACAACCGATACGAGAACCAGGTACTGGTCCATTATTATGTGGACGATCCCTCGACCTTTTCGCTGAGCGACTTCCTGTTCGCCTTCGACACGCATTACGAAATCCTCGAGACGAATCTGAAGTACCTGGACGGCGTTCGACACCAGGTGCTCACGCTTCGGCCGCTCGCGGAGGAATCGTTTTTCCGGGAGGTCACGCTCTGGATGCGAGATACAGACAGCGTGATCACGCGGCTCCGCGTGCTGGACATGAACGAGGCCGAGTTGGACTTTGGCCTCGAGCACCTCGAGTTCGATCCACCCCTCGCCGGCGATCCCTTCACCTTCGAGCCGCCCGATGGCGTCGAGGTCATCGACCTTCGCGCCGAATAGGCTCCCTGGCCTTTGTTGTGTACTCCGCCCATGAAGCGCTTTCTGTCGTACAGTATCAGCCTGCTCCTTGGCGGTGTGTTGTTGTATCTGGCCTTGCGCGGCGTGGCTCTCGGCGACTTGGGGGACGCTCTCGCACGGGCCCGGTATGTATGGCTTCTGCCGCTCTTAGCCGTCATCGTGTTCGCCCACGCCCTGCGGGCGTACCGGTGGAAGATGTTGATTGAAGCGCTTCCCCCACAGGGCGCGTCCGCGCCAACGGCAACGGTCTCTTTCCGCACCGCGTTCCTGTCCGTGCTGATCGGCTATCTGGTAAACCTGGCCACGCCGCGACTCGGCGAGGTGGTGCGCTCGGCCAACCTGGCCAGGCAGGAAAACCTGCGGATCAGTGGCGTGCTCGGCACGGTCGTGATCGAGCGGCTACTGGATAGCCTGGTGCTCTTGCTTGCGCTCGTAGCCACGTTCGCACTGTATCTGGACCACCTGGCTTTCCTCGATGAAAGCTTGTGGCGTCCGTTCCTGGGTGCGCTTGGGCGAATCTCCGCCGTCAGCTATGCACTGGCAACCACCTTCGGCCTCGGCGCCATCATCCTCGCCATCCGCGCCGCGCGGCGGAGCGACCACCGCCTCATGCGCCGACTCCGCAAGGCCGCTCTTTCGTTTCGAGATGGGATGTACACGTTGCACCGCTCGCCGCGACGGATGATCATGCTAACCACCACCGTGGCGATGTGGGGCGCCTACGTGATGATGGCTTACCTCCCGTTATTAATGCTGGATATGACGGCCCGCTACGATCTCGGCCTGGTCGATGCGTTCGCCATCATGGTCTTCGGCTCGCTGGGCATCGCCGTGCCGGCGCCAGGGGGTACAGGCTCGTATCACTACATCATCAAGCTCGCCCTGATGCACGTTTTCGGAATCGACGCCGCCGACGCGGTCGTCTACGCCGTACTCTCCCACGGCATTCAGCTCGTCTTGTACACCCTACTCGGAGCCGCCGCCCTGGTGCTCCAGGGCGTATCTTGGCAGGTACTTCGCACGGATACGGTTGAATCTCCGAGGAAAGCGCTGTAAGCTCCCATCTCCTCGCGAACCTCGGCTTCCTTGATCCGACATGAACTCGACCGTAGCGCTCCGCAGCCTCATGCTGTCCTTGCTGGTGCTCGGCGCCACGTGCGTCGCGTCCGCGCAACCGATTGTCGAGCAAGGTACCCTGTCCGAGTCATCCACCACCCACGCGCTGTTCACCGCGCCGGCGCATGAGATGCCGGCCCAGCCGTTTGATCTTGAACATCTACGCGTGTCCCTGCGCGTCGAGATGGACGCCGGCCGCATCTTTGGCGTCGCCACTTACCGCGTTCGTCTCGTTGAGGATTCCCTTTCGACCCTGCCCTTCCGCGCCGAGTCCATCGAGGTCTTCAGTGTGCGCATGGGCATCCTCGACGGGGAAAAAACAGGGGCGACATTCGCCTTCTCCGGCACGGATACCCTGCATGTCGGGCTCGATTCTCTCGCGCACACCGACGGCCCTATCGAGGTTCAGATCACCTACGCTGCCACGCCGGCCCGAGGTCTCTACCTGCACCGGCCGGCCGGTTCACGCGCGCCGACCCTACTCTGGACCGACGCCGCGCCGGAGAGCCACCGTTTCTGGCTGCCGCTGCCCTTCAGCCCGGCCGACCTGGCGACCTCCGAAGTCCTCGTCGCCGTCCCGCCGGATATGGAGGTCCTCGCGAACGGACTCCTGTCAGAAACGATGCCGACCGAAGACGGCCTCGTACAGTTTCATTACGTGCAGGATCAACAACACGCGACCTACGCCATAGGGCTTGTTGTGGGCCGATTCTATAAATATGAACAGTCCGTACGCCTCAGCAACGGCTACACCGTCCCCTTCGCCCAGTGGGTGGCAGAAGAACGGACAGACGACGTGGCGCGAACCTTCCAGGAGACGGGATCGATCCTAAACTTCCTCTCCGCCCGGTTCGACGCCGTTTACCCATGGCCCCGATATACACAGGTACTGGCCAACGACCTCCTGATCGACACGCTGGATTTCACCGGGTACACGCTGTTCAACGACCGCTTCCTGCTCGACGAACGCGCGATCCTGGATGAGTCGCCGACCCTGCCCCTCGCCACGGCCCTCGCCCACCAGTGGGTGGGCGCGATGCTTCCGCCCGATTTCTGGGCGGACGCATGGATCGCCACCGGACTTTCCTCCTACATCGGACTCCTGTACCTCCGCGAGCGCGAGGGGGATGATGCCTTTTACGCCGGCCTCCATCATCTGGCCGAGCTGTACTTCGACGAGGGAGCGGAGTACCGCCGTCCCCTCGTCTGGAATCAATGGGAGCAGCCGGCGCAGCTTTCGGATGCCCATGCCCGAGCCAAGGGGGCCTGGATCTTCCATGCGATCCATCAGCAACTCGGCGATGAGTCGTTCTGGGGCTTTCTCCAAGCCTTCCGCCGCGCCAGGGCGTTTTCGCCCGTGAATGCGGACATGCTGAAACAGTCCCTCGCCACCTGGTCCAAAACGTCGTTTGAGAGCTTTTTCGACCAGTGGGTGTACAGCGCCGGCCACCCCGAGTTGGATGTGCGTTACCGGTACGACCCGGTGGCCGAGTCGCTCTATGTCAACCTCAGCCAGCGACAGGATGGGTACCTGGTGCCGGCGGATTTCGACCTCTCCCTGGACCTCGAGGTCCACACCCTCGGGAGCAGCCAGCGCTTCACCCTCGCCATGAACGAGGCCGAACAGACCGCTTCCTTTCCGCTTACCTTTGCGCCGCGATTTGTGTTGGTCGACCCCGATCATCGCTACCTGATGACGGTTGCTGTGGAGCAGACGCTCACGGCGTGGGTCGCCCAGCTGCGTTACGCCCCGAACATCATGGATCGGCTCGCGGCTGTTGAAGCGCTTGGCGCCTCCCGCAACGATCCCGCGCTGGCGATCGGACTCCAGCCGGCCGTGCAGAGCCGACCGCCCGAAGCGGTCTACACCGCCATCGTTACCCTTCTCGCCGCACTGCCCCCTTCCGAGAACGGGGATCGGATGTTGATGAACGCTTTTGAAGAGGAGAGCCCGCGCATCCGTCAGACCGTATTGGAGGGCCTCGCGCGCCGTTCCGATACCGCCAACGCCACGATCATGGCGCTCGAAACGGCCGAAACAGCGATGAGTTATGCCCTTCAGGCGACGGCCGTAAGCGTTCTGGCCGCTGTAAAAGCGCCCTCCGCCGAGGATATCGTTCGTTCGGCCCTGATCACGCCGTCCCACGAAGAACGTGTGCGTCTCGCCGGCATGGTCGCCATCCCCCAGGTGGGGATATCGACGCGGGAAGGGGTACAGCTGGCGTCGTCCTATACGTCCGCCAACCAACCGACCGAACTTCGAATCGGTGCCATCCGCCTCCTGGCGTATTACGCGCGGCTGGAGAACAAGACGGCCGCAACGGCCATCGCATCGCTGATCGACGACCCCTCTCCGCTCGTCCGTACCGCCGCGCGCGTCGCCGAGAGGGCCTTGAGTGCCGACGCCAGCGCCGACGTTGACTCCTTATTTTCCCTACCCCATCTCCGGCGCGAAGCACGACACAGCCCCTGACCCACGTCCGTTCACCATTTCTTGGCAGAGTAGGCCGTTCGCCTCGGCAATAAAACGATTCGCCGGGAAGCCAATACGGTTCGGAGGAAATTGCGGCGAATGTAGGAGCATAATCGGTTAGGATTATACAGGTGATTACTCCTTATGCCGCGTGCGTACAGGGTATCCACCTACGTGATGCCTGTTAACCGAAGACTCCGAAAGCGATGTATCTCCTGACCGAAACCCGCGAGGACACGCAGAATCCACTCGCTGAATTCCTCAGCGACGAAATGTACGATATGCTGGCGAGCCATTCGCTGCTAAGTGATAAAGGGATACGGGACTACCAGATCCGCATCAAATTCTGGATACTGCGCGAAAAAGAAGTGCCGGCGTGTGACGCGATCGAAACGCTGCGGCGCGAATATCCGTACCTGCAATTCGACACCGTCCGGAAGATCGTTTACCGACTCAACCCCCGAAAATAACGCGTGGCTGGTCGTCCGCGCGCCCTGTATTCCCCCTATCGTCCTCTACCCTTTTCTCCGGACGTTCACGCCTCATGCCGCTGCTTCGCCGCCGCATACACCGTGAGCGCGCTCGCTACCGACACGTTGAGCGACTCCATCGGTCCGTACAGCGGGATGGAAACCAGCGCATCACACTGTTCGAGTACGGATGGATGTAGGCCGGCGCCTTCACTGCCAACCACGATCACCACGGGGCGCCGCCAGTCGTAGGACCAGATCGTAGCCTCGCCGCTCGCATCCGCCCCGACAACCCAATACCCCCGCTCCTTCATCAGATAAAGGGCATCGGCCAGCCGCGTAACGCGGGCGATCGGGAGGCGCATCGCCGCGCCGGCGCTGGCCTTCATGGCCGCGGCATTTAGCGGCGCCATCCGTTGATCGGGCACGACGACTCCGGCCACGCCGGCGGCCAACGCGCTTCGCAGAATCGCCCCCAGGTTGTGCGGATCCTCCACCCGATCGAGCGCGAGAAGGATCGGCTGTTTCTCGGTCACATCGTCACGCGTCGGGGCCACCTCCCGCAGCATGTCGTCGAGGTCCCGGTAGTCGACGCCGCTGACAAAAGCGACCACCCCCTGGTGGTTGGCGCGGCCACATTCTTTATCCAGCCGGACGTCCGGCGCATACTGCACGGGCACGCCGTTTCGCGACGCTTCCGCCCGAATGGCATCGATTTCGGGCCCGCCGCTCGTTTTGGTCAGCAGAATCTTGTCAATGGACCGCGGCTGATTGATCAGGGCTTCTTTTACCGGCTTTCGCCCGATCAGGACCGTTCTCGTTGTCTCGTTCATCGCCGTGGGTTGGTGGTCTACGCGAAAAGCGGATGAGCCCGAACACGCCGAGTCCGAAGAGGACGACAGCGATCATCTCAGCCTGAGTGAACACGATGCCGAAGAGATCAAAGGTGTTATTCACCCGGATCTGTTCAATCAAATACCGTTCGATGCCATTGAGGGACAGATAGAGCGAAAACAGCCAGCCGGCTTGAAAGGGGTGTTTTCGAACGCTCCAGAGCAACCCGGCCAGCAGCGTGCAGGCCAGGAATTCATAGATGGGCGTCGGGTATACGGGCGCTTGAGACAGGTTAGCGCCCAGAATGTTGTTCGGATACGTCTCGGCCCACATCCACATCGGCAGCCAGAACGGCTTGCTGGCGATGTCGCTCGCGATGCCCCAGTCCCCATCGCCGGCCAGGTGGCACCCCAGTCGCCCGATCCCGTAGGCGATCATGAGCCCCGGCGCCAGGCTATCCGCGAAAATGGGTACACTTAACCCCTTCTTGCGCAGATACCACACGATCACGATGGTGGCCACGACCAGGCCGCCATAAAAGGTAAACCCGCCCGAAGAGAAGATCATCGCAAGTGGGCCGCGGGCAAACTGGTCGAGATTTTCGAGAATGTGAAAGAGTTTTGCGCCGGCGAACCCCGCACCGAGGGCGATCATCGTCACGACCCATACCACATTGGAGGGCGCCACCTTCTGCATGCCGGTACGGCCTTTTTTGCCCTTCCCGTCCACCTTCATCAATACCCCGCCGATCCGCCCCATCCCGTAGTAGCGGTCCAGCTCTTTCCCGAGCAGCCAGCCGGCGGTCATCGCGCCGATCGCCACCATGGCGCCAAACGAAAAGATCGGAAACGGGAGTTCAAACCCGAACAGGTCCCGGAAGATGTCGCTGAGTCGTGGATACATGCTGTTCCTAGATTAAGCCCCCTGCGGCGCGTGAGACGTCAGATACGGCGCCAGGGCGTCGATCGCGACGGACTCCTGGTTGCCGGTGGCCATGTGCTTGACGGGCGCGGCGCGCTGCGCGAGTTCGGTGTCGCCCACGATCACCACGTACCGCGCGCCGGAGCGATTGGCGTCGCGCATCTGGGCTTTCATGGAGCGACCCTGGAGATCGACACTGACAGCCAGACCGGAGGCGCGGAGCGCCAGCGCCTGGATAAACGCCCACCGTCCGGCCGCTTCTCCGAGCGCCACCAGGGCGACGTCGGGATGAGAGCGTTCCGGGAAGGCGTGGCCGAGGGCTTCAATCGCGAGGAAGAGGCGCTCGATGCCGGCAGCGAAGCCGACCGCCGGCACACCGACCTCTTCGCCGATCTCTCGGGCCAGGAGGTCGTACCGCCCACCGCCGGCCAGCGCGCTCTGGGCGCCCAGTTCGTCACTCTCGAGTTCGAACGCCGTTCGGGTGTAATAATCGAGCCCACGAACCAAAAAGGGATCCTCGATATAAGCGACGCCCGCATCGGCAAGGTACGCTTTGACGGCCTCGTAATGCTCCTGGCTTTCGGAGTCGATAAAATCCACCAGGCGCGGAGCGCCGTCGAGAAGCCGACGTTCCTTCTCGTTTTTGGTGTCGAGGATACGCATCGGGTTTTTGTCGAGCCGGGCCAGGCTGGTCTCGGTAAGATCGGCCTTGAATGGCTCGAAGTAGGCCCGGAGCGCATCGCGGTATCGCGGCCGGCTGGCGGCGTCGCCGAGGGAGTTAATCCGTAGGCGCTGATTCGTTACACCGAAATCGTGGTAGATGGCCATCATGACCGCAATCGTCTCCGCATCCGCCATGGGAGCTTCGACCCCGATCACCTCGGCGCCAAACTGATGAAACTGGCGGTAGCGGCCCTTCTGAGGCCGCTCGGCCCGAAAGCAGGGGCCGATGTAAAATAGTTTCTGCGCACCGCCGAGCTGGTCCATGCGATGCTGTAGATAGGCGCGCATGACCGGCGCCGTCAGTTCCGGCCGAAGCACATACTGGGTGTCCTCCCGCTCGAAGGCGAACATTTCCTTTGAGACGATATCCGTCAGCTGGCCGATACCCCGGGCGATCAACTCGGTGGGTTCGAGGATTGGCGTGCGAATCTCTTCGAACTGGAAGCGCTCGAAGATCGACCGGATACGGTGTTCGATGTACCGCCATTCGGCCGCGCCCTGGGCATGGACCCCCTCGCGGCTTGCGCCGGCCGGCAGGATGTCGAAGGTACCGGTAATATTCTTCAGACGGCTGCTCATCCCAGGTTTCGTTCGCTTTCTTCAAACAGGGCGATGATGGCCGCGGCCGATTTCGCCGCCAGCAACTGCTCACGAAAGGCGGCTTCGTTCATCAGTCGGGATACGCGGCTCATGGTCTTTATATGCTCGGATCGGGCGTTTTCGGGCCCGACGAGCAAAAAATAAAGCTGCACAGGCTCCCCATCGATCGCATCGAATGGCACGGGGTGGGCCGAGGTGGCAAATGCGGCGACAATTTCGTCAACAGCCGACGTCCGTGCATGGGGCAGAGCGAGTCCTTTACCAACGCCGGTGGACATCAACGCCTCGCGAACCAGGACGGCCTCCCGGACCCGCTCAAAATCGCCAATCCGGGGATCGTCTTCCAGAAGCTCGAGGAGGTGTTTCAACACCTCGGCCTTCGTGCTCCCCGGAAGCTGGACGCGCACCGTCTTCGATGTTAACAACTGGGCGATTTCGAACACGTCAACTCCGGGTAATCTTCGAGGCAGCGCATGCGATGGCCGGCCGGCCAATTATGGCAAGCAAGAACGACCCAGGGGGGGACTCGTTCCGATCCTCGCCAAATCCCCGGAGCCGTGCTTCCTGGCAGGCAGTACACGACGGATCGTGTACCTACTCGCCGCGGTACAACAGGGCGTCGACATCGCGGAGGCGTTCCATCACCCACGCCATGTCCTCGGGCACCGGTGAGTCAAAATCCATGGCCACGCCAGTTTTGGGGTGGGTAAACCCAAGGGTGCGGGCATGCAGCGCCTGCCGCGGCATGCGCTCGAACAAGTTACGAAAAAACGACGCTCGTTTGGAGCTTTGCGGTCCGAACCGAACCTCTTGCCCGCCATAGGTGGCGTCCCCGAGGATTGGATGCCGGAGATATTCGGCGTGGACGCGTATCTGGTGCGTGCGCCCGGTTTCCAGCCTGAACTGGAGGTGCGAGGTATAACCGAACGATTCGATCAGTGCGTAGTGCGTGACGGCGCGTTTGCCTTTTTCCGCCGGCACCACCGCCATCTTCCGCCGATCCCGACTGTCCCGAAACAGCGACGTCTCGATCACGCCCTCGCGCGGCGTTGGCTCTCCCCAGACGAGCGCCTCGTACGTGCGACGGCTCGTGCGGTCGTAGAACTGCCTTGCGAGGTGGGCGTGGGTGGCGTCGTCCTTGGCGACCACGAGCAGGCCCGAGGTGTCCTTGTCCAACCGATGCACGATTCCGGGCCGGATATCGATTCCCTCCATACCTCTCGGGCGCGCCGTGGCCATCGAAAGGCCGACCACGACCTCCTCTTCCTCCTCCTCTTCCGTTTCGAACGATATCGGTCCGGCGCCGAGATGGTGCAGCAACGCGTTCACCAGCGTACCCGTCCGGTTGCCGTAGGCGGGATGCACGACCATGCCGGCGCGTTTGTTGACCACCAGCAGCCATGCATCCTCATACACAATCTCCAGAGGTATCGCTTCAGGCCGCGCCTCGACGGGTGGCTGCCGGAGGACGGTGCAGACGATGTGATCGCCGCCCTGGACTCTGTACGACGAGCGGGTGACGACCCGGTCGTTAACCCGAACTCGCTCGTCCTGAAGCGCCTGCTGCACCTTTGTCCGCGTCGCGTTCGCGACGAAACCCGTGATGTACACATCCAGGCGCTCGGACTCGGTATAACCGGCCGGCACCTCAAGGATGATCTGTGTCTCCTCGCGCTCCATTTCCATACTGATCCCTGGTTCTTGCACCGACGTTTACCGTTCGAGTGGCCCTCTTTAACGCCCGAGCGGCTAAACGTTCAACGGCGCGCGATTCATCAGGACACGATGGCGGTCAAGAGGGACACAACATAAGTCAGACGCTGTAGGGTTGCGATCACGCTGAGCCAGTACACTTGGCGCCACACCGTTCTACCTGGACAGAAGATCATGCAAAGCCTTCTAACTGACGTTACGCAACCCGGCATGCATGTCACGCTGAGCCTCGTGAAGCGTCTTTCTAGAACGCGATTTTGCGTTAAAAAACGCCATCGACGCGTCTTAGAAAGGTCCTTCACTGCGTTCAGGATGACATTCGCGCTGTGTGCGCGTAACGTCAGTAATTCGTCCTCCTCGCGAACGCGGGGATCCACAGGAGACTTCATAATGGCTTACTTGCGGTGCCAGGCACGGTTTTGTGCAAAATTAAACCTTGTATGGGTCCCCGATCGGGGTCGGGGATGACAGTACTAAATAACTGACGTTACGCGTTTCACGTTTTTCCGTTGAACGTTTGGTATCCTGGTACGCACCGTTGCGCTGTGGAGCGTGATTTTCATACCGATCGAATAACGCGCAACGAGTAAACGCGTAAAGGTAAAGTCAGTAAATAACGAGGAGGAAGTAGCCCAATTAGCTTGCGGATCAGCGCAACAAATCATTCAGAGTCGCAACGCTACAGCGCAATACCTAGATATACTCTATAGCGCCTGACAAGTATCGTGTCCCTACGGGTTCGAACGGCAACACGCGCTATCGTCGGGTTATCGCGCACGGTCGCTGATATAAAACTGTTTGCCGGCCATCTGAAACACCAATCCCTTGAATTCGAGGCTGAGCAAATACACGAGCGCTGTCGAGGTATCGAAGCCGGTACGCGCGCACAGGGTATCGATGTGTATCGGTTCTGAAGCAAGCGCCTCGTAAAGCTGCCGCTCGGTGGGATTCAGATCGAGCGGCGGCGCTGTCGGGGTTGATTTCGCTTCAAACGCCGGCTCGATCTCGATAAGCACGTCGTCCACCGATTGCACAAGTTTGGCGTGGCCGCGCTGGATGAGCCGGTTGGCTCCCGCTCCGGCCGCGTTGGTCAATGCGCTCGGGATGGCGAACACCTCGCGGTTCTGCTCCAGCGCCAGGCCGGCCGTGATCAGCGCGCCGCCTTTTTCATAGGCCTCGACCACCAGTGTACCGAGCGACAAGCCGCTCACGATCCGGTTGCGCCGGGGAAAATGCACGGCATCCGGGCGGGCGCCGAGGGGGTACTCGGAGAAGATGGCGCCAGCCGCCTGGATGCGCATGGCCAGCGGGAGATTTCGGGCGGGATAAATCCAATCGGCCCCGGACCCCAGCACGGCCAGCGTGCGGCCACCGGCCTGCAGGGCCGCCGCGTGGGCGATCGCGTCCACTCCGTAGGCCAGTCCGCTCACGATGGTATAGCCGCGCTCGGCGAGTTCGCCAGCGAACCGCTCACTCATCCGCTTCCCGTATTCCGACGGCTTGCGCGTCCCGACGATGGCGATCGCCCGCTGGTCTGCCGCCACGGCCTCACCGCGCATCCACAAAAAAACCGGGGGATCATAGATCGTACGCAGCGCTTCGGGGTAGAGGGGGTCCCATTCGGTGACCATGCGAGCCTCGACCTGGCATGCGCGGCGCCATTGTTCCTCGACCAGGTCATACCCATCGAACTTGACGATCGCGTCCGCGGTGATGCCGCCGAATCCCTCCAGCCGCGCCAGCGCGGCGCGCGGCGCCTCAAGCGCCTCGGCGGCAGATCCAAAGGCGTTCACCAGCAGTCTGATCCTGCCGGGTCCCACGCCGGGCACCAGCGACAGCGCGATCAGCGCGCGTTGTTCATCCGGGGAGTCGTCGGGTACGTGGGGCATGGGGAATCGATTCGGAAGGCACAAGGCGGGATGCCGCCGGCCTGCGTGTCATCCCTTACTCTTCTCTAGACGATTCCAGAGGTCCATACGTAACCTCTCCAGCCCTTTTTGTGCGACGGCGCTGATCGGGACGATGTGCAGATTGGCCGGGAAACCGGCGCGAACCATCGTAATCCACTCGTCGGCGTCTTCTACGGGCAAGAGGTCGATCTTGCTGAGCGCGACCATCCGTGGCTTCCGAAGCAGGTCCGCATTAAACGCCTCCAACTCGTTGAGCAGGATACGATACGAGGCGCCCGGGTCGTCGTCGGTGACCGGGATAACGAACAGGAGGATCGCGTTCCGCTCGATGTGTTTCAGGAACTGGAGCCCGAGGCCGCGGCCCTCACTCGCCCCCTCAATAATGCCGGGGATATCCGCGATGACGAACGACTTATACTCCTCGACACGCACGACCCCGAGGGCCGGCTCAAGGGTAGTGAACGGGTAGTCCGCAATCTTCGGGCGAGCCGCGGAGAGGGACGCCACAAGCGTGCTTTTGCCGGCGTTCGGAAAGCCGACGAGACCGACATCGGCCAGGAGCTTGAGTTCGAGGACGACTTCCAGTTCGATGCTCGGTTCACCCGGCTGCGAGTATCGGGGAGTCTGGTGGGTGGATGTCTTAAAAAACGTATTGCCCTTGCCACCGCGGCCGCCCTGGGCCAGCATGAGCTGTTGGCCCTGCGCGACGATCTCTCCGATGATCTCGTCGGTCTCCAGGTTCCGCACCACCGTACCCATCGGGACGCGGAGGACGATATCGTCGCCGCTCCGGCCCTGTTTATTGGCCCCAGAGCCCGGCTTGCCGTTGTCGGCAAAGTGGTGGCGGTTGTAGCGTAGGTCGAGTAGCGTGTAGAGGTGCGTATCGCCTTCGAGGATCACTGAGCCGCCGGCTCCGCCGTCGCCCCCATCGGGCCCACCGTTGGGTTCATACTTGGCGCGCCGGAAGGATATAGCGCCGGCGCCGCCTTTCCCGCTGCGGACCGAGATGGTGACGTAATCGACAAATTTCATCGTTCGTGTACAGTCGGATACCGTGGAATGCGTATCCTGGTGGGCCGGCTCATTCTCTCGACCGGACCTCGTTAAACGTCCAAACCCAAAAACGTTCAACGCTCGTTTGAAGCACATCGTCCTCTACACCGACGGATCCTGCAGCGGCAACCCGGGGCCGGGCGGTTGGGCCGCCATCCTGATCCACGGCGCCACCCAGCGCGAACTCACGGGCTTCGAGAAGCTCACTACCAACAACCGCATGGAGCTCACGGGGGCGATCGAGGGGCTGGACGCCCTCAAGGAACCCTGCGAAGTCACCCTCCACACCGACAGCGCCTACATGTTACGCGCCTTCACGGACGGCTGGCTCAAGAAGTGGCAGAAAAACGGTTGGCTGACGGCAAGCAAGAAGCCGGTGGAGAACCAGGATCTCTGGAAGCGCCTGCTGGAGCTTGAGAAGCGCCACAAGATCGTCTGGGCCAAGGTTAAAGGCCACGCGGACGACAGGCTCAACAACCGGTGTGACGAACTGGCGGTGGCCGCTCGCCGCACTCAACAATCGTAGGGCCCCGAGATATCGCGGCCGCATTAATCGATCGCCCCTCGCCCCCGCAACCGCTCCACAAACGCCTCCCGAAACGCCTGCACACGCGATGCGCGGACGGCCACCTCCAGTTCCGTGTCGTCGCCGTAGGTCGATCCGACCAGCTTCCCCTCCATCTCCTCGATCAGCCGCATCGCCGGCGAGGTCTCATCGTACGGAAATCGCAACTTCAGCATGACGAGCACAACCTCTTCCCGGACAACGATTTCCGCCATCGCAGCGGCGGCCGCGTCACCATACGCGCGGATGAGTCCGCCGGTGCCCAGCTTCGCCCCGCCGAAATACCGGGTCACCACCACCAGTGTATTCGTCACCTCCTTCGCATCGATCTGCCGGAGGATGGGTTGGCCGGCCGTGCCGAAGGGCTCTCCTCCGTCGCTGTAGCGAAAATCATCACCGAGGCGATAGGCGAAGCAGTGGTGGGTGGCGTCATAGGCCCGCTTGCGGATGGCCGCGACGTGTGCCGTCACCTCCTCGGGGGCCGTAATCGGGAAGGCCTCGGCGATGAACCGCGAGCCCTTGACCTTAAGTTCGGCGCGGACGGGGCCGGCGAGGGTGCGGTACGTGTCGATCACGCCGCTGCCTCCACGCTTTTGGTATACACCAGCTGCGTCGGATAGGCGAAGCCGATGCCGCGCTCCTCGAACTGTCGGAAGAGTTCCAGGTTGATGGACTGCTGGATGTCCATGTACAACACGTGGTCCGAACTGAGCACAAAATACACCACCTCGAAGGTCAGCGCGAAGTCGCCAAACCCTTTGAAGTGGGCGCGGTCGAACCGAACTTTCTCGTGCGATAGGACGATCGCCTTGAGCATCTCGGGGATCTCGGCGAGTACTTCGCGCTTGGTCTCATAGATCACCCCGATCTCAAACACGACCCGGCGCTCGTACATCCGCTTGAAGTTCCGGATGCGGCTGGATAACAGGTCGCTATTGGACACGATGATCTGTTCGCCAGAGATGCTGCGCAGCCGGGTGGTTTTTAACCCCACCTTCTCCACCGAACCCAGCGTGTCGCCCACGATCAGAAAATCTCCCACGACAAACGGCTTGTCGAGGATGATCGATAACGAAGCAAACAGGTCCCCGAGAATGTTTTGTAAGGCCAGGGCGACCGCGATGCCGCCGATCCCCAGGCCGGCGACAAGAGCCGTCACGTCAACCCCAAAATTGTCGAGCGCGATTAGAATAGCGATGAGGCCGAGCACCAAGCGGCCGAGAAAGGCCACCGCTATCATGGTGGTTACCGCCGCCGGGTCTTCCTCAAACCGCCGTTTCCGGTAATTGTCGATCCACAGGGTGATCAAGCTTGACCCCCACACGATCATCTGGATCAGGCAGATCAATAACACGATGCGGCGAATCACCAGGGCCGCCCCGTCGGGAATTTCCCCGAACCCCAGTGCAAACAGAAACGCAATCGCCAGCAGAAAATAGCCCCGCGTGTTATTCACGACGGTCGACAGCAGGTCGTCGATCAGGTTGGAGGTCCGAGCGGCCATCCGTTCCAGACGCGCGCCGGCCTGTTGTTGAATGAAGAGCAGGATGCCGGCAAGTAGGATCCACACGCCGGCGATGATCACGATATCGTACAGGGGTACGCCGGCGAAATGATAGTCGGAAAGGGCTTGCTGAAGGCGCTCGAGCATAGCAGAAAATGAAAAGTGAAAAGTGAAAAGTGGGGGCCGCTCGCTGGGCTCGGGACGACGAGTTAACGTTCAACGCGTTTACAGATCCAGACGCAGCTGCCTCGGGGTATCAGGATAAACCAGGTTGGCGAGGCCTACGCCGAGGAGACGGACGGGCTGTACAGGCGCCACATGTTCAAGCAGGGTGATGGCGACCCGGGCGACGAGGGCTTCGTCGGCGGTGGCGTCGAACAGGGTAGTGGCGCGGGTGAATGTAGTAAAGTCGCGGTAGCGGACTTTGATCCGAACCGTGCGCGCCAACAGCATATCGCGCGCCATCTCGTGGCACACGCGAGCGGCGAGGGACTCCAGCGCGCGATGCATCTCGGGGCGCACGGCGATATCTTCGGCGAAGGTGCGCTCGGCGCTGCGGGACTTACGGATGTGATGGATGCGCACTTCTCCCGCATCGATTCCGTTGGCGCGTTCCCATAACCGCCAGCCGAACTTCCCGAATAACCCATCGGCGTGTTCCCTGGATACGACGGCCAGATCACCGATCGTGTGGATACCGTGTTCGTGCAGAAACGCCTCCGTCGCCGGACCGACGCCCGGTAGGCGGGCGACTTTTAGCGGGTGGAGGAAGTCCAGCAGGCGCGCGGGCGGAACGACGGTCAGGCCATCCGGCTTCTTGAAGTCGGATGCCATTTTAGCTACAAACTTGAGCGGCGCCACCCCTGCGGAGGCCGTGAGGCGAAGTTCGTCCCGGATGCGCGCCCGGATCTCCCTGGCCACGGCGGTGGCGGTCTTAAATCCGTGGGGCAGATCGGAAACATCGAGGTAACATTCATCGAGGCTCATGGGCTCGATAAGCGCCGTATAGTCCGACACGATGCCTCGCATCTGGCTGGACACCTCGCGATACCGCGCAAAATCGCCTCGGACGAAGACGAGGTCCGGGCAGAGCCTCAGCGCCGTTCGAGCCGGCATGGCGGAGTGGATGCCGTAGACGCGCGCCTCATAGCTGGCGGCCGCCACCACCCCACGACCTGTCGGGCTGCCACCCACGACCACGGGCCGGCCTCGCAGCGAAGGGTCGTCCCGCTGCTCGACAGACGCAAAAAAAGCGTCCATATCGATGTGGATAATCTTCCGATCCATGCGGCTGCAACGAATGAAGAGAGAAGGGTTCCGGGTGCGGAGTTCCGGGTTTTTTCTTTATAAAACACGGAACCCCAAACATTGAACCCGGAACATGTACGCCCGTGTGGACAACCTGTTGAAAACCCGGTGCGGGGGCGTCAAAAGCTGTGGGTAACCTGTCCAATAACGTGTGGGAAAATTGCGCCGATGTCTGGTTGCAAGTGAACCGTTTCGAGACGTACTCTTAAGACCCTTTTTTACCGCACATCAGCGACCAATCAACTCGCTATCTCTGTCAACTCGCATGAACGCACGGGCACAAACCGTCTGGACTGACTGTCTTGCGCAGATTTCGAGCAGAGTGCCCGCTTATAGCTACGAAACCTGGATCCGTCCTATTCGGGCGCTGTCTCTCGACGGTCACGAAAAGCAAATTCTGAATCTGGAGGTACCGAACGCCTTCCACCAACGGTGGATTGAGGAGCATTTCCGGGAGGTCATGGACGACAGCGTCCGCCTGGTGCTGGGCCCGAATGCGCGGCCGGCGTATACCATCGGCGGTTCTCGCTTCGAGGAGGCGGAACCACCCGCCGAACGCCACTATACCCGCGAGCCGTTGCCGGCCGGCGACGGCATGCCGATGTCCATCCGCGAACCCGAACCTGCGCCGGCTCCCGCGTCCGCGCGCCCTTCCGCCTCTGGCTCCGTGCAGGACGACAACATCGCCCCGCCTCAGCTGAACGAACACTACACGTTTGATGAGTTCGTGGAGTGCGACGGCAACCGCCTGGCGCGCAACGCCGCCCTGGCCATCGCCCACCGACCGGGGTCGACGAGTTTTAATCCCCTGTTCATCTATGGGAACGTCGGCCTGGGAAAGACGCACCTCGCCCAGGCCATCTGCCACCAGGCCATGCGCGTCCATCCGGACCTGCGCGTGGTCTATGTGTCGAGTGACAACTTCACGAACCAGTTTATCGCGGCCATCCGGAATAACCGGAGCCACGATTTCGCCAACTTCTACCGCGGCTTGAACGTGCTGGTAGTGGACGACATCCAGTTCCTCAGCGGCAAGGAACGCACCCAGGAAGAGTTCTTCCACCTGTTTAACGTCCTCCACCAATCGGGCGGACAGATCGTCCTATGCGCCGACCGCCCGCCGCGCGACATCCAGGGCATTCATGCCCGCCTCGTCTCCCGTTTCCAGTGGGGGTTGACGGCGGATATCAGTGCGCCAGATTTCGAGACGCGTGCCGCCATCCTATTGCAGAAATCACGGCGGTATAACCTGGACTTACCCCCCGAAGTGATCGATACGATCGCCCGGTCGGTGTCCACGAACATCCGCGACCTGGAAGGTATTCTGACCAAGCTGCTGGCGCACAGCCTGCTCCACCAGACGGAGATCGACGAACGACTCGTGTGCGAGGTCCTGGGTGAACGAGGCACCCCCATGACGCGCATCACGCTGGAGCGAATCATGGACGTGGTTTCGGAAGAGTTCGGCATCCTCCGCGAGCACATCGTCGGGAAGTCGCGCAAACGGGAAGTCGTGCTCGCCCGGCAAACGGTGATGCACTTCGCCAAACTGCTCACGCACCAGTCGTTGAAGTCGATCGGCGCCTACTTTGCCGGCCGCGACCACAGCACGGTCATCCACGCGCTGCGGACGATCGAGGGCTATATGGACACCGACCCGCAGTTCAACGCCCGGGTCGACCGCATCGAGCGGCTTCTCAAACGGCAGGGACATTAATAAGCGGAGGCATGGAGCCGGACAGCCTCGGGCGAACGAACCGCGATTCATCAAGCGATAGACCTCGCATGCGCATTCTTACGATCTGTAGCCACAAAGGCGGGACGGGGAAGACTACCACGGCTGTCAATCTCTCGGCCGCCCTCTCCCTCACAGGGCACCGAACGCTGCTTGTGGATCTGGACCCCCAGGGTTTCCTCACGAGCATGCTCGGCCTCCAGCAGCGCCCCAGCGCCGGCTCGTGCCTCGAGCTCTTCGAGCCCGGCGCCTCCCTTCGCGAGATCCAGCTCACACGGGTCGGCTCCCTCGACATCCTCCCCAGCTCCACCATGATGACGAGCAAGATGCGGCACCTGAACAAGGCAACCGACGTGTTCTTTATCAAGGAAGCCCTCGCCCGTGGCAGCGAATATGACATGGTGATCTTCGACACCGCCGCCGCCATCACGGTTTTCAGTCTCAACGCACTCGTCGCCTCCAACTATACGCTCATCCCGGTCACGCCCGAGTACCAGCCCGTGATGGGCGCCGAACAAACCGCCGAGACCATCCGCGTCATCCGCGACAAGCTGAACCCCGACCTCCATCTCCCCTACTTCGTACTCACCCAGGTGGACGCCCGCCGGCGCGTGCACGACCGGTACCGCGAATACCTTCAAGGGAGGTATCCGGCCCAGGTGCTCGATGTAGAAATTCGTACCTGTTCCTCCCTCGCGAACTCGTATAAGGGCGGAGCGACGGTTTTTGACCTCGACCTCAACTCCCGTGGGGCGCAGGACTATGCGAAGCTGACAGACACGCTGCTGCCCCTATTCTCAGCGCCGGACACCGCCACGCCGGCTCCCAGTATCGCCACCGAATCGAACGTACACGTCCTCCAGGAGAATATCACCCTCCGCCGCAGCGCCTGAATCGGGCGCACAGCGTATCCCCGGTCACCCTTCGATCTCGGTCACCAGCTGGATTTCGCGCAGCACGCCCTGCACGCGAAAACATTCCTCAAACGTCCCTTCAAACACGGCAGCCTTACCCTGCGTGTGGACGGTCCAAGCGTGTGCTTCGGCCTGACTATCCGTACACCCCGTGGCCTTGACGATCTGCAGGATCACCTCCTCAAATGAGTGGATGTCGTCGTTATACAAGATCACGCGCCACGGGGTGTCCAGGCGCTCTTCCGTACCCTCTTCGACCAGCACCTCCTCATCCGGCGCGACCGACGAGGCCGGACGTGTATCAGGATGTTGCGGTTCGTATCGCATGCTTAGTTGTCTTGAGTTTCGCTCGTCGGCGTTCAGGCGCGCATAGCCGGCTGCGCCTCCACGGTTATCCGGTAATCCTCCATGACCGAGTTGGCCAGGAGCTGCTGACACGCCCGGGCCGCCACCTCACGCGCCTCGGCCTCCGTGGCCGCGTCGATCATGAGTTCGACGGACTTCCCGATGCGAACGCTCTCGACCAGTGACGCGCCCAGGTCGTGCAGGGCACGTTGTGTGGCCTTCCCCTGTGGATCGAGGATCGAAGGGCGTAACGTGATGGTGGCGATGGCTTTATACATGGCGACATCAATGCGCTCGTGCGCGCGGTTCAGGGATATTCGTTGTTCTGGATCGGAGATTCCGTCGGTGTGTTCATGATGGCTCTACCCACACGAACCGCGGCATTCGTCAGCCCGGCCAGAATATACACCAGGATCGAGATCAGGAGACCGACCTGTTGGAGGAAGATTGTAAGGAGCAGGCCGATCGCGCAGGCGCCGAACTTGTACGGGTGCAACCGGATGTAGCGCAGCGTCGGCTTCGGCAGTGCGTCGAAGGGGATGGTAGAGACCATCAGGCCGGCCAGCACCGCCACGATCGGGATCAGGAGCGAGATCGAGCTGAAGCTGAACTGATTTAGCCAGGTCACATCTTTGATATTCAGGATCAGCGCCACGATGGCGGCCGCCTGGATCGGTATGGGCAAGCCGCTGAAATATTCCGGCTTGTCCCCCTGAGTATCGACGCTCAGGTTGAACCTGGCCAGACGCACGGCGCCGCACAACGCCGGCAACGCGGACACGATCAGCCCCAGAAGACCAAACTGCTGGAGCCCGAAGATATACACGAGGAACGCCGGCGCGACACCAAAGGAGACGATGTCGCTCAAGGAGTCCAACTCGACGCCGAACATACTCGACGCGTTCGTCAGGCGCGCCATCATCCCATCCAGCGCGTCAAAAAAGCCGGCGAAGACGATGAGCCACCCGGCCTGATCGAAGCGCCCTTCATGGATCTGGATGATCGCCCCGAACCCACACAACAGGTTCATGAGCGTAAAAAATGAGGGCACGGCCACGAGCGGGATCTGCCGCCGTGGGCGGGCGCCCCGGTTCGCGCGATACGCCATCAGACGTTCGCGAAATCTACGCTGTTTCGCCATTCGATGGCTCGGCGGTTGGTTGTCGCTGGGAGGGGTCGCCATATCGCTCACTCGAGGCCCCCCTGCCGCGCCGCGCCGACGACACGGGCTGGATCGGCGGGCGGGAAAAATCCCAGAATGGTTTCGCCAGCCGTGACCTTCTGCCCAACGACGACATCAAAGTGTACGTCCGGCGTAACCAGTACGTCCATCCGAGACCCGAACTTGACGATGCCGAAACGCTCCCCTGCCTGCACGGAATCGCCCACCGTGATATGATAGACGATACGCCGCGCCACGGCGCCGGCGATCTGCTTGAACAATACCGGCGCCCCACTGGGATGGCGTACCCCCAGTTGCGACCGCTCGTTTTTTTCGCTCGCCTTCGGGTGCCACGCGACGAGGTAATCGCCCGATACGTACTGATCGAACTCCACCACGCCGGTTACCGGCGCCCGATTGACATGCACGTTGAGCGGGGACAGGAAGATCGATATCCGACGAACAGGCCCCTTGATATACAACGAGTCGGTCTCCGCCACGATCTCCACCACCTTCCCGTCCGCCGGCGCCAGGATCATCCGATCCGCATCCGGATGTACGGGCACCGTGCGCCGAGGGTCCCGGAAGAAATAGAGGGTGAACGCCAGGGCAATCGCACCCAGAGCAATTAGGAACAAACGCAGTTTGGATTCTATTTGTAGCCCCACCATCACGCACACGATGGCAAACAGGGTGGCCATGGCAACGATGAAATATCCTTCTCGGGCGATCAATGTTCGTCTAGTTAAGTTTATAGAATCCAATCGGCCGTCCCCGTGGGGAGACGATACCTCGTGTCCTCCTTACGTCGCGTCCCAACGAGAACGGCCAGTAAGATACGGATTCATCCCATTCGCCGCACCGATTCTTGATTAAGACCCGGGCGGCCAGTTTCCCGCAATCCGCTTGCAGCATATGGCGCGTGTTTCCTTTTATACCCTCGGCTGCAAGCTCAATTACGCGGAGACGGGCGCCCTCCAGGAATCGTTTGTCGCCCGTAACTTCGAAGCCGTGGCTTTCGGCGAGCCGGCGGACGTTACGGTTGTCAACACCTGCACGGTGACGGACGAGGCGGACCGCAAGTGCCGGCAGGTCATCCGGCGCGCGTTGCGGGCCAATCCACATACCTTCGTGATCGTCACCGGCTGTTACGCACAGCTCCAGCCGGAAGAGATCGCCGCCATCCCCGGGGTCGATGCCGTCCTCGGAGCCAGGGAAAAGTTCAACCTGTTTGGCCTTATCCGCTCCTTCGAAAAGGGAGAAGCCAGCCAGGTCCATGTATCCTGCATCGACGAAGCGGACACCTTCGGGCCGGCCTACCACGCCGGCGAGCGGGCCCGGGCCTTTCTGAAGGTACAGGACGGGTGCGATTATACGTGCGCCTTCTGCACGATCCCCCTCGCCCGTGGCCGCAGTCGCTCCCAGTCCATCCACGAAACCGTTCGTCAGGCCCAGGACATCGCCGGCCGTGGCTTTCGCGAAATCGTCCTGAGCGGCGTAAACATCGGGCTGTTCGGGGAAGATAGCGGGGAGTCGCTGCTCGATCTAGTCGCCGCGCTCGACGCGGTGGACGGCGTCGAGCGGTATCGGATATCCTCGATCGAGCCCAATCTGCTCACTGATGCGCTCATCGACTTCGTCGCCGGCTCGCGCGCCTTCCAGCCCCACTTTCACCTCCCGCTACAGAGCGGGGACGACGCGGTCCTCGGCGCGATGCGACGGCGGTATCGAAGCGCCGTCTACACCGCCCGCGTCGAACGCATTCTCTCCGTCCTCCCCCACGCCGCCATCGGCGCGGATGTGATCGTCGGCTTCCCCGCCGAAGATGACCGCTCGTTCGAAACGACACACGCGTACCTGGCCGACTTGCCCCTCGCCTATCTCCACGCCTTTACGTATTCCGAGCGCCCGAATACCGCGGCTGTCGGCCGCCTCCTGCCAGACGGCAAAACGCCTGTGCCTCCCGAAGTGCGCTCGCGCCGGAATCGCCGGCTACGCGTGTTGTCTGAGCAAAAACGCCTCGCATTCTACCGCACGCACCTCGGGCAGACCCGGCCCGTCCACTGGGAGCATGCCCACGACAGCGGCCTGATGCACGGGTATACCGACAACTACATCCGGGTCGAGGCGCCGTACGAGGCAGCGAAAGGCGGGCGGACCGAACTGGTTTTTCTGGCTGAAATCAGCGCCGCCGGGGATGTCGTCGCCGGCGAGGCGGGGTATATCGGAATTCATGGGTGATGCGATGTCACCTTTCGGGAATAGACCGAGCCTACCCGGTGTCTAACGAGCGACACCAGACCGAAGAGAGGCGCAATCGGGTGATATCGTTGCACGAAACCCAGAAACGAGGCGAAGCCAGAGTGTATGCCGGCGAGGCTGCCCTGATCGAGCGGATCCGATCCGGCGACCGGGATGCCTTTCGCGTCCTCGTCGATGCGTACAAGGATCGCGTCGCGGCAGTGGTGATCGGGATGATGGGCCCCGGCGACGAAGCGGAAGACATTGGCCAGGAGACGTTTATCCGGTTCTACCGGACGATCGACACCTTCCGGGGCGACTCGTCCGTCGCGACGTACCTGCACCGGATCGCCGTCAACCTCTCGCTCAACGCACTCAAACGCCGGCAACGGACGCGGCAACGCCTCGCGCCGGCCGAACCGGAAGCCCTGGCCAATATGGCGTCGAAGGAGCAGACCGACCGACCGGTGTTGGCTGCCGAAAAGCGCCATCTGGTGCGCCGGGCGATCGACCAGCTGCCGCCGGCCTTCCGGTCCGTCATCGTGCTTCGGCTCATCGAGGGGTTTTCAACCCGCGAGACGGCCGACGCCCTCGACCTCCCGTTAGGAACTGTGTTATCGCGCCTGTCGCGCGCCCAATCCAAATTACGCGAGCTGCTGCTCCCTTACCTGCACGACGATGAACGAGCATGACGAAGCGCTGATCCTGCGTTCGCTGGACACCGAGCTGTCGCCCGACCAGGCCGCCCGGCTCGACGACCTGCTGCGCACCTCCCCGGACGCGGCGTTGTTGCACCGGCAGCATCAATGGCTCCGCGAGGCCATCCACGCCGGCGGCGCCGCGACGTTTTCGAATACCTTCACCGACGACGTGTTGCGACGCGTCGCGGAGGCGAAGGCACCGACCCTGCGGCTGGTATTTCCACTCCATTCCTATCAGATGCTCGCCCTTGCGGCCTCGGTCGTCCTGCTCGTTATCAGCGGCCTCCTGTGGTGGACGACATTACGGACCATCGAGGCGCTGCCCGGCGAACGGCTCGTGGCCCATCTACCGGACGGCTCGACCGTCGAGCTCAACAGCGCCTCCTCGCTCACTTATCGTCCGTTCCTGGGCCGGCTCTCTCGCACCGTCCGCCTCGATGGTGAAGGGTTCTTCAGCGTTGCATCCGATGGCTCCCCGTTTGTCGTCGAGACACACAATGCCCGCGTCCAGGTCCTCGGCACCCGCTTCAACGTATCGACGCGCCCGGCGCTCGACGCCCGCGAAACCCGCGTCGCCGTCGAGGAAGGCCGCGTCTTCGTCCAGGCGCTCGTGCCGGACGATGCCGGCGTCACCCTCGATGCCGCCCAGGAAACCGTCGTCCACGCCGACACCACACGCCCGAAACGACCCACAACGGTCGCGCTGGACCTAACCCTCGCGTGGCGCAGCGGCGGCCTGGCCTTCCAGGGCCTTCCCCTCCGGCTGGCGACCGACGAGCTCGGCCGGCGATACGGCCGCACCATCGCGGTCGAACGAACCCTTGGCGAGGTCTCCGTTGGCTACATCCAACCCTCGCCACAATCCCTCGAATCCGTCCTCACCGACATCTGCGCGTCGGTCAACCTGGCCTATCGCCGCACCGCCAATGGATACGAAATCTACCGTCCATGAACGCGACGCCGCGCGCACGCCCCATCCACCCATCGACGTACACGATCATGAACATATCCCTGATACCCATACCCATAAAACATGCTTCCCTGACGGCCCTGCTGGCGCTTGCCCTTCTCGCGCCGGCGTGTGATTCCGTCGACGAAGCCAACCCTGACCTCCGCGCGCTCTCCGCGAGCGAACAATCGGTCGTCGGTGCTAGCAATGCCTTTGGATTGCGTCTCTACGCCGCGCTCGCCGATGACGCACCCGACGAGAACCTGTTTATCTCCCCGACCAGCGTGACCTTCGCCCTCGGCATGGCCGTCAACGGCGCCGCCGGCGACACGCGCGACCAGATGGTGGAAACGCTCGGTCACGCCAGCCTGTCCGTCGAGGACCTGAACACGGCCTCGAAATCGCTCATGGAGTACCTCCAGGGGCTCGATCCGCTTGTCCAGACCGACATCGCCAACTCGATCTGGCACGAGGCGACCTTTACCCCGGCGCCGGCGTTTATAGAGACCAACACCACGTATTACGACGCTGTGGTCGAGTCGCTGGACTTCCGGGCGCCGGCGTCCGTCGACGTCATCAACGACTGGGTGGCGGACAAGACCAACGATAAGATCGAGACCATCATCGACGCGATTCCGGACGACGCGGTGATGTATCTCATCAATGCCATCTACTTCAAAGGCAGCTGGAAATACCAGTTCGACGCCGCGGCCACGCAGCCCGAGCCGTTCACGGGCTCCGACGGCGCCATCACCCAGGCGCCGCTCATGCGGATGAAGGCGACGGTGCCCTACCAGGCCGGCGACGACTTCGCCTCGATCGATCTCCCGTACGGCAACGGCCAGTACCGGATGACGGTCATCCTGCCCGAAACGACGGAGGATCTGCCGGCGCTGATCGCCTCCCTTGACGACACAAAATGGGCCCGCCTCGTCGATGACTTCGACGATCAGGCCGTCAACATCTTCCTGCCCCGTTTTACCCTGGAATACAAGCAGACGCTGAACGACGCCCTGACGGCGCTCGGGATCGAGGATGCGTTCGTCGAGGGGCTGGCCGATTTCTCGGGCATCCCGCAGGACCCGGCCATCGAACTGGTCATCAGCCGAGTGCTCCACAAGACGTTTGTCGAGGTCAACGAAGAAGGCACCGAAGCCGCGGCCGTCACCGCCGCCGAGGTCTCCACGACCAGCTACAACCCGAACGAGCCGCGGGAAATCTTCTTCCGCGCCGACCGGCCGTTTATCTACGCCATCCGCGAGGCGCACTCCGGCGCAATCCTGTTTATCGGTACACTCAACACACTGTAAGCTGATGGCCCGAGGCGCGCGTGCAGGCATAGCGACCCTTTTATTAGCCATGACACTGGCCGCGCCGGCCCTGGGGCAATCCGGGGCGGCCGGCTTTTCCGTGTCGTTGCGGGACGTGCCGCTCGTCGAGGCCCTGTCGTATTTCTCCCGACTCACCGGCCGCGCCGTGTCATTCGACCCGCAACTGGTTGATCATCGTGAAGCCTTTTGCGCCATCGAAAACGCCGGCGCCGAGGCCGTGCTGGGCTGTATCCTGTCGTCCGCCGAGTTGGATTACATCCGGCTTTCGTCCGGGACTTATGTCGTTGTGCCACCGATCCAACGGGAAGCCGTTCGCGGACGACTACTGGGGCAGGTGCTGGATGCGCGCAGCGGCCGGCCGCTGGCGGACGCACACGTCTACCTCGCCAGCGCCGAGGGCCACATCGGGGCGGTATCGAGGGGCGATGGTCAATTCATCCTGCCGCCCCTGCTTCCCGGTCGTTATATCCTCACGTCTTCGTTTGTCGGGTACGCGGATTGGCGGGACACGCTCATGGTGCCGGCCGGAGCGGAAGCCTTTGCCCGCATCGAGATGGCGTCCGAACCGGTGTTATTCAGTCCGGTAGTGATCGATGGCCTCCAGCGCCGGCGGCCGTCGGAGAGGCTGTCGGAGGAGCGTATTCTACTTGCGGATTCACTGGGCCTCAACCGGGCGGATGGTGGGCAGCCGCTGGCGGCCCACCTCATGGCCCTGTCGGGGGTACAGATCAACGACATCACGGCCGACATCCACATTCAGGGCGGCGAAGCCGGCGAGCATCAAATCAAGCTGGACAACGTCCCCCTCTATCTTCCCAGAGGCCTTTCGGGTGCGCTGGGGCCCTTTAGCTCGCTGGCGATCGAGCGGATCGTCGTCCATAAAAGCGGGTTCGAGGCTACCCGTGGCAGCCACCTCGCCGGCGTGACGGAACTGCAGCATGCTCTCGAAGGAACGAAGGGGCTGGATGTGCAGATCGATCCGCTATCGCTCAACGCCCGTGTTGGCCTGACCACGCCACGGAACGCCCCGCGACGCGCCGACTTCATGGCGGCGGCGCGCACCAGCCTGGATGGCGCCTTCCAGCCGGCGTGGCTCCAGAACACCCTCAACGAATGGGGCCGTCCGGACGCCTTCTTGTTGCTGGCGCCCCTCAACGGCTTTCCCGATGGGAGCGCCTTGCTCTTCGAGGACCTGTTGAATGTCGGGCAGAATCCGAATCCCACCTGGTCATTCCAGGACGTCCACGCCGCCGGCCGCATCTGGACCCGCCCACTCTCCTCCTTACATGCCTCGATGTACAGCGGCGCCATGGCCTTTGCAGGCGCGCTTCCGCCCGGCAACACCGCCCGGGGTGTATCCGAAGACTCGGTGTTCGGAGGAGGGCCAGAGAACCTGGCGGAGTCCGTCGCACTCGCTGTTGCCGACGGCTACGATGCCCTGACACAGGCCGGCCAGATCAATTATACCACCGTGCTCGATGCACGCACCTACGCCTCGGTGCAGGTGCGACTGAGCCGACACCAGATGCGGCACGACTATACCCTGCTGGATAGCCTCGAAACCGTTATCCCGATTACCGACGAGGCCTCTCCCACGCCTGGCTCCGAAGCAAATGCATTGCCCACGCGTGAGCTGTCCGATCTCTCCCGCATTCTGGAAGCCGGTGTCGAAGCACGCATCGAACGGGCCTACGCGGGACATTTTGTGACGGCCGGCCTCAGTAGCACCCACAACAGCGGGCAGATTCGCTTGCTCTTATCCGCCCTTGCGGACAGCTCGCTGGACGCTGTTTCGCTCAATCCAACTGACGACGTGTTGCAAGATCGCGTGGCCACCACGGCGATGGCGTGGCAACACGTGGCCTTCGCCTCGGATCGGATCGATATCGGCCGCTCGGGCACGCTGGACGCGGGCTTCCGGCTGACCTACCTGCCGTCTCACGAAACCGTGTTCGCCGAACCCCGGCTGGCGGTCCGGTTCGACTGGCCGCTCGCCCACGGCGGGGCAGTGTCCTCCCGCACCGCGACCGGCCTCTATCGGCAGTACCTTTCTCAGTTTGACGTCAGCACCTACAATGCCGGCGCCATTCTGCCCTCGATGCGCGTCTGGCTGCCGGTGGATCGCACGCTGCAGCCGACCAAGGCCTACCATCTGTCGCAAGCGTTCCGCCTCGATCTGCCGGCGGGCTGGATGTTCGGGCTCGAGGGCTACGCCAAGTGGCTGCCGCAAACCGTCTCGCTGAACTACCTGTTCATTGAGTCGCTGGCGGATCTCCCCACCGCCAATTTTGATGTGCGGTCACTCAATACCCAGCAGTCGTTCCTCGCGGAAGGCAAGACGATCCACGCCGGCGGCTCCCTGGCCATCGGCCTGACCCGCGGCCTCCTGTATGCCGGCTCCACCTATGAGATCACCTTTGCCCGCCGCCAGAGCCCGCAGCTATTCGGCAACCGACGCACGACACTACCCTGGGTCGCCCCACACCGAATCACGGCCGAACTGGCACTGAAGCCGGCGCACGGATTCGTGGTGACCACACGCGGCCGCGGCGAGTGGGGGCGCAGCTGGGCATTTCGTCAGGCGTATTACGATTACTTCGGACAGGGCGGCGCCCCCCGACTCAATCCTCCGTTTGACCTCTCGAAGCCGGACGCACACATCCTGAAACCCTTCCTGCAACTCGATCTGGGCGCCGCCTACGCGCCCTCGCTCGGCCGCCACCGTGTGCAGGTTCGTGCCGAACTGTTAAATGTTCTTAATCGTCGGAACGAAGTCGACTGGCGGTTCGTTTTTGACGGCGATCACTTCAGAAAGGAACCCCGTTACGCGTATCCCCGGAATCTGTCCATCGCCGTTCGTTGGATATGGTGACGCCCCCCTCTCTCGATCATTCCAGATTGCTCTTTATTTTTAAGTGATGAAGCCTGTTGCCCTTTTTTATTCAGGCACATCGACTTAAATTTGAGCAATATTTTATTGTGTGCGTTCCGTTTTGTGATTTTAGCCCCCCCTGACACCCGCAGGGATCTCGAAGCGCCTTCCTCACCTTCGCGCGTACCGATTTTGGCGTCTATTCCGGCGTCCTCGGGTATAATCGGCCTGTGCGTTTATATATCCCCTGCCCTATGATCGCCACGACAGAAAACTCCACACGGCCGCTACAGTTATCGGATAGTGTGCCCGATACCCACACCGAATACCTCCTTCAATTGTGCGACCGGATCGGTACGATCGCCGATCGCACGCGAGCCATCGTCCGGCATCGCCTGGATGCCCCGACCGGCATAGTCGAAATAGATATGGATCGGAACCTGCTCCACCTTCAGGCGCGCCTGGAGACTCTGATGAGCCGGCTCCAGGGCACCTTGCCGCTCCTCGACTCGCTGGACTTCGCACCTGCATCCACGCATTAAGTTGTTGAAAAGTAGCCTCTGCGAATGACGGAATCCGGGAATCACGTTCGCTCTTAAGCACCAGCTCGTACGTGATTCTCGGTGCCGTATCGTTACACCACACATTACCATCCAACGCCATGGTCACGCTACCCTTCAAACCCAAGGCGCCTCCTACGATCCAGTGTGACAGCTGCTACAAGCCGATCCACTTTGAGGATCTCACCCTGCTCCAAAACGACGCCTCCGCACTCGACGATCACCGCTTTTTCCAGGTACACTCCGGATGCCTGGACACCTTCCTGGCCGATCAAGCCGGCCGCTGGAGCCGGCTCCCCAAAACGGCCATCGATCACGGCTGGTTCTGGGTCTAATGGTTGGCAAGTTGGTAGGTACAGGTTGGCAGGTTGTTCGGTAGTTACCAAACCTGCCAACCTGCAACCTGCCAACCTGCAACCTGCCAACCTGCAACCTGCCAACCTGCAACCTGCCAACCTGCAACCTGCCAACCTGCAACCTGCCAACCCCTTTCACCTCGACAGATACAAATTCCGCATTTCGTACGGCCGCTGGAAATGTTCGTCGGTGAGCGCGTCGACAAACGCGATCGCTTCACCGGTGCTTTTCATCTCAGGACCCAGCTCCTTGGGCACATCCGGGAATTTGTCCCACGAGAATACGGGCTCCTTGATGGCGAAGCCCTTCAGTGTCGACTCCAGTAAGCCCCTCTCCCTGAAATCGGCAAGTTTGTCGCCCAGAATCACGCGTGTCGCAATGTTGGTCAGGGCAATGCCCGTCGCTTTGGCCACGAAGGGCACGGTGCGCGAGGCACGGGGGTTGGCCTCGATCACGTAGACGATGCCGTCCTTAACAACCAACTGGACGTTGATCATGCCGATCACGTCCAGGCGGTTGGCGATCTCCGTGACATAGCGCCGGATCGTGGCAATAGTTTCTTCGGAGAGGCTGAAGGGGGGCAACACCGCGGTGGAGTCCCCCGAGTGGACGCCGGCGGGCTCGATGTGCTGCATGATGCCGGAGATCCAGACTTCATCGCCGTCTCGAATCGCATCCGCGTCAATCTCTACCCCATTCTCAAGGAACACGTCTAGCAGGATTTGATTGTCCGGCATGAGCTTGATAATCTGACCGACGTACTGCTCTACTTCTTTTTTGTTGATAGCGATGCGCATCCCCTGCCCCCCGAGCACATAACTCGGCCTCACGAGGATCGGGTAGCCGATACGCTCGGCCACCTCGACGGCCTGGCTGATCGTGCGAGCCGTTCCATACCGAGGGTACGGGATTTCAAGCTCCTTGAGGATGTCCGAAAACTTACCCCGATCCTCGGCATCGTCCATCCGTTCGTAGGAAGTGCCCAGAATCGGGACGCCGAAACGGACGAGATCGGCGGCCAGCTTGAGGGCCGTCTGGCCACCGAACTGGACGATCACGCCGGCGAGGCCCTCCCGCTCGTGCTCGATGATGTTGTACACCCGCTCCCAGAACACGGGCTCGAAATAGAGCTTGTCCGCGATGTCGAAATCGGTCGACACAGTCTCGGGGTTGCAGTTGATCATGATAGCTTCGTAGCCCATCTCGCGGGAGCCCAACACGCCGTGGACGCAGGAATAGTCGAACTCGATCCCCTGCCCGATCCGGTTCGGACCGCTGCCGAGGATGATCACTTTCTTGCGATCGGACGGGATGCTCTCGTTGGAAGTCTCGAAGCTGGAGTAATAATAGGGCGTTTGCGCTGGAAACTCGCCGGCGCAGGTATCGACAAGCTGGAACGTCGGGATCACGCCAAGTCGCTTGCGAAGGTCCCGCACGTCGTCTTCCGTGACCGTGTCCTTGACGAGATAAGCGATCTGGACGTCCGAAAACCCGTGCTGCTTGATGCGACGCATACACGCGGCGTCGATATCGGCCAGGGTATGCGTAGAGATCATATCCTCGAGGCGCACGATGTCCTCGATCTGGCAGAGAAACCAGGGATCGACACTGGTAATGTCGGATACTTCCTCCACGGAAGCACCCAGTTTGAAGGCGTTGCGAATCTGGAGGGTGCAGTCCCAGTAGGGCTTCTGGAGACGCTCGCGGACCTCGGCGCGCGGGCTGTTTTCCCGATCGCCGCCGAGGCCGGCGTAGCCAATTTCCAGGCTCTGCCAGGCTTTCTGGAGACTTTCGGGGAAGGTGCGGCCTATGGCCATCACCTCTCCCACCGCCTTCATCTGCGTGGTGAGCTCTTCATCCACCCCCTCGAACTTGTCGAAGTTGAACCGGGGGATCTTGGTCACCACATAGTCGATCGATGGCTCGAAGCAGGCACTGGTGGTGCCGGTGACTTCGTTCGGGAGTTCATCGAGTGTGTAGCCGACAGCCAGTCGTGAGGCAACCTTCGCGATCGGGTAGCCCGTTGCCTTGGACGCCAGGGCCGAGGAGCGCGAGACGCGCGGGTTGATCTCGATGGCCACCATCCGGCCGGTTTCGGGCTGGACGGCGAACTGGACGTTGCAGCCGCCGGCGAAGGTCCCAATCGAACGCATCATGCGGATCGCGGCGTCGCGCATGTGCTGGTACTGTTTGTCGCTCAAGGTCTGCGCCGGCGCCACCGTCACCGAGTCTCCGGTGTGGACGCCCATCGGGTCGATGTTCTCGATCGAGCAGACGATGATGACGTTATCGTTCGCGTCGCGGAGCAACTCGAGCTCGTACTCTTTCCACCCGAACAGGCACTCTTCGATGAGCACCTCGTGGACCGGGGACATTTCGAGGCCACGCGTCACCTTCCGGTCGAACTCGTCCAGCGACCATACGATGCCGCCGCCCGAGCCGCCCAGGGTAAACGAGGGGCGGATGACCACCGGCACCCCGCCCAGCTCCTGGGTGATCTCCTTGGCTTCGAGCAGGCTTTTGGCAACGCGGCTGCGGCCCTGGTCGATGCCGATCCGCTCCATCAGATCGCGGAATTTCTGCCGATCCTCGGTGATTTCAATGGCATCGATATCGACGCCAATCACTTCGATTCCCATCTTCTCCCAGTAACCCTCCGCGTGAAGACGCTGGGCCAGGTTCAGCGCGGTCTGACCGCCCATGGTAGGAAGCACGGCGTCAGGCTTCTCGATCTCCACGATGGCCTTGATGGACGCCGGCGTGAGCTCGCGCAGATAGATGCGGTCCGCCGTCATCGGATCCGTCATGATGGTCGCCGGATTCGAATTGACGAGCACCACTCTGTAGCCTTCGGAGCGCAGCGCGCGCGCCGCCTGGGTGCCGGAGTAGTCAAATTCACAGGCCTGGCCGATGACGATCGGGCCGGAGCCGATGAGCAGGATGGTATGGATATCGGTTCGCTTGGGCATGGGTAGGGGTCCCGCGGGGCGGGCACATGTATCAGAAAGAGGATAGATGGCGAAGGAAGCGACGCGCTTAGAGGGCCGCGTAGATGCCGGATGAAGGTGCGCGTCTGCCGGCGCGGCCGCTGGCGGCGATATCCGCCAGAAACTCATCGAATAGGTAGGCGCTATCGTGCGGCCCCGGCGAGGCCTCGGGGTGGTACTGGACGCTGAGCCCGGTGAATGCCTTAAAACGCATGCCCTCGAGCGTCCGGTCGTTGAGATTCACGTGTGTCATGGCGGCCACGCGCTCGTCGAGCGACTCGAGTTTGACGGCAAAGCCGTGGTTCTGGGTGGTCACCTCGACCCGCCGGGTCGTCAGGTTCTGCACGGGGTGGTTGGCGCCGCGGTGGCCGACGAACATCTTATAAACCTCGATACCCTGGGAGAGCGCCATCAATTGATGCCCGAGGCAGATGCCGAACATTGGGATGCCCGTCGTGGCGGCGTTTTTCACCATCACGATCGCATCCTTCATCGCACGCGGGTCGCCAGGGCCGTTCGACAGGAACAGGCCGTCGGGTTGCCATCCCAGCACCTCTTCGATGGACGTGTGGGACGGGAATACCCGGACTTCGCATCCGCGCTGCTTGAACATCCGAAGGATGTTAAACTTCACCCCGAAGTCGTACACCGCGATCCGCGGCCCGTCCCCTTCGCAGTAGAGGTAGGCAGCGTCGGTCGTGACGTGGGAAGCCAGCTCCAACCCGTCCATCGACGGCCAGGAACGGGCGCGTTCGACCAGGCTCTCGTCTACCAGGTCGACCGACGAGATGACGGCATTCATCACCCCCTTCGCCCGGATGTGGCGGACCAGGAAGCGGGTGTCGACGCCCGAGATGCCCACGAGTTTGTGGCGCTGCATGAACGAACCGAGTGACTCACTGGCCAGGGGGTTCGAATACCGCTCGGTGAAGGAGCGGACGACCAGGCCGGCGATCATCGGTTTTTGGGCCTCCATGTCGCTATCGAAAGCGCCGTAGTTGCCGATGTGCGGGTACGTCATCATCATCACCTGGCCGTGGTACGACGGATCGGTGGCGATTTCCTGGTACCCCATCATACTGGTATTAAAACACAACTCGCCGCCGGTTTCGCCGATGTGTCCGATGGCTTTACCGGATACGACGGTGCCATCGGCGAGCGCGAGTTTGCAGGGTTGGACGGAGGGAAGAGGAGCGATCTGGTGCATGTCGGTGTCGGGCATTCAGGTTCAGGCCAGAACGTACTGATACAAAAAAACCCTCCCGAAAAACGGGAAGGTTTCAGCCAAAAAATCGGCCGCTTCTACAGATGGACTTGTTCAGCGGTATCGGCAACACGTGCGTCAAGGGCCAATCGGTGAATTTACAGTCGGTGGAGTTAACGGTCGGTAGATTTCAGGGGCGGATTCAAGGTAAGCACGTCGCGGAAAGCGATCAACCTCCAAACGCAATCATCCCCAATACGTTTCATCAAGAAACTGCTGATTTGAAACGAAGTATCTACGGCACCCTTATACACGGCCATCGCCCTTGCGCCCGACACGGACATACGACGACCCGATTGCGTATCGCCTCCGCGTGCTGGGCTGTATACTGGCGAGTCAGTGCCTCCTCTGGGCGGCGTTTCGGTTCTGGCCCATTCAGCCGGCCAGCCCCAATCCCGCACGCGTGTACGATATTGCCGGGCAGGAGATCATCGCGCTGGAGGAAATCATGCCCACGCGGCAGCTCCGCCAGGCCCCACGGCCACCCGCGCCGCCAGTGCCGGTGGTGTCGCCGGACGACATTCTGCTGGACACGGAAATGATATTTGACGACAGGAAGCTGGCGCTGGATGTCTACGGGGAGGAGGAAAACGCGGCCGTGGGGAACGAAGCGATCGCCGCCGGCCTCGCGGCGCCGGCTACAGCCCCCCGGGCCATCCGTTTCGTCGAGCCCGAATATACATCAGAAGCCCGTCGCAACCGGGTGCGCGCCGAGGTGGTCGTTCGGGTGCTGGTAGATGAAAAAGGGGCCGTCGTGGAGGCCACCCTGGTGGAGCGGTACCAGGTGGATGCGGCCGGCGAAAACCGGCAGCCGGTGACAAAGCTGGCGTACGGACTGGAGGAGGCGTCGGTGGAAGCGGCCCGCCGTTGGTTGTTCCAGCCGGCGCGGGAAGCCGGGCGCTCCGTTCGCAGTTACACGACGCTCACCTTCCGCTTCGGCGTCTAAAACCGCGAATCCGCATCCGAGGCGCCGGCCGGCGTGAAGTACGTCGTGCCCGGGTGGTTCAGCGTGGCGATGACCCGCGCGAGTTCATCGAGATGGGCCGGGTTGTTCACGAAGTCGATATGGGTCGCCTTTATGATGAGGAGCGGGCAACGCGTGAACCGGAAAAAGTAGAAGTTATAGGCCTCGTTGAGCGACTCGATATACCCGCGACTCATGCGGGCTTCGTAGCTGCGCTGCCGCTCGTCGATGTTTTTCATCAGCCGCTCCGTGTTGGACTGAAGGTACACCACGAGGTCGGGAGACGGCGTTACCACCTGCATCTGGTTGAACAGCGTCTCATACAACTGAAGCTCGTCGTCCTGCAGGTTCAGGTGCGCGAAGATGCGGTCTTTGTCAAAGATATAATCACTGATCACCACCTGGTGGAACAGGTCGCGCTCCAGGAGCGACTTCTGTTGCCGGAAGCGACTGGCGAGGAAGCTGAGCTGGGTATGGAAGGCCCACCGCTTCCTATCCTCATAAAAGCGCTCCAGAAACGGGTTCTGATTGAACTCTTCGAGGACAAGTTGCCCGTTGAACCGTTGCGCCAGGAGGCGGGCAAGCGACGTCTTGCCGGCCCCGATGACCCCCTCGATGACGATATACCGCAGGTCGTCGCGCAGCGCGCCGGGCGCCTGCTCGGGCGTCCTTTCCGTGCTGTCTATAGTCTCGTCCGCGTGTATCATAGGGTCATGATGGCCAGTGTCCGCAAAAACCTAGGGCCGGCCGGGTCATGAGTCAAGCAGGTTACCGGCAAAAACAGAAACCTTACCGGTATCTTCGCACCGGGCGAGGAGGTCTGCAACTGTCGCGTCAAACGGGGACGGCACAAAAAAATCGGGCGCGATGGCCGCCCAGGGCGCGAGCACGAAACGCCGACGATCGAGTCGTGGATGGGGGATGATCAGATCGCCGGCCGAGAAGGTGAGGGCGCCGTACGCGAGCAGGTCGATGTCCAGCGTGCGCGGCTCCCATCCCACGCGGGTGCGTAAACGCCCGCCCTCCCGCTCGATGGCCTGCGTAATCGCGAGCAATTCGGCGGGAGCGAGGGCCGTGCAGACCTTGACGACGGCGTTGAGGTAGTCGGGCTGCACGTCGTCCGCCGTCTGCGTATGGGCGCGGGTCTCGAAGACCGACGATCCGTGCGTGACGCACACTTGGGGATGTTCGGCCAGCCGGCGAACCGCCGATTGCAGATTGTGGAGGCGGTCGCCGAGGTTGGACCCCAACGCCAGATAGGCTCCGACGACGAGAGACGGCATGTGTGCACGCAGTGACGGATGAAAACGTTGCGTGTAGACGCGTCGCCATCCGATCGGTTCTATCAAAAAAAAGCCCAGCCTTACGGGGCTGAGCTTGAGTTCGCCTCAACGATTGCTCGTTGTCCGGGAGGCGAATACCGTTGGTCGCGGTGCTGGTCAGGCCAGCGAGATGACGCCGAAATAGTCTAATAACAACACGGCATTCATCAACACAAGCATGAACATTAACACCAGCCCCGACACCATATCTTCGTTCGAAAATTCTTCCGTACCCGTTTCCAGGTTGTTCGGATACTCCATGTGCGTCCAGGCTGCAGGGATTTTAGAGCCAGCTCGAGCGGGACCTGATACCGCCCTCCTGCCTCTGAATAGGGTATCGGCGAGTGCTCGGGGCTTCTTAAATAGCCAGGTGATAGTCGTAGAGACGCTCCTGTGGAGCGTCTCCCGACGGCAATCAACCATCCTGAAGGTTTCGACGGGTTTAAACCTCGCAGAGACGCCCCACCGGGGCGTCTCTGCTGCGATGCGTTGGCAGTGTGCATTGAACCACCATCCCCCAAACTTTTCCCCCGGCCGGCCGTAGTTCCTTTCATCCATTCCCAACCGCGAAACAGTTATGGACATGCCCGCCGACGAACCCGAATCTGGCTTCCCTTTCGACGCACTTAACTCCCTCGGCCTGTCCCTGGATCAGGTCGACTGGGAACGCGAACTCAAACGCATCGGCGCCCTGACGGGCAGCGTCGTCGGCTCCTACGTGTCCAGCCGGATGGCCCTATCGCTCGGCCTACGACTCGTTTCGGTCGTTGGAGGCACGTACAGCGGCCTTATCGCCGCCACAGTCGCCTATGAGGCTTGGCGGTATTATTGTGGGAAAGAAGTATAGGTGGGGGGTTACGCTTTGTGATACAACTCGCTGCCGAGTGATTTAAACGACTCGGACTTCTCCTCCATGCCGGCTTTGATGGCCGCCTGCTCGTCCAGGAGCCCCTTCGCCTTTGCGTAGTCGCGCACGTCCTGCGTGATCTTCATCGAACAGAACCGCGGACCGCACATCGAGCAGAAGTGCGCCACCTTGGAGGATTCCTTCGGGAGTGTCTCGTCGTGGTACTCGCGGGCGCGCTCGGGGTCCAGGCTGAGGTTGAACTGGTCCCGCCAGCGAAACTCGAACCGCGCCTTGGAAAGCGCATTATCCCGCGCCTGCGCCCCCGGGTGCCCCTTCGCCAGGTCGGCCGCGTGGGCGGCGATCTTGTAGGTGATCACCCCCTCTCGCACGTCATGTTTGTTTGGCAGGCCGAGGTGTTCCTTGGGCGTCACGTAACACAACATGGCCGTCCCGAACCACCCGATCATGGCGGCGCCGATAGCGGACGTGATGTGGTCGTACGCCGGCGCAATATCGGTCGTCAGCGGACCCAGCGTGTAAAACGGCGCCTCGTGGCACCACTCCAGCTGTTTGTCCATGTTCTCCTTGATGAGGTGCATCGGGACGTGGCCCGGGCCCTCGTTCATCACCTGGACGTCATACTCCCACGCCCGCGTGGTGAGTTCGCCCTGCACCTTCAACTCGGCGAACTGGGCTTCGTCGTTGGCATCGGCGATGGAGCCTGGCCTGAGGCCATCGCCCAGCGAGATTGATACGTCGTAGGCAGCGAGGATTTCGCAGACCTCGTCCCAGTGGGTGTAGATGAAGTTCTCCTGGTGGTGCGCAAGGCACCACTTGGCGAGGATCGAGCCGCCGCGGGAGACGATGCCGGTCACCCGGTTGGCCGTCATCGGGACAAACGGGAGGAGCACGCCGGCGTGCAGCGTGAAATAATCCACCCCCTGCTCCGCTTGCTCGATGAGCGTGTCGCGGAACAGCTCCCACGTCAGCTCTTCCGGCCGGCCATCCACCTTTTCCAGAGCCTGATAAATGGGCACCGTACCCACCGGCACCGGGCTGTTGCGCAGGATCCACTCGCGAGTCTCGTGGATATTTTTACCCGTCGAAAGGTCCATGATGGTGTCGGCTCCCCAGCGGGTGGCCCAGACCATCTTTTCCACTTCCTCGGCGATCGACGACGTGACGGCCGAGTTGCCCATGTTGGCGTTGATCTTCACGAGGAAGTTACGCCCGATGATCATGGGCTCGACCTCCGGGTGGTTGATGTTCGCCGGCACGATGGCCCGCCCCCGGGCGATTTCGCTGCGCACGAACTCGGGCGTGATCTCCGCTGGAATCGCCGCGCCGAACGCATGCCCGGGGTGCTGGGAGAAGATGCCGCACTCTTTCAACGATTCAAGACGCTGCCCTTCGCGGATGGCGATGTATTCCATTTCGGGGGTGATGATGCCCTGTTTCGCGTAGTGCATCTGCGACACTCGCCGGCCCGGCTTCGCCCGAAGCGGGGTGCGGATGTGGTCGAACCGCAGCGGATCGAGACGAGCATCGTCGGCGCGGACCTGGCCGTAGCTCGACGATGGCCCTTGCAGCTCGTCGAAATCCGCCCGCTCGCGAATCCATGGATCGCGAACCGGGGCGATGCCTTTACGCACATCGACCGTGACCGAGGGGTCGGTGTAGGGGCCGGACGTGTCATACACAAAAAAGGGGGGATTGGCGGCGACGCCGAAAAGGGACGGGGTTTCTTCCTGTTCGATTTCGCGCATGGGGACACGGATGTCCGGCCGGCTGCCTTCGACATAGATCTTGCGGGATCCTGGCAGGGGGCGCGTCATTTCGGCCGCGAGTTCGGCGACGTGGGCGTGCGGGCGTTCGACGGAATCGGCGCTGATGGGCGCGCCATCACCGGAGGAGGCAGGAGGCAGTACGGGCATGAGCCTGTTCGCTGGAAAGGTGAAGCGGGTTCAGGCGAAGCCAGCGGCGGGCGGCCGCTCGGAGATTGACGAGTAGTAAGCTTCCCTACGCCGGTGTTAGCCGGATCAGGTTCCAAGGGACTCTCTCAGCCCGACTCGACAGCCAGTATCCGGTCTGTCGCAGCGGCACCCCTAGCTTCGCGGGTCCGTTCGTGCGGACCCGTCGGTTGTATCGCCGTCTGGACGGGATGATCCCGGCCCGGCACGCGTCAGGCGAGGAGCCCGGGGACAACTTTCCCGTGGACGTCGGTGAGGCGGAAGCGCCGGCCGCGGTAACGGAAGTTGAGGCGTTCGTGATCGACGCCGAGCAGGTGCATGAGCGTGGCCTGGAAATCATGCACGTGCACGGGGTCCTCGACGACGTTGTAGCCGAACTCGTCGGTCTGCCCGTACGTGATGCCGGGCTTCACACCTCCACCGGCCATCCAGACCGTGAAGGCGCTCGGGTGGTGGTCCCGGCCAAAATTATCGTCGCTGAGCCGGCCCTGGGAGTAGTTCGTCCGCCCGAACTCGCCGCCCCAGATCACGAGTGTGTCGTCGAGCATCCCGCGCTGCTTGAGGTCTCTCACCAGCCCCGCGGAGGCCTGGTCCACGCTCTTCGCCATCCGCGCGATGTCCTGCGGCAAGTTGCCGTGCTGGTCCCAGTCCTGATGATACAGCTGCACGAACGAGACCCCCCGCTCGGCAAGCCGGCGGGCCAGCAGACAATTGGCCGCGAATGTCCCCGGCGTGCGGGCATCCTCGCCGTAGAGGTCAAAAATATGGTCTGGCTCCTCGCGCAGGTCCGTCACATCGGGCACGGACGTCTGCATCCGGTAGGCCATCTCGTACTGGGCGATCTTCGACTCGATCTCGGGGTCCGCGACGGCGTCGAACTGGAGGGCGCCGAGTTCCTTAATGGCGTCGAGTTGGCGTTTGCGATCTTTATCGGCGATGCCGGGGGGATTGTTCAGGTAGAGCACGGGATCCTTGCTCGCCCGAAACTCGATGCCCTGGTGCTCAGACGGCAGGAAGCCGCTGCCCCAGACATGGGAATACAGCGGCTGTCCACCCGGCCGGCCCTCGGAGAGGAGCACACAGAACGCCGGCAGGTTTTCGTTTTCGCTCCCCAATCCATAACTAAGCCACGCCCCGATCGACGGCCGGCCGCGGTGCTGCGAGCCGGTCTGGATGAAGGTCACCGCCGGGTCGTGGTTGATGGCGTCGGTGTACATCGACTTCACGAAACACACCTCATCCGATATCCCGCCGATGTGGGGAAGCAATTCGCTCACCCACGCCCCGCTATCGCCGTGTTGCGCATAACCGAAGTGCGGCCGGACGAGCGGAAACGAGCGCTGGCCGGCGGTCATGCCGGTCAATCGTTGCCCTTTCCGGATGGAGTCGGGGAGCTCCTCGCCATGACGCTTGATGAGCGTCTCTTTGTAGTCGTACAACTCCAGTTGCGATGGGCCGCCGCTCTGGAAGAGGTAGATGACGCGTTTCGCCTTCGGCGTAAAGTGCGGCCGGCCGAGCACGCCGCCACCCGGGTCGGCTAACGCGTTCATCGGATCGATCAACGAAGCCAGCGCCGCGGCGCCCAGCCCGAGCGTCGTCCGGGCCAGAAAATCGCGACGCGAGTAGTTTTTTGAAAACTGATTACAGTGATGCATAGAGGTCACCGCTTCATAAAGGCTTCGTCGTGGTTCATCATCGTGTTGGCCACGACCGCTAGGGCCGCCGTTTCTGCGGGGTTGAGACCTGGGTCGCGCGGCGCATCGCCAACAGCCAGAAGCTCGAGCGCCGCGGCCGGCTCACGGGAAAATCGGGCCTTTTCGTCGTCGAACAGGCGGGTGAGGACGTTGATTTCGGGATCGGATGGCCGTCGGCCGGTCAGCAGTCGGAAGCCGTATTCAATCCGCTCCGGCAGCTCCTGGCCGGCCTCACGGATCATCCGCTCGGCCAGAATCCGACTGGCCTCGACGAACTGCGGGTCGTTCATCAGGATCAGGGCCTGGAGCGGGGTATTCGTCCGGTGCCGCACAATCGTGCACGTGCTACGGTCCGTCGCATCAAAAGCGATCATCGCCGGATGCGGAGAGGTCCTCCGGTTAAACGTGTACAGGCTGCGGCGGTAGAGGCCGTCTCCCGTGTCCGCTACATAATGCAAGAGGAACTGGGAGAAGGTATTTTTCTCGAACCAGAGGTCGTCCGGCATGTACGGCTTCGCGCTCGGGCCACCGACGGCATCGACCAGCAAGCCGCTGGCCGCCAGCGCGTTGTCGCGGATCATCTCGGCCGGCAATCGATAACTCGCCCCACGCGCGAGCAGGATGTTTTCGGGGTCCACCTCCGCCAGCTCAGGCCGAGGCCGAGAGTCCTGGCGATAGGTGGCCGAGGTGACGATGAGGCGCTGCAACCCCTTCACATCCCACCCCGAATCGACGAACCTGCGCGCCAGCCAGTCGAGCAAATCCGGGTGCGACGGCAGCAATCCCTGATACCCAAAGTCCTCGGGCGTGGCGACGAGGCCGCGGCCAAAGTACATCTGCCAGAACCGGTTGACGGCAACCCGGGCGGTGAGCGGGTGATCCGGGTCGAATAGCCACTGCGCCAGGCCGAGGCGGTTGCGAGGCAGGTCTTCGTCGAAGGCGAGGACGGTCGCCGGCGTACCAGGTCCCACAGCCTCGCCGGGCTGGTTGTAGAGCCCCCGGTTCAGGATATGGGTAACACGCGGCTCGGGCATATCCTCCATCACCATGACCTCCATCACGGGCTCTACGAGCGCGTGTTCGTGCAATCGCAGCACCTGAAGCGCCGTCATGAGTGAGCGAAAGGCGACATCGTCTTCCTGGAGATAGTGAGCGATCCTTTCGGCCCGGCGCTGGGCGTCGGTGAGCACGGATTGGCCGTAGAGCTGCTCCAGTTCGAGCCCGCTCAGCGCCCGGTCGTAGAACCGGATGTCGTCCATGCGCCCGGTAAAAATGCCGTCATTGCCCGTGAAAGCGCGGTAGCTCTTCCCGACGCGTATCGGGCGCGGCTGAGGTTCGTACATGCCATCCACGGGCTGCATGCTCTTGTAGAGGCGATCGAACAGCGTTTCAGAGGGCTGCGGGGCGCCGTTCACGACGAAGCGGACTCCGTCGGCGCGACTCGATCCATCGTACACCAGCGCGACCTGGCTCCAGGCGTTCGGCGCGATGCCGACCGTGGTACGGACGTGGATATAGTTGTGCGGCAACGCGTTGATGAGGCGCACGTTGACCCGGTACAGGCTGTCGAGATAGACCTCGTACCCGCGCCAGTAGGAGTTTTTCTGGCCGGCGTTACCAAACAGCTCGGCGTACTCCTCTTTTTTCTCCGGGTAGGTCCAGATGCTGGCCGTGAACGCCTGATGCCGGTCGTACCCTCCAGCGCCCGGAAGCTCGAAATAGTCGAAATCATAATCCAGCGTAGCCGCGGCTCCTCGGGGTCCTTCCCCGATGGCAATTTCGCCAGATACCCGACCCGCGCGCGCCGGAGCAGCCAGGTTGGGCGTCGTCCCATCGGTGATGCGATCGAGGGGATAGTGGTCGACAAGGCCGGCTGGTTCGCTGCCCGCCGTGGCGTTCTCCCAGAGGCCCGGCTCCCGCTCGACGGCCCGGCGGCGCTCGGCGAGGCGGCCTTCCAGCGCCGTAATGCTGTCTCGGACGGCCGCTAGAGCCACTTCCACGCTGTCCGTAAACAGGGCCAGCATCGGGCCGGCGTTACCGTCGTCGCCCGTCATCCCGACTTCCTTGACGTTATTAAAAAAGGCCGAGAGCTGGTAATACTCCTTCTGCGTGACGGGGTCGAACTTGTGATCGTGGCAGCGGGCGCATTCCATCGTCAACCCGAGGAAGGCCTGGGCGAAGGTGTTGGTCCTGTCGGCGACATATTCGAGCCGGTACTCCTCGTCGACGATGCCGCCTTCGGCCGTCATCTGGTGGTTGCGATTAAAGGCGGTGGCGAGCACCTGATCGGTGGAGGCGTCCGGGTACAAGTCGCCTGCGAGTTGCCAGGAGACGAACTGGTCATACGGCATATTGTCGCGGAACGCCTCGATCACCCAGTCGCGCCACGGCCACATGAGGCGGTAGCCGTCGGCGTGGTAGCCGTGGGAGTCGGCGTAGCGGGCGAGGTCCATCCACTCCACGGCCATACGCTCGGCGTAGGCGGGCGTGGCGAGCAGGCGGTCCACCACGCGTTCGTAGGCATCCGGCGCCGTGTCGGCGAGGAAGGCGTCGATCTCCGCGACGGTGGGCGGAAGGCCGGTGTGGTCCATCGTGACGCGGCGGAGGAGGCGCTCGCGATCGGCCTCGGGGGCCGGCGCGATACCCTCGCGCTCCAGGCGTGCAAGCACAAAGGGGTCGATGGGCGAACGGGGCCAGCCGGCGTCACGAAGTGCGGGCTCCTCGGGCGCTTCGGGAGGCGTAAACGCCCAGTGCGGCTCCCACGCCGCCCCCTGCTGGATCCATCGTCTAAGAAGGGCGACTTCGTAATCGGACAGCGCCAGGTTCGACTCCGGCGGCGGCATCTGAAGTTCGGGGTCCTCGGAGGCGATACGGGTCGCCATCTCGCTGCGGCGCAGGCTCCCGCGCCGGACGGCATAGTGGCCCGGATTTTCGGCGAGTTCGGCAAAGGCCGCGTCCTCGACATCCAGCCGGAGGCCGGCCTCCCGCGTGTTTTCGTCGGGCCCGTGACAGGCGAAGCACCGGTCCGACAGGAGCGGTCGGACGTGGTAGTTGAAGTCCACCGTCTCCGGAAGCCGGACGAGGATATCCGGGTCCTCCGTTACCGGCGGCTGGCAGCCCAGGAGCATGACCAGCGTCACACAGGTCGCGATATGAAGACAATATTGACACATAAAAGCCTACCACCCTTCGCGTTCGATTGTGCCGAGGATGTGCGCCAGGTGGTGCCGGCCGTGCCATGCGTACATACCCACGGTCCAGTCCAGACGCTTGATTCCGGAAACAGGATGCACGTACGTGCGCGCGAGATCCGCCGGCGACAACGACCGCAGGAGGATTGCCCACCGTTCGTGCAGCAACTGCAAGAAATCGAGTCCGTGCGCTGGCGGGAACGCTCTGTAATCCGCCTGCTCCGCCCAGCCCTTTTCATCGTAAGGCCGGATCGTCGGGTTCTCTTCCGTCAACGCCAGTTTAAAGCGTACGATGCTGTTCATGTGACTGTCACCCAGATGATGGATCACCTGGCGGAGCGTCCATCCCTCGGGCCGGTAGCGCGTATCCAGCTGGTCATCACGGAGCCCCGTAACGACGGCGCGGAGATCGCCCGGAAGGGCATCGATCTGATCGATCCAGGCGGCGACTTCTTCCAGATTCGCGACCGGGTCGTGTAGGAATTTGCCGATGGGGTAACGAAGGTCACTCATGGAGTTGGGGCGGGATGGGAAGTTCACGTGTGCCAGGCAGGATACTACTCCAGCGCGTGAGAGACAAGGCCGGACTGTGTCGCCGGCGTAATGGAAAGGGGTGCCATGCAAAAAGCCCTACTTTCGTCTGGAAAGCAGGGCTTTTTGACCGTACGGAAACGACTTGACCCAATGTTGTCCCCAGGCTTCGCAGGGACAACGTCGAGCTTATTTTGAAGCCGGATAATACCAGACCCGCAAGATGCGCCCATGCCGCACTTCAAAGACGCCCAGCGCGACCTGCGACTGGTCGTCTCCCCAGAAAGCGCGTTCGCGTACGGATACAAACGTGCCGGACACGACCGCCGATTCGATCTCAGACCGCGCCGCCGGGATCGCCACGAAATAGGCTTCCATCGCTCCGCGGAACGCCTCGCGTCCCCGAGCCTCGACGTCCATCCGATCCCCTTGTACGCTGAACCACTGGATGTCGTCGTCGATGTGTGCGAGCATACCTTCCACGTCATGCGCGTTGAAGGCGGCCGTCATGCGATAAAATACCGAAAGTGGATCGGCCAGCGCCTGTAAGGGCGGGGCTTCGAGCATGTCCATGGGGCTGGACCCTGACAGATTGAACGAACCTGGGCAGCGCGGCCTTACGGCGGCGACGAGAGAGACACCCCGGGTTTCGACCAGGGCGGTGGGTTCTTAACCGAGTGAATCAGCGGCGTGGGTGTGGGCCGGAGCTGAAACGCGAGGAGCCGATTGCCCGGTAAAAACGGTCGCCGAGTGTGATGGTTCTCGCAGCGCGCGGCATTACACGGTGGTGGTGCCGAGCAACTCCGCCAGTTCGCCGAGGACGGCTGGCTCAACGGCCTCGCCGTTGTAATGGCGAATCAGTCCTTCAACCTGTACCCGGAAGGGTCCCTGATAGGCGCTCAGATCCATGATCCGATGGAGCCCGACGAGCACAGTATAAAACAGCTCGGTCCAGTGAGCGAGAGAACCATCCTCCAGGGCCAGCACATAGCGGTCCGGCCGGCCATACCGATCGCGCACCAGCGAGTGCGTCACGTCCGCCCACACGCTGTAGCCATCGCGCGTATGGTAACGAACCTCCGCGCGACAGTACGGCATCTTGCCGCTGGTCAGTTCCCGATAGATTTGCGTGATGCGGCGCTCTGTCTCTCGGCGTGTATCCGGATGGAGCGTCACCCCCCAGTCCGCCTCCATCTCTTCCCTCGAATACCCCAGGTACGCCTCCAGGGCCGGATCCGCCCGAAGCCACTGGTGGGTTTGTGCGCAAATAATGACAAGCATCGGGCCGCGCGCCGGCGTTTCGGCGGCAGAACGCCGGTACGCGCTATACTCGGTACAATTCCGAAAAAAAGCCGCCTCGGCCAGCAGCAGGTCGCCTATGTAGCGAAACGAAAACGGATTGGACGTACAGGCGCGTTTCACATCGGCGAAGGCACGGCCCGCTACCAGAAGAAAATACTTGTTGATGGTGCGTCGCGCCTTGTCGGAGGCGTCGGACCGGGTAGGGATGATGCTCATGCGCCGGTTTGAGCCGGACCGTGTGTGCCATCGTGAGGGGCAGACGAACGGCCGTCAGACTGATTTGAGGGGAACAGTTCGGTGCCGTAATCAAATCAATTTCCACCCAGGTGTGTGTCACAAATCCTTGACGATTTTGCGCCGCTCTATGACGATTGTGTGACCGAACGTGCGGTGGCCGGCCCACTCATGTGTGTATCAGACGACCCGTTCGCCGAAAGTCGCCACCATCCGATCGATCTCATCGAGCGCGTACCGCGCCAGTTCGCGCTGTTTACGGACGCCCTCGGGATCGGTGCACTCCAGATCGCCCAGAATGATCAGATTCTCGTCGTTCAGCTTGTTGGCGTCGCCTGTATAATTAAAGCTGCCCGCGATGACGATCGACTCGTCAATCACCATCAACTTGTGATGTAGCTTCGACGGCATCGGTCCTGGCCGGCCCGGCGTGGGGATGAGATGCAACTCGACGCCGGCGGCGTGAAGCAGATCCTTGGACGACCACGACTGATTCGCCTGCGACCGGTGCAGGGCCCCGCGTATCACAACCCCGGGCCGCTCCTTGACCAGCGCCAGTTGATCGTCGATGCCCGAGGACTGCGCGAACGTGAAGATGGCAAAATCGATGCGCGACCGCGCCTTGGCAATCTGCTTCATCATCTCCATCTCGGGTGCATGCTCGGGCGCGAAGAGCACCTTTACCCGCACGCCGGCGAGGAGTTTGACGAGCGGTTTAGGCCCATGTATGTCGCTCTGCGCCCCGAAGCGGCCTTGCTGGATTTCCGAGAACTCGAGGTCGTACGCCTTTGCCACATCCCGGTCGTGCACGATGACGAGGTGATTCAGATTCTTCGATGTATCGGTGGTGGTGAAATTCGCCGATCCCGTCAGGACGGATTGCTTATCTCGCACCATAAATTTCTGGTGGAAGATGTGCGGATTAAAGTCCGAGTTCACCCTGATTGCCGCGCGCAGAATCGCGTTGTGCAGTGTGCGATTGATCTCTCGCGCACCCCCGGCCTCGAAGGGGTTCGCGGCCACCGAACCGGACACCAGGTAATCGGCCTCGAGGACCAGCTTGACCAGCACCCTGCGCTTGCGGGCGCGGATGATGGCCTCGGCGATGGCCGGCGAATCTAGCTCCTGGACTGCGACAAACAGGCTCTTTTTAGCGCCATCGATGAAGCCCACGATGGCCTGCTCCAGGTCGTCCGCTCCCCCGAGTTCGAGTGGGCCCATGTAGAGTTCGATGGCGTCGGCGATGGCGGGCAAGGCATGTACCTGGGTTAGAAGGTGAGTCCGAGGCGATCCCGGAAGAGGATCATGTGGTGTACCTCGTGGCCGGCAATGGCATAAATCAATGCCGCCGGCGTCACCGGGTGGTTACTGGCCGTGCCCCGCCGCGCAAGCGCTTCGTCGCTCAGCGAAGCCACGAGCGCACGGGTAGCCCCTCGGACGGCCTCGAACTCATCGGCCAGCGAGACCAGGGTTCGCGTTTCGAAGCCGGCGTTGCGGACGTACAGGTCCTGATCGAAACTCGGCAACGGCCCCGTCTCCCCGCGCGCAATACACATTGCCCGGTATGAAAAAACCCTCTCCGTATCACTCAGATGACCCAGGATCTCCCGGATCGACCACTTTCCCTCTCCATAACGGATATCTCCTTGCAATTCAGTAAGCCCGCGAGCCAGGTGGCAGGCCGCGGGGTTTTTTGCCAGCAGGATTGACGACCACTCGGCCTCCCGGGCACGGGCGATATAGGCGGCGAGAAAGGGCGAGTAGTCGCCGGGTGCCGGCGGCGCGATGTGATCGAGCAGCGCATGCGGAGTAGCTGGATGTTGACTCATAATCGTCTGGCTATCGATGGAAAAGCGGTGGAAGATACGCGATGTCCGGCTGAAGTAAGCAATACGTTAGCGGGGCGTTAGACTTCCGTGATACACCCCCCGGGGGGTGGATGGTATACTGTGAAGCACAAGTTTTACCCCCTTCACACACAACCATAACGATAACGCGACATGAAATTCATCCACACGCTTACCCTCGTCGCCGCGCTCACATTCGCCGGCTGCCAGGACTCCCTCAACGACGCCAACTCGGTCGCCGGCGACCTCGAAGCCTCGTCCGCCGCGAACGAAAAAGCCTACGGTGGCGGCGACGCCGTCTACCAGGTGCGCGTCCGCAACGTGACCAAGGGTCAGCCGTTCACCCCGCCCCTCGCCGTTACCCATAGCGCCGCGGCGGACCTCTTCAGCGTGGGCGATAAAGCCAGCGTCGGGATCATGGAGATTGCCGAAAATGGCAACCTGGATCCGTTGCTTGCCGCGCTGACCGACAACCCGGAGATCGGCGACCTAGTCGTGGCCGTCGATGGCGACGTCCCACCGCTGCTCGCAGGCGAAGAAGTGACGTTCGAAATCACCTCCACGCCCGGCAAGCGCCACTTCTCGTTCGCGGCCATGCTCATTTGCACGAACGATGGCTTCACCGGTGTTGATAGCCAATTGCTACCTCGCCAAGTCGGTGAGGAAATCGCCCTCGGCATCAACGGCTACGACGCCGGCACGGAGCTCAACACGGAAGACTTCGCCGACATCGTGCCGCCCTGCCAGGGCCTGGTGGGGATCTCGTCGGATGACGCCGGGACGGGGATGAGCAACCCCGCCCTTGCCGAAAACGGTTCCATCGCCCATCACCCGGGCGTCGAGGGCGGCGACGACCTCGTGCCGGCCGTACACGGCTGGAACGATCCCGTCGCGAAGGTGCACATCCGTCGCATCCGGTAAGAAGTGGCTTAAGGATTAACGATTGAAGATTAAATGATTCGAGGTTCAAGGAACGGCCCCCTTAACCTCGAATCTTTAATCTTTAATCGCTTTCAAGCGTCCACATCCGTGATAAAGCCCACGTTGAGCGGAGCCACCACCTCCATGCCGCTGGCCGAGACGAGCCGGACCTGCGAGCCGTCGGCCTCGGGGACGATGCGCTCGACGCGGTCGAACCCCGCCGGCACCGGTTGAACGGCCATGATATACCGGATAACCAGCGGCTTGTCCACCTCGGCGTTAAGGACCGTCGGGAAACCGTCGGCCTGGAGCGGGTTGTTGTCCGCCGAGCCCGCCAGGCCGTAGTGGAAATACGCCGTCACCTCTTCGAGCCCCAGTACATTTTTATGCCGGCTATTCCACGGGGCATAGTGCCGACCTCCATTCGAGAACCAGAAGATCGTATTTCGGAGGACGCGCGGGTCCTTGAGCGCGAACCAGACGTAACCGGCGCGGGGAAACGTCACCGCCGTCCACGCCACATCGAGGCTTGGGTCGGACACGATCATCGCCAGATCCTCATAGCCGCGGCGCGCCGGATACCGGGTCAGATCCACGGATTCACCCGTGATCGCCGGCACGGCATCCAGGCGCTCGAACGAGGCGTCGGCGGCGAGGAACGAGTAGCCAGGGTTTTCGGGCCGTTCCAGGGGTTCAGGAGCCGTGCGGGCCCAGACGAACGGGCTCGTAGAGATCACACCGCTGCCGGGTTCTTCCGGGAAGGCGAGCATGGCGTGATGGCCGGGACTGATGGGACCGCTCATGCCGGACAGCGCGTGTTCGCTGTAGATGGCGTGGTGGTTTTCGACGAGCGTGATGCGCTTATCGATTCGGCCGGCGCGGACCCGCGTGGCCAGGCTTACATGCAGCACCGTGCGGCCGGCCTCGTGCAGAATCCCCTCCAGCCGCCACCGCTCGTTGGACGACTCGCCGTGCGGCGGGTGTTGCTCGCCGCCGAACGCCACGTCGTTTGAGCCAAAAGGGAGGCACAAGAAATCGCCCCGCAAGCTCTGCATCATGGGCGGCAAGCCGGCCACGGTCTCCGGCTCGTTCCACCACGGCGCGATATGGTACGGCGCAATGACGCAATCTTCGAATAAAAACCGGACAGGGCCGATATGCCCGCCCTGCTCCGCTACGGCGAGTTCTACCGTTGGCGTGCCGATGCGCCAGGAAGGTTGGCCGAATACCGATTCGAGCATGGAAAGGATGAGGATGGATGGACGGAAGGAGGGCCGGCTTACCGCGTGGCACGGACGGTGCCCCCCAGTTCTACGCCAAGGCCGCCGTCAATGCGGACCGACTGGCCGGTGATAAAGGTCGCCTCGTCGCTGCACAGGTAGGCGACGAGGCCGGCAATTTCATCCGCCGTGCCGATGCGACCGGCGAGGTGCATCTGGCGGACTTCTTCGTAGAGCGCGTCCGGGTCGCCGGATTGCTCCGCCGTCCACCGCACCATCGGGGTATCGACGGTGCCCGGGCAAACGGCGACACACCGGATCGTCGGGCTAAAATCGATGGCGATGCTCCGCGTCAGCCCCAGCATCGCCGTTTTGCTGGTGGTGTAGGGCGCGACATTCGCCTGGGAATGGTACGCTTGGACGCTAGACATATTGATCACCACGCCGGCGCCCCGGCGCTGCATGCCGGGTATAACAGCCCGCGCGCAAAGAAACGCACTCTTCAGATTGACAGCCATCACCCGGTCCCACTCCTCTTCCGTCGTGGACACCACCGTCCCGTAATGCTGGATGCCGGCATTGTTAACCAGTATGTCGATGTCTCCGAATGCGTCAATCGCCGCTTCAACCGCGGCAGCGACGTCTGCCGATCGCGACACGTCACAGGCGAAAAAACGTAGCCTATCACCCGTCTCGAGCACGTTGCCGGCAGGATCGACATCCAGCACGGCCACGCGAGCGCCTTCCGCATGCAGGCGATGGACGATGGCGGCCCCTATCCCTTTGCTTCCACCGGTTATGACGGCGGTGCGGTCCCTGAAACGCTCCATGGATCTCCGTTGATGGCCGGCAGGCGCCTGGTCCTGAATCAGGGACCGCCGATGAGAAAGCGAATGTTTATACGGAGCGTAAGATAGCGATTGGCCGGAACGAGACCATATGTGTGGAGTATGTTTCATTTAACCAACCGATCCGTAGCATGCAGGATTCCACACTTCCCACGCGCCACGGCCGGGCCGCCGGCTACAATCCTCCCAACCGGTTCGAGCCCATGCATCTGGAAGAGGACCCAGCCGAACTAGACCCGGCCGAGCTTCGCCAGATCAAAACTCTTTTTTTTCACGACACCTCGAAGTCCGCCCTCTCCAAAAACGACAGCCCGGACATTCCTTTTACCTATAGCATCAACCCGTATCGAGGCTGCGAACACGGGTGTATCTATTGTTATGCCCGCCCCTCGCACGAATACCTGGGGTTCTCCGCCGGGCTGGACTTCGAGTCCCGCATCGTCGTCAAGCAGGACCTGCCCCGGCTCCTCGCCGAGGCTTTCGACCGCCTGTCCTGGCAGCCGCAGCCGATCATGCTCTCCGGTAACACGGATTGTTACCAACCTGTCGAACGACGGCTCAAGATCACCCGCGCCTGCCTGGAAGTCTTTGCCCGGTATCGCAACCCCGTCTCCGTCATCACTAAAAACGCCCTCGTCACCCGAGACCTCGACGTTCTTGAGGAGCTCGCCGCGCTTAACCTGGTCCATGTGGCGATGTCGATCACCAGCCTCAAGCCGGATATCATCCAGGCGATGGAGCCGCGCACCTCGCGGCCAGCGGCGCGGCTTCGCGCCGTCGAACAACTCGCCGCCCGCGGCATCCCGGTCGCGGTAATGGTTGGGCCCGTGGTGCCCGGGCTGACGGACGAGGAGCTGCCGGCCATCATCGAGGCCGCCGCCGCGGCCGGCGCGACGCGGGCCTATTACGTGATGCTCCGGCTGCCCGGACCCGTGCGCGAACTCTTTCTATCCTGGTTGGAACGCGCCTATCCGGACCGTAAACAGCGCGTCATCAACCGGCTGACCGACCTCCGGGGCGAGTCCCTTACGGACGGCCGCTTTGGCGTCCGGATGCGTGGCGAAGGGCACTGGGCCGACGTGGTGAATCGCCTGTATCGCATGACCTGCCGCCGGCTCAACCTGAATCAACCCGGATCCTCGCTGGCCACCGAGCACTTTCGACGACCAGCTACCGATGGACAGCTGAGTCTGTTTGCGTAGCGTAATCGTCCATGGCCTCGAAAGAGCGTTCCACAGGCGTTCCATCGCCGCAGCTGCAACGTGTATTCTTGACCATCATTTAGCATAGACGGGCCGGCCAGTGTACCTTGCGTCTATCGTGTTTCCGGCTCAACCCAACCCAGAACCTCTCGCATGGCTCGTAAGAAACTCTCGGTGCTCGTCGCAGGCTGCGGCAACATGGGTACCTCGCATGCCCGCGCTTACCACCGTCTCGAAGCCTTTGAAATCGCCGGCCTCGTCAGCCGCCAGCCCGAAAGCCGCAATCGGCTCTCCGCTGAACTAGGCGGGCTGCCTACGTTCGCCGACTTCGACGAAGCGCTCGCGGCCACTCGGCCGGATGTTGTGTCGATCAACACCTACCCCGAGACCCATGCCGAATACGCCCGGAAGAGCCTCGAGGCCGGCGCTCATCTATTTGTCGAAAAACCCCTCGCCAACACGGTCGAGGAAGCACAACAGATCGTCGACCTCGCACGAGATCACAACCGAAAACTCGTCATCGGTTACATCCTGCGCGTACATCCAGCATGGACCCGGTTTATAGCGATCGCCCGCACCCTCGGCAAGCCGCTCGTCATGCGGATGAACCTCAACCAGCAGAGCAGTGGAAAAACCTGGGAGACGCACAAGAACCTGATGAAGACGATGTCGCCGATCGTCGACTGTGGCGTTCACTATGTCGATGTGATGTGTATGATGACCGGCGCCAACCCGATGCGCGTCAGCGCGATCGGGGCGCGGTTATCCGATGAGATCGCGCCGGATATGTACAACTACGGACAGCTTCAGGTGACCTTTGACGATGGGTCCGTGGGATGGTATGAGGCTGGCTGGGGGCCGATGATGAGCGAGACGGCCTTCTTCGTAAAAGACGTGATCGGACCGAAGGGCTGCGTGAGCATTGAAGACAAACCCGCCGGCACAAGCGACACAGTCGACGATCACTCCAAAACCGGACGCCTCCGGCTCCACCATAGCGCCATGGGCCCCGACGGACGCTTCGCGAAACAAGACGACCTGATCGACACCTCCGACGAGCCTTCCCACGACGGGCTCTGTGAACTGGAGCAGCGCTTTCTGCTAAACGCGATCGAGAACGACGTCGACCTTTCGGATCATGCGCGAGAAGCCGTGAATAGCCTCAAGGTGGTGCTTGCGGCCGACGAGGCCTTCCGCACGGGGCGCGTCGTTTCGCTCTAGCACTGGCTCCCTGAGACGCCCACATATTGTCTATTTTGGGTATACTTCTGTCACCCCGCCATTGCCTCTTCAGATCCGAACCTGCATGCGCATGCACCTGCTTTTGCTGGCCCTGGTGGCCCTGTGTTTCGCCCGGCCGTCAACGGCACAGCAACCGGTCACGACCGAAGACTACGCCAGGGCCGAGTCCTTCCTCGCCACGAATACCTGGCCGCTCGTCTACCGCAGTGGTGTTCGCCCGACGTTTCATGCCGGAGATCGCTTCTGGTACGCCGTCTCGACGCCGGCCGGCACGGAGTTCGTCACCGTGGATCCGGCCCGGAAAACCCGCGCCCTCGCCTTCGAGCACGACCGCCTGGCCAGCGCGTTATCCACAGCGGCGGACACCGCCTATTCGGCCGAACGCCTTCCATTTTCCAGCATCGAGCCCTCCGCCGACGGCCGCTCCCTCGCCGTTATCATCGAGCGCACTCGGTATGAATGCGACCTCCGGGCGTATACCTGCGCCGGAGCGCCTCACAGCGCCCCGCGCCTCGATCGCCGTAGCGTTCCCTCGCCCGATGGCCGCCTCGCCGCCTTCATCCGTGATAACAACCTGTGGGTCCGCGATCAGCAAACTGGCGACGAGACCCCTTTGACTACCGACGGCGTGACCGACTTTGGGTACGCCACCAATAACGCCGGCTGGACGCGCAGCGAAACCCCGGTCGTATTATGGTCCCCCGATTCCAAAAAAATCGCCACGTTCCAACATGACGGGCGGGGTGTCGGAGAGATGTACCTGACGTCGACCGAAACCGGCCGGCCGAAGCTCGAAGCCTGGAAATATCCCCTGCCCGGCGACAGCCTCTTCTTTCGGATCGAACGCGTCGTGATCCATGTAGACGACGCGCGCGTCGTCCGCCTCCAGATGCCGCCCGACCCGCATCGCGGGACGACAACGGACCACATTGCCGGTCAGGGCGGCCGCTTCCTCGATGTGGAATGGAGCTCCGACAGCGATCAGCTCGCGTTTGTCTCCAGCTCGCGTGACCATAAGGTGGCCACCCTGCGTGTGGCCGACCCGGAAACGGGCGTCGTTCGGGATGTGTTGACGGAGAAGACCAATACGTACTTCGAATCCGGCTTCAGCGATGAAAACTGGCGTGTCCTGTTCGAAACCAATGAGGTATTGTGGTTCTCCGAGCGCGACAATTGGGGGCATATGTACCTCTATGATTTGTCGACCGGCGAGCTGAAGCAACAGATCACGCAGGGAGAATGGGCCGTGCTGGATATGAAGCGGGTCGATGCCCGGGGCCGTACCCTGTATTTCACCGCCGGCGGACGCGAACCGGGAGACCCCTATTTCCATCGCCTGTACCGGATCGGGATGGATGGCAAAAATCTGCGCCTGCTGACCGCAGAGGATGCGCATCACACGATCGCGTTCGTGCCCTCGGGCGATTTCTTCGTCGATACCTATTCCACGTCCACTACCCCGCCCGTCAGCGTGGTGAAGGATACGGATGGACGGACGGTCGTCGAACTCGAACGCGCGGACATATCTGCCCTGCAGGCCGCCGGCTGGCAGCCACCGATCCCCTTCACCACGAAGGCGCGCGACGGTGTGACCGAGTTGCACGGGCTGATGTATCGACCCTCCAACTTCGATTCCACCCGGTCCTACCCGGTCCTCAATTATCTGTACCCCGGCCCTCAGTCAGGCAGCGTGGGCACACGCAGCTTCGTGCCGGCGCGGAGCGATAAACAGGCCGTCGCCGAGCTGGGCTTCGTCGTCATCGAAGTCGACGCCATGGGCACCCCCGGCCGCTCGAAGTCCTTCCATGACGCCTATTACGGTAATATGGGCGACAACGGCTTACCGGATCAAATAGCGACGATACAGCAGCTCGCCGATCGGCACGGGTGGATCGACGACAACCGCGTAGGCATCTGGGGGCATTCGGGAGGCGGCTTCGCCTCGGCGGCCGGCGTCCTCCGATATCCCGACTTCTACGATGTCGCCGTCTCCAGCGCCGGCAACCATGGCAACCGCCTCTATGAAGACGACTGGGGCGAAAAATGGCAGGGACTGCTGGAAGAAGGGCCGGATGGGACAACCAACTACGACAACCAGGCCAATCAACTGGTGGCCGGTAACCTGAAGGGCAAACTCCTGCTCGCGCACGGCAACATGGACAACAACGTCCCGCCCTACAACACGCTCGCCCTGGTCGACGCGCTCATCAAAGCGAATAAGGATTTCGACCTGCTCATGATCCCGAACGCGCGCCACGGATTTGGCGACGCGAACAACTACTTCATGCGCCGGCGGTGGGACTACTTCGTTCGTCATCTGCTCGGTGTCGAGCCGCCGCAGGGGTATGAAATTGGCCGGCGCATGGAAGTGCAACAGCCCACGGGTTGATGCGTACTGTCCGCCATCCAACGTTGCAAGTGACCCCTATCCCTAGCATGGTAAATACCGCGCGTTTTGCGAACGTACGGCGGTTTTGCGTCTGTGCCGCCGCGTTTTCTCTTCTGTGGACACCGTCAGGCCGTGCCCATGATCGCCCCGATCCAGAACTGGTCCGCCCCACCGAAGTACCGCTGCCTCGCCTCGAGGGTGAGGAAATCGTGATCGATGGCGCGCTTGATGAACCGGCCTGGCTGGAAGCCGCCCTGCTTACCGGTTTTTCAGCATACCTGCCCGTCGATGGCCGTCCGGCCATCGATACCACGCATGTGCTGGTCTGGTACTCCCCGACCGCCATCCACTTCGGCATCCGCGCATTCGAAACGCACGATGAGGTCCGCGCCACACTGGCCGACCGCGACAAGATCGAGGGCGACGATTCAATCCAGCTCATTCTGGATACGTATAACGACCGCCGCCAGGCCGTCATGATCGGCGTCAATCCGCTCGGACAACAGGCCGATGGCATCCTCCGCGACGCCACGGGCCTCAGCGGCGTCGGGGGCGGAACGCTCTCGCGGGCCTATATCGTCGATCTCAGTCCGGACTTCCTCTATGAATCCCGCGGCCGATTGACAGAAACTGGCTATGAAGTCGAGATCCGGGTACCGTTTAAAAGCCTCCGGTATCAGGCCGACTTCGTGCAGGACTGGGGGTTCAACATCATCCGCCAGGTGGCCCATTCGGGGTATGCCAGTACGTGGACCCGGGTGCTCCAGGGCAACGCGTCCTTTATGGCGCAGGGGGGCACGCTGCGCGACCTGACGGATCTGCGGCGCGGCCTGGTACTGGACATCAGCCCGGAACTCACCAGTTCGGTGAACCGCGTGGATGCGGCGGCCGGCTGGGACGTGGACGCCCGCGATCCGCTTGGTATGAACGTGCGCTGGGGCCTCTCGAATAACCTGACGCTCAACGGAACCGTCAACCCCGATTTCTCGCAGGTTGAAGCCGACGTCGCCCAGATCCAGTTCGACCCCCGCCGCGCCGTGTTCGTGCCCGAGAAGCGGCCCTTCTTCCTCGACGGGATCGAACTCTTCCAGAGTCCGTCCCAGCTCATCTACACCCGGCGCATCGCGAACCCTGTCGGGGCGGCGAAAATCACCGGCAAGGCCGGCAAGACCAACGTCGCCTTCCTATCCGCCGCCGACAACAACGAGTTTTACCTGAAAGACCTGGACGCCCGCTACTTTAACGCTCTCCGGCTCCGGCAGGACCTCCGCGGCCAGAACACGGTGGGCCTTACCTACACCGACAAGATCGACGGCAACCATTGGAATCGCCTCGGCGCCGTCGACGGTCGCATGGTGTTCTCTAAGATCTACTCATTCACCTACCAGACCGGCCTCAGCGCCACGAGCGACGCCGGCTCGGTGGATATCGCGCCCATGTGGTACCTCTCTGCCAGCGCCTCGGGCCGAAAGTACGGCGCCCGGTTCTCGACGACGGGTTACCACGGTCAGTTCAACGCGGAATCCGGCTTCATCGAACGGACCGACGTCGCCACGATGACGTTTCAGCCGCGCGTCACCTGGTTTGGCGAACCCGGAGCCGGCGTCGAGTCCTTTACAACCGGCATCACCCTGGATGGCACCTGGGATTACGACCGGTTCACCGCCGGCACGGGCCCGAACGACCGCAAGCTGCACGGTAACACCAGCTACCGCTTTAGGGGCGGCTGGGCGGGCGGGACGTCGGTCTTCTACGAGTCCTTCAAATACCCGGACGGATTGTATACCGATTTCTTCGTTCAGCGCCGCGAAAACGGGGCCCCGGTGGACACCGTCGCTTACACGGGCACGGATCGACTGACCAACCTCGGCTTCTGGACGACGCTGCAGACGCCGCAGTTCAAAACGTTCTCCGGCGACCTCTTTCTCGTCACCGGCCGAGACGACAATTTCTTCGAGTGGGCGCCGGCCGACATCTACTTCATCGACCTCGGGCTCAACTGGACGCCCACGGATCAGCTCCGTCTGTCCCTCCTGTACAACCACCAGCAATACGTCCGCGCCATCGACAAAAGTACCGTTGGATTGCGGCGTGTGCCGCGGCTGAAGGTGGAGTATCAGATCACCTCCGCCTTGTTCGTGCGCGTGGTCGGGCAATACGACGCCAACTTCGTCGATGTCCTGCGCGACAACTCGCGAACCGAGGACCCCATTCTGGTGCTCGACCGGGAGACCGGCGTGTTTGCGCCAACCGTCGTGCGCAGGTCGAATAACTTCCGGGCGGACTGGCTGGTGTCCTACCGCCCCAATCCGGGCACCGTGTTTTTCCTTGGATACGGCAGCAGCCTACGGGAGCCGAATACCTACCGGTTCACCGACCTCCGACGCATAAACGACGGGCTGTTCTTCAAACTCAGCTACCTATTCCGCGTCTGACGCCGGCAGCCGCTCGATGGCCAGGCGAAGGCGGCGCACGCAGGTGTCGCGTCCGAGGGTTTCGAGCAACTCGAACAGGCTCGGCCCGTGGGTGATGCCGCTCACGGCGAGTCGTACAGGGTGGATGATCCGGCCAGCGCCGGCGCCGCGTTCTTCGCCGAGCAGGCGGAGCTGCTCTTCGCAACCGGCGGCCGTGAAGTCGGGTAGCGCCTCGAGGCGGGCCGCAAAGGCGTCCAGCAGGGCCGGCGAGTCCGACTTCCAGCGTTTGGCGACCCCGTCCGGGTCGTAACCGGCCGGCTCTTCGAAGAAGAAACGCCAGGTCGTGGTCAGCTCACGCAGAAACGTGATGCGGTCCTTCATCAATCCGGCCACCCGCCGCAGATAGGCCTCGTCGGCCTCGAGCCCCGCGGCCTGGAGGTCCGGCCGGATCCGTTCGGCCAGCACCGCGTCGTCCAGCCGGCGCAGGTGTTGCTGGTTGAACCAGTTCATCTTGTCCGGACTGTACTGCGTCCCCCCCTTGCCGATCCGCTCCAGGGAAAACACTTCGACGAGTTCATCGAGCGAGAAAACCTCCTGCTCGACACCCGGATTCCACCCCAGAAAGGCCAGATAGTTGACTAGCGCCTCCGGTTCATAGCCAAGCTCGCGGTACTGGCGGACGTTGACCGGTATGCCCATCTTGTCCGCATTTCTCTTGGACAGTTTACCCCCGTTCGGGCTCAGGATGAGGGGAAGATGCGCCGTCTGCGGCGGCTCCCAGCCGAGCGCGCGATACAGTAGGATGTGTTTCGGGGTAGACGACAGCCATTCCTCGCCGCGCACGATGTGCGAGATGTGCATCAGGTGATCGTCCACCACATTCGCCATGTGATAGGTCGGCATGCCGTCCGACTTCATCAGCACCTGATCGTCCACTTCCGCGCTCTGGAAAACGACCGTGCCCCGGACGATGTCGTTAAACTGGATCGCCTTACCCACGGGCACGTTCAGACGGACGACGTAGGCCTCGCCGGCATCCACCCTCGCCTTCACCTCGGCCGCCGGTATCGTGTAGGAGTTACGCATCGCGAGGCGCGTCTCCGTATCGTACCGCGGATTGGGGTTATCCCCGGTCGTGAGCCGGTCTCGCATCGCCTGCAGTTCATCCGGCGTATCGAAGGCGTAATAGGCATTCCCCTCCGCGAGTAGGCGATCGACGTAGGCTTTATAGATCGACTTCCTTTCGGACTGGTAGTAGGGGCCAAAGGGCCCTCCGATCCGCGGCCCTTCGTCATACCCCATGCCGGCCCAGGACAGCGCGTCGAGGATATCCTGTTCGGCATCTTCGACGAAGCGCTCGCGGTCTGTATCCTCGATCCGCAGCACGAAGGCGCCGCCATGCCGGCGGGCGAAAAGGTAGTTGTAGAGCGCCGTCCGGAGACCACCGATGTGAAGCAGTCCGGTCGGGCTCGGGGCGAAGCGCACCCGTACGTCAGTCATATATCAGCCACGTATCGAAATCCCTGGGTCCAGAATAAAGAGGGGTCAAGATACGATAGCCGACCGGACGAGGGGCGGGCTAGCCCAATTTTCGAATTGCGCCAGGGTCGCTGTAGCTGTCCACTGGAGCCGTCATGTCTCAGTCATCGTGCTGCGCCGCCTCAATCGTCAGACCCGGGTAAAAGACATACAGCGTGGCTGTTCCCGCTTGCGTAGGGGAAAGATCGGTGAACTCGATGGTCTCATCCATCCCGAAGACCTGCCCGGCGGCGGCATTTTCCGGTGCGTTGGCGGGAAAAAGCAGGCCGCTCAAAAAGACCAAGGAGGCGGCGATGACGACGGCGCGATAGGAAAGCGGCGTCTTGTGTTGCCACAATGAGCGGCGATCGCCGGCACGGTCAACTCGACTCGTGGTGACGCGCAACGCATCGAGCTTCTTAAAAAACCCATCGTCAAACGCCGGCGGCACGGCGAGGGGTTCAGTGCGGATCATGCGGCGAAAGTGCATGAATTGCTCGAGTTCTACCCGGCATGCCCTGCAGCCGGCCAGGTGGGCGAACAGGGCGGACTGATCCTCCAGCCCGAGTTCACCGTCGATAAAGAGATTCAGCGCCTCGAGGGCGCTATCCAGATCCACATCCTCCGAATGGATCAGCCGTTTATTCGATTCCGTTGACATAAGCTATTCCGGCTCGCATACTAAAAAAACCGACACAGGACTTTCCATGCATCACCGCACTCCGATCTTCGGGGCATCACTCCCGAGTGCTTCTTCGAGGTATCTGGCCAGTGTCCGACGAGCCTTAAACAACCGCGATTTCACAGCACTCAGCGAGCTTCGCGTAATCGCAGCGATTTCTTCATACGAAAGGTTCTGATATTCCCTGAGCACGATGACTTCTCGATACTCCGGCTTCAGGGCGGCGAGGTATCGATTTACCATCGCCACCTGTTCATTCTTCTCCATCTGATGGATGGGCGTAGCTCCCTCCCGGCGCATCGTGGGAATATCCTCGTGCTCCGGCTCAAGCGCGACCTGCCACCCCTGTCGTCGCAGCTGATTCAAGCACTGATTCCGAGCGATGGTGAACAACCACGATCGAAAGGCGTCCGTCTTGATCAGCCGATCCCGGTGTTCATAGACACGCAGAAACGTATCCTGCATCGTATCGCGCGCTAACTCGCGATTGAGGAGCATTTTTAAGCAGAATGCGTACACAGCACCCTTGTAGCGATTGTACAGCGACACGAAGGCAAACTCGTCGCCGCTTGTAAACGCTTCGATGAGGGCTTTATCCGGCTGCGGTATTTCGTTCGATGGCATGTCCATTCGTTCCGTGAATCCGCGTTATGGCTGTAGAAGTACGACCTTCCGGATATGTAAAAGTTGCCGGCTCATGAACCTATGGCGACCCTGCAACGTTTGTGGCACCAGGAATCCGGGCAACAGCCCCTCTCCGGATCGTTCCCCCCTGTGGCTACTTAGTGTGTAATCCGTTCATTTTCTCCAGTACACGTACGCTCGATAGAATCATGGCAAACCTTGAAATACGAACGCCCTTGCGTTCACTCTTTCTGATCGCTCTTACGGTCGCCGGCATCGCAGTGGCCGGCTGCAGCGGCGCCGGCCGCTCCACGTCCACCCCGAACATCCCGCCGGACGCCGTCGCCCACATCGCCGGACAGTCCCTCTCCCTGGATGAGTTCGAAACGCGGTATGCGCGCTCGGTGGGCGGTCGCCAGCAAGCGATCGAGGACAGCCTGGCTGAATATCGGGACTTCCTGAATCGGTACACGGATTTCCGGATGAAGGTGCTGTATGCCGAGGAACTCGGGTTCGACCAGGATACGACGCTACTGAGCGAGATCGATGCCTATCGCAAGCAACTGGCTCGGCCTTACTTGCTCGAACGAGAGATCATGGAGCCCATCCTGCGGCAGCTATATGAGCGGCGGCAGCAAATCGTGGATGCGAGCCACATCCTCGTCCGCGTCGCGGAGGATGCGTCGCCGGCCGATACGCTGGCCGCCTTCACGAAGCTGATGGCCATGCGGGACTCCGTCATGAGTGGCGTCGACTTCGGTGATCTGGCGTTCCGAAATTCCGAAGACCCTTCCGCACGCGGCGACGGCCCCGGTGGCCGTGGCCGGCTGGGCTACTTCTCGGGGGGGCAGATGGTAGAAGCGTTTGAAAATGTGGGCTATTCCACACCGGTCGGCGACGTATCGCCCGTATTCCGTTCCCAGTTCGGGTACCACATTCTCCAGGTGCACGACCGGCGCGGACGCGTGCCGGATCGGTGGGCGTCGCATATCGCCGTACGGGAACTCGCCTCGACCACTCAACAGGCCACACCGCGTGAGCGTATCGAGGCCCTCCGGGCCCGGCTGCTCGCGGGCGAAGAATTCCGAGTCGTAGCCACCGAGAAGTCCGAAGACACCCAGTCCGGCTCCCGCGGTGGCCAGTTGGGACGCGTGGCTTTCACGACGCCTCAGCTGCCGCCGGCGTTTAAAGACGCCCTGTTTGCACTTGAAAAGGAGGGCGACTTCTCCGACATCATCGAGACGTCGTATGGGCTCCATATCGTCCGGCTGGACCAGATCGAAGTGCCGCAGACCTTCGAGGAGAGCTACGAAGAGCTCAAGATGACGGCCTCGCGTCTCCCCCGGGTCCGTGCCGCTGAAGATCGGATGGCGCTTGAGATCCGCGAAAAGCAGGGCATCTTTGTCGATACGACGGCAATTCTTGCCACACTCAACGGCCGGCCCTTCCGCGCCCGGGATATCCTCGAAACGCCTGCGGCCGAAATGCAGCGCATTGTCATCGGAGTGGGCACGCAGCGGTTTACGTTTGGCGATGTCGTCAATTTTGCCGAAACGGCCAATCAAGCCTACATAGCCGATACGCTAGGGCGTGTGTATCAGACGATCGACATGTTCCTGAACAACGCCGCCCTCGACTATGAGGCCGCGCAATTGGAATCCACGAATGAGGACTTCAAGGGGATCATGGGTGAGTTTCGGGATGGGCTGTTGCTCTTCAAGTTGATGGAGGATTCCATCTGGACGGCCGCCGCCCGGGACACCGCCTCGCTCGTGGCTTACCATGACGCCCGCGTCGACAGCTTCTCATTCCCGGACCGTACCCGGATCGTGAGTGTCCGCGCAAAATCCGACTCGTCGCTCCGGGCGATTACGGCGCATCTGGGCCATGGCGTCTCTGTGAAGGACCTCGTGGCGACGGCGTCCCGCGATACGGTGAACGTGGTGGAAATCGACACCACGTATCTGGCCGGCCCGAACAATTCCATTTACGACCGCGCCCTCGGCTTGTCCGCCGGACAGGCCACCGAGCCGATTCTCAACGCCGGCTCGTTTATCGCCCTCATCAACGACGGCACCGAGCCGGCCCGTCTGAAAACGTTCACGGAAGCCCGCTCCGAGGTGTTAAGTGCCTACCAGGAGCTCCAGGAAGCGAAACTCCTGGCACGGCTTCGCAAGAAATACGCGACGCAACTGTTCCCGGAGCAGCTCGTGGGCCTCTACGCGGAAGAAAAACAGCGGGCGGCCACGGCTAAGATCACCGACCTAACCGCTCCCGAAAACGTAAATGACTGACGTCCATGGCGATCCGGACCGGGCGAAATCGTTCGCCCGGTTCACCGGATTGCCGGCCCTGGTACTGGCCTGTGTACTCGGACTCAGCGCCGGCTGCGCCGACCCGGAAGTCGTGCCGGATTATGCCGTCCGGGTCGGCGAAAACTATCTGACGGCTGAGGAGATGGACGCAAGCCTCACCTCCCTGGCCGTGGGTCTGGATTCGGTCGAGGCCCGAAAGCAGATTATTGAGCAATGGGTCACACGAGAACTCATCGCACAGGAAGCCCTACGGCTCGGCTTGCAGGATGATGAGGAGGTGCTCCGCCTCGTCGCCGAAAATGAACGGTCCGTCCTCGTGAGCGCGTTACTCTCCCGGTATTATCGGGTGGAAGATAACGAGCCCTCGGAGGGCGACATCGAATCCTATTACACCCAGCATGTCGACCTCTTCGCGCTCAAGGAAGACTACCTGCGCGTCCGGTACCTCACCGCCGCCACCGCCGTCGATGCAAACCGCGCCCGCGATCGCCTACGCGACGCGACGGCGATCGGGCAGGCGGACTCGAGTTGGAGCGACATCGCCCGCACCTGGGCGCAGGAATACGACGGCTCGATGCGGCTCAGCGAGAACTTCTTCCCCCAGAGCAGGCTCTTCCCCAGCGCCACCCTCCGCGAGTGGGTTCAACGCCTGGAAGTCGACCAGATTGCCCCTGTTGTGGAGGAGAACGGACGGTTCCATGTGCTCCAACTCGCCGACCGCCGGCTGGCCGGAACCACCCCGCAACTACCCTGGATCAAGGACGAGTTGCGCGAACGTCTGATCATCGAGGCCAGGAAACAGATGGTAGCGCGTCAGGTTCAACGGCTCAGAAACGAAGCGCTGGCCCGCCAGGACCTTGAAATCCACTAAACTACTCTGGCATCGCGTGCTCAAGGTACCTGGAACCTGTTTCCTTGAATCGCTCACGGGCGAAACCCGTCTCCCGATTGCCCCTGTCGATTGCCGGCCATTTTCGGGCAATATTCCCGGGCGAACGGCGTTCTCTACCCACACGCCCGCTTCGACCCCTTACGCATGTATACATCGATGACCTCAAAGCCCACTGGCTTTCTCCTATTTGCATTATTCGCCGCTTCGCTGTTCTCCCCCCCCGGCCGCGACGCCTTCGCCCAGGAAAGCGAGGTCGTCGATGAAATCGTAGCCGTCGTCGGGGACCGCATCCTCCTACGATCTGAAGTGGACGGCGTGGTCCTGGGCATCTTGCAACAACAGCAGATGCCCTACACGGAGGACCTGTGGATGCTGGCGCTCAACCAGATGATCGACCAGAAGGTGATGACGATCCACGCGGAGCGGGACACGAACATCGTCATCTCGGATGAACAGGTCGAACAAGCCCTGAATCAACGGATCGACCAGCTTACCGCTCAGGCCGGCGGAACGGCCCAGTTCGAAGAGTTTTACGGAAAGAGCCTGCTCGATATCCGGGGAGATCTACGGGACGAACTCAGCGACCAGTTGCTGGCCGACCATATCCGCAACCAGAAGGTCGGCACGATCAAGATTACCCCGACGGAAGTGCGCGAGTGGTTTGCGCAGTTTCCCCAGGATTCGCTCCCCGTGATCCCGGAGATCGTCCGGGTTTCCCACATCGTGCGCTACCCCGTGGCTTCTCCCGAAGCGAAGTCGTACGCGCGAGACCTAATATCCGTCATCCGGGACTCCATTGTCATCGCCGGCGCCTCGCTCGAGGAATACGCGCGGCTGTATTCGGAGGATCAGGGGTCGATCGAAAATGGCGGTAGGTATGCCAATAGCCGGCTAGGCGAACTCGTGCCCGAATTTGCAGCCGTTGCCTCCCGCGCTCCAATCGGTGAGGTATCCCCTGTATTCGAATCCCCCTTTGGCTACCACATCTTACGTGTGAACACACGGAGGGGCGATCTGGTGGATTTCAACCATATTCTGATCCAGGTTGATGACGGCAAGGCCGATCCTGCCGACGCCATCGCTACGCTGAACATGGTTCGAGACTCGATCCTGACCCACCAGGCGCCGTTTGAGTTGATGGCGCGGCGGTATTCCGAAGAGGAAGCTTCGATGCGCCTGGGCGGCCGCGTGGTAGATCCTCGCACCGGCGAGCGCGACCTCGTCCTGCAGGCGCTCAATTTTACCTGGCGGCAAACCATTAATGCCGTCGAGATCGGTGCGATCAGCGAGCCGGCGGAGGTTGAACTACTCGACGGCAAACGCGCCTTTCATATCGTCCTATTGCACCGCCGCGTGCCCGAGCACCCGGTTGATATCATCACGGATTACGAACGCATCGAAGACCTCGCGCTGCAAGACAAGCAGAACAGGATCATGTCTGAATGGCTGGATAAGCTGCGTACTGACGTGTATGTAGACCTGCGTGGCAAGGCAAAAGCCCTCTCTCTGGCCGAAAACACCCTATGACCGCTCGCCCCGGCCACGCGGTAGTCTTTCTGTTCTTCTTCCTATTCTCCACCCGACCTGCCCATGTCGCGAAGTGCACCCATTGAGACAGACATCGCCATGATCGATGAACTGCAGGCGAGTTTCGCCACACTCACCCGTGAGATTGGCAAAGTGATCATCGGCCAGGACGACATCATCCGACAGGTGTTTGTGTGTCTGCTCTCCAACGGACACGTCCTGCTCATCGGGGTGCCCGGTCTGGCCAAGACGTTGTTGATTCGGACGTTGTCGCAGGTGCTGGACCTCCGGTTCAATCGGATTCAGTTTACCCCGGATCTCATGCCCAGCGACATCACCGGCACCGAGATCATCGAGGAAGATATGACGACGGGCCGGCGCGCCTTTCGTTTTGTCAAAGGCCCTGTATTCGCCAACGTGGTGCTGGCCGACGAGATCAACCGTACGCCACCGAAGACGCAGGCGGCCCTCCTCGAAGCCATGCAGGAACATCGGGTGACGGCGGCCGGCCAGACGTATGAGCTCGACGAACCGTTTTTTGTCCTCGCCACGCAAAACCCAATCGAGCAGGAGGGCACTTATCCCCTCCCGGAGGCGCAGCTGGACCGTTTTATGCTCAACTTGTGGCTCGATTATCCAACGTTTGAGCAGGAAGTTAGCGTGGTGCGTAACACGACCAACGCCGTGCCCGTGACGTTGTCACGCGTGCTCTCCCGGGAGTCGTTGGCCGCGTACCAGCACCTGGTGCGTCAGATACCAGTGACCGATAACGTCATCGAGTATGCGGTTCGTCTGGTGACCAACACCCGCCCGGCCGCCGCCTCAGCGCCCGACTTCGTCCGGAACTTCCTCAGCTACGGCGCCGGCCCGCGCGCCTCGCAATACCTCATTCTGGGAGCCAAGGCGCTCGCAGCCCTCGAAGGCCGCTCGACACCTATCATCGATGATGTGCGCAAGATGGCGGTCCCAGTGCTCCGGCACCGCATTGTGACAAACTTCAACGCCGAGGCCGAAGGGGTCTCCGCGGTGGATCTGATTCAAAAACTCCTCGCGTTGCATGGGGCGTAGCCGATCGGATAAGGCCCCCCAGCCTTTGCACCGGCTCCACTGTTTTCTCGGCAGTACGTCTGCGCGTGCGCCTTCCGTTTGCGCAATCGCGTGGTGCGCCTTCGCCTGTACCTTTCTGATGCTGGTTGCATCGTCCGGATGCGCTTCCCTGCCCTCCGGACAGCCGCTTGCCGAACGTGATGCCCTCCTCAATGCCGGCGTTCATGACGCGGAGGCGATCCGTGCCATGGCTGCTATCGACCTCGATGCGATCGAGCGTCACGTGCTGGCGCGGGTCAACGCCGAACGGGCCGAACGAAATCTCCCATCTTACCAGCGCAGCCGTCCGCTGGACGACGTGGCGCGTGCCCACAGCACCCACATGGCGCAACAACAGTTTTTTAGCCACACGGACCCGAACGGCGACGACCCCACACAGCGCGGGGCGGCACGCGGCATCGAATGCGTTCGGCCGGCCGGGGAGAACCGAATGGCCATCGGACTTGGCGAAAACATCTTTAGCACCTATCTTTTCTCCTCGATTCATACCATGCGGCGGGGCGACGAAGCCACGCAGGTGTATACCTGGAAAACAGTGGATGCCCTCGCCGTCGAAGCCATGGAGGGTTGGATGAATAGCCGCGGCCATCGGCTCAATGTGCTGAGCCGGCAATACCAGACAATAGGCATCGGCGCGGCCCGCGACCCGTTGGGACAGCTTTTTCTGACACAGAACTTCTGCTAACTCGCGGCTCGAATCCATGGGAGCGCCCACCCTCACCACCGACTACGCGGCACTCCTCGAGCGATTATCCCACCGCGCGACCGAGATCCGCCATAGCGACTGGCGGATGCGCGTGGACAAACTTCGCCGGCTCAAACGGGCCCTCCTCGCCCGACGCGACGCCATCCGCGAAGCCGTCTACACCGATTTTCGCAAGCCCCCAGAAGAAGCCGACCTCACGGAGTTATCCGTGCTCCTTGCCGAGATCAGCCATGCGGAGCGCCATGTGCGGCAGTGGATGCAGCCGCGCCGGCTGCGAACACCGGTTCCTTTTGTGGGCACATCCGCCGTTCGGTATATCGAACCCAAAGGCGTCGTGCTCGTCCTGGCGCCCTGGAATTATCCCATCATGCTCGCCCTGTGCCCCGTCGCCTCGGCCATCGCCGCCGGCAACACCGTGGTGCTCAAGCCGTCCGAACTGACGCCGGCCAGTTCCACACTCATGCGCACCCTCCTCGCTGATGTGTTCGACGCCGACGAGGTGGCCGTCGTCGAGGGGGATGGGGACGTCGCCCGGGAACTGCTGACGCTTCGGTTCGACCATATCTTTTTCACGGGCAGCCCGGCGATCGGCCGGCTCGTGATGAAAGCCGCCGCCCGGCACCTGACCTCCGTCACCCTTGAACTCGGCGGCAAGTCGCCCGCTCTCGTCGACGCCTCGGCCGATGTCACCCTCACGGCGCGGCGGCTGATTTTTGGGAAGTGTTCAAATGCCGGCCAGACCTGCGTCGCGCCGGACTACCTGCTCGTCCATCGAGCCCTCTACGAGCCGCTCGTCCAGGCGCTCCAGGAAACACTCGATACATTTTACGGCGAAGCCCATACGCCGGCGTCGTACGCGAGCATCATAAACGAACGGCACCTGGACCGCCTTCTGGCTCTGATCGACGACGCCGTCGCCCATGGGGCACGCATCGTCCGGGGAGGGGATATGGTTCGCGGCGAGCGCGTGTTGAAGCCGACACTCATCGTTGACATCCCCCCGGATGCGCGTTTGCTGGAGGAGGAGATCTTCGGCCCCGTGCTTCCGATCGTACCCTACGACACCCTCGACGAAGCGCTGGCGTTTATCAACGAACGGCCGCCGGCGCTCACCCTGTACCTGTTCAGTTCAGACCGGTCTCTCCCGGATCGTGTGCGTCAGCAAACGACGACCGGCTCGATCGTGGTGAATGATACCTTGATCCACTTTGGCCACACTGAAATGGCGTTCGGGGGGATTCATGAAAGCGGGATTGGACGCAGCCACGGCTATGCGGGATTTATGGCGTTTTCTAACGAACGCCCCCTGCTGACACAACATGTAGGCGCGCCGGCCCTTTTCGGTAAACTTTATCCGCCGTATACTCGCGCCACCCGATGGTTGCTCAACATCCTGCTCCGCTGGTACGGACGCTGATTGCGCCGGCTCATCTCCATCACACCCACGACTTCGTATGATCGATATCCTTGCCTATAAACTGGTCCACCTGATCGGCATAATGATGCTCTTCATGGCAATGGGCGCCTCGTTTGTCCATGCCTTTAACGGCGGACTCAAAAGTGAAAACCGATGGAGAACCGCCATCGGCATCACCCACGGCATCGGGCTGTTTCTCGTACTCCTGGGTGGCTTCGGCATGCTCGCCCGGCTCGACATCCCCTGGCCGTGGGACGGATGGGTGTTTGCCAAACTCATCATCTGGGTAGCCTTCGGCGGAATGACCGTGCTGATCCAGAAAGCAGGGCGTAATGGAACATGGCTGTGGTATGTGATGCTCGTTCTCGGCCTACTCGCCGCCTACCTGGCGCTATACAAGCCCTTCTGAAGGGTTCAAGGTGTATGGTCTATGGTTCAAGAATACGACCTTAATCCTTGAACTTCGAACCTTTAACCCGAAAGCCCGTCAGGGCTTACGATAGACGACCCCGTCCTTCATCACGAAGGCCACCCGGCGGAGGGCATCGATATCCGTGAGGGGATCGGCCGGCACGGCGATGAGGTCGGCCAGTTTGCCGGCGGTCACTGAGCCGATGGCGTCGTCCAGTTGCATCAACTCGGCGGCGGTGAGGGTAGCGGACCGAATCGCCTGGGCGTTGGTCATCCCGTAGTCCACCATCGTCTTGAACTCCATCGCGTTCTCTCCGTGCGGGATAGCGCCGGCGTCGGTCCCGTAGGCGATCTTGACCCCTTTACGCACGGCCCGGCCGAACACATCGCGGTGAGATTCCGTGATCGCACGCTGGCGTTCTGTGAGCGTGGCACCGGGTTCCAGGGGGAAATAAACCGAGAGGGTTGGGACCCAGAACGTCCCCTTTTGGACCATCAGATCAAGCGTCGCATCGTCGAGCATCATGCCGTGTTCGATGGAGCGCACGCCGGCCTCCACGGCTACATAGGCCGGCCGGCCGCCGTACGCGTGGGCCGAGACCGGCGTCCGAAACCGCGAAGCCTCGTCGACGACGAGTCGGATATCGTCGTCGGTAAACTGCGGCAGCGGCTCCATCTTCTCGAAGTCGATATGTTTTGTCGTCCCCGTGGCGTAGAGCTTGATCCAATCCGCCCCGTACTTGATCTGCTTGCGGAGGGTTTCCACGATGGCCGCCGGTGAATCGGCGAGGGCGCCAAACTGGGGGACCTCGATGCCCGGGGCGAGGCCGTCGGTGTTCATGTAGCCGCCGGTGATGCTGATGGCCAGCGTGGCGACCTGCATGCGCGGGCCTGGGATGACGCCGTTCTCGATCGCGTCGCGGATGGCCACATCGGCCCAGTCGGCGCCCTCGGAATCCAGGTCGCGGATGGTCGTAAAGCCGGCAAGCAGGGTCTGGAGCACGGCTGCCGTCGCCTCGGCGGTGCGGTAGGGAATGGACTTATAGAGGATCGGATTCCGCTCCCCGTAGTCGGGCGTGAGGGTGACATGGGTGTGTGTGTCGATGAGGCCGGGTAGGAGGTAGTGGCCAGGCAAATCGATGACGGTAGCGCCACGCGGGACGGCCGCATCCACGCCCACGGCATCGATGTGGTTGCCATTAACAACCACGATGGCATTACGAAGGAGCGTACCGGATTCCACATCGACGACAGCGGCCGGCCGGAGTACATACACCGAGGATTGGGCGAAGGCGGGCGCCGTCAGCAGACACAGCAGGGCGAGTCCTGGCAGTCGGAGAAACATGGCGTTGTGGGTAGGATGATTGGAGTACGACGCAAGCTCGTTTCGAAACGCATGACATGCAAGAGCGGTAAATTATCCAGAAGCGTTGTGGCGCGCCCCGGCATGAGATGTCGCCTCTATCCTTGAATCCACCCTGTTCAATGATAGAGGCTTCCATCATGCACACTTCATACAGCGTGTTCCGGGCAACGTCGCGAGCCCTCGGGTTGTCGTTTCTTTTGCTGACCCTCGCGGCGCCGGAATCAAACGCCCAGTTTGCCCACTCATTGGGCAACGAAAGCTTCGATAGCGGCCAGGGTGTCGGCATCGATTCCAGCGGCAATGTGTACGCCGCCGGCACCTTTAACGGCACCATCGACTTCGACCCGGGGCCGGGCGAAGTATCCTACACGTCCACGCGAACAGACGTCTTCGTGACGTCCTACGATACGACGGGCGCGCTCCGGTTTGCCTTGCCGATCGGAAACGTCTTTGCGACGTCGGAGTCATCCAGCGGCATCGCCGTCGAGGAGGATGGACGATTTTATGTCACCGGCGGTCAGCCCTTTGGCAGTATCGACTTTGACCCGGACCCGCGGGAGTTCGCGGAGACCGTCGGCAAGGTCTTCCTGGCCGGCTACACGAGCGAGGGCGCCTACCGGTGGTCCGCACCGATCACGGGGGGTGAAAGTTCGGGCGAAGGACTCGGGATCAGCGCCGATGCGACCGGAAACGTGTACATCGCCGGCTCCTATGTGTTTTTCCTCGATTTTGCACCGGCCGACACCAGCCGGGGCGACCTGCCAGGCATCGGCAGCGTCGATGCGTTCTTCGCCAGCTTCACTGACGATGGCGCCTTCCGCTTCGTCGGCCGCATCGGAGGGCCTGGCGCCGACTATGCCCGCGACGCCGTCGCGGATAGTGAGGGAAACGTCTACGTCACCGGCCGGGTGACGGGAACAGTGCAGTTTGATCCCGACGATCGAGATAACGACGGCGACAGAGGTGAGCGTACAACGGTCAGCACCGCCGACGCATTCCTCGCCAGCTACACGGACGAAGGCATCCTGCGCTTCGCGTATACCTTTGGCGGCGCCTTCATCGCCGACGACGACACCGGGCACGGGGTGTCAGTCGACGCGGATGATAATGTCTATGTCGTCGGCGAAGGCAGCGGCCAGCTTTCATTCGACCCGCTCGATGCGGACGGCGACGGCAACCTCGAGGTCCGCGCCGGCGACGGCAACGGCAGCGCCTTCCTGGCCAGTTACACGTCGGATGGAGTTATGCGCTTCGCGAATGTCTTTAATGGGGGGGCGAGCGCGGCGTTCGATGTCGCGACGAACGACGCCGGCGTGAGCTATCTCACAGGCACCTACTCCGGTAACACGGACTTCGACCCCCTCAATACCTCGTTGATCATCGACCAGGACGGCGGATCCGACGTCTTTGTCGCCAGCTACGATGCACTGGGCGATCTTCGCAAGGTCTTTACGCTCACCGGCACGGGTCTGCTCAACGGGATGGGCATCGCGTTCGAGGCAGACGAGGATGTGGCGATCACCGGGGGGTATTCGGTGTTGATGGATCTCGGGCGGGGTGATGCCGTCGACGAGCGAACGAGCGCCGGCCAGAACGATGCGTTTATAGCCCGCTACCCGGCGTTCGAGCCCTCTTCTGTAAGCTCGGAGCGACCGCCAGAGACCCCGCGTGTCGCCGGCGTCTCGTCGCCGTACCCGAATCCCTTTTCGCAGGCGACCGAGTTCGACCTGACGCTCACCGCCCCGCAGACCCTGCGAATTCGCGTGTTCGATATCCTCGGCCGCGAAGTGGCCTCCATTCACGAGGGTACGACCCCCACGGGCACCCATCGGATTCGCTGGAGCGCGGAGGGCGCCGCGCCCGGGCTCTATCTGATTCGTGTCGATGGCGAGGGCGTTTCGCAGACACGCCAGGTGGTTCTGTTACGCTGAGACAGTGCTAAAAAACAGCCGGGCGGACGACGCCAGGCCATACGCAACACTTCGGAATGCGTGGCCTTGTTGGAATTTGTCATCGCCGAACACCCGTGCCAGTCGCTGCCGCACGGCCGGCACGAGCGAACTACCTCCTGTGAGAAACACGGCGTCGATCTCCGTAGGATCGACGCCGGCTGTTTTCAGATGGTGCTCAACCGTCGTGGTCAGTAGTGCGAGTCTCGCCTCCAGGATGGCGGGGACGTTGGCTCGAAAAAGAGGTTCTTCAATGACGATGTCGCGATCGGAAAACCGGATGATGGCGCGCTCGGCATCGGTGGCGGCGATTTTTGCACGCTCCACCGCCTTGATGACTGCAAAGGCCAGGTTGCGGTCGATGAGCGCGAGAAGCCGCGCCATCGCCGGCTTGTTGTCCGAGAAAAACTGGTAGGTCTTGAGCGCCTGCTGGATATCGGCTCGCTTCAGCACCGACATCTTATCCCACGAACAAATCGTCCGGAAGATGTTGGGCGGCACGGGCAGCCACTTGCCGTACGACTCGTACAGCGCCCCGTACCCGAAATAGGCGACGATCCGGGCCCACATGATCTCCGCGTCGAAGTCGTCGCCGCCCAGTTTCACGCCGGCGGTACTCTGGATATCGCCGCGCCGGTCGGTTTCGCGGATGCGGGCGGGGTCCAGCCGCATGATGCAAAAATCCGAGGTGCCGCCGCCGAGGTCGGCCACGTAGACCGTCTGAGGACGGTCGATGCGCTGCTCGTAGTCGATCGCTGCGGCGATGGGTTCGGGCTGGAGGAAGATCTCCTCGAAGCCGGCCATCCGCGCCGCGCGGGTGAGTCGCTCCACCGCCAGCGCATCCCGAGCGGGGTCTTCCGAGAAATATGTCGGCCGGCCCAGGACGACGCGTTTTGTATCGACGCCCAGGAACGAGTCGCACTGCTGCTTGAGATACCCGATAAAATGCGCGATGAGCGCCTCGATGCGGACCCGCTTGTTGTGGATGGTGATCTCCGACAATGAGGGCTCGGGAAGCGCCGACTTGATCGACTTCAAGAAACGCCCTTTCATCCCCGAGCGTGCATATTCCGCCACCGCTCGGGAGCCGATGAGGAAGTCGCCTCCCTGACCATCCGGAAAAAACAGCGCGCTTTCGATGGAAGTCTCGACGCCGGCAGGCAGTTCCACGACCTCGCCGGCCTCCATGTCATATACATGGACGACCGAGTTGGACGTGCCGAAGTCGATCCCGTAAACAAATGGCGACATGAAAAATGGCAAAAGGAAAAAGGAAAAAGGAAAAAGCGCATGTCCCTCGCGTCCGTTCACGCGAGTGCGAGGATGGCGGATTTGAACCGATCGGCGAGGGCCTGGGCGGCGGTTTCCGTCGCGGCTTCCGCGTAGATCCGCACGATAGGCTCCGTATTGGATTTCCGGAGATGCACCCAGCCTTCGTCGAAGTCGATCTTGAGGCCGTCGACTGTCGATATCCGATCGTTTTTGTGTTGCTCGGCGAGGCGGGCCAGGACGACATCCGGGTTCAACGCGCCCAGCGGCAGGCGATCCTTGACGATGGCGTACCGGGGTAGCCGTTCACGGAGGGCGGATAGCGCGAGGCCTTCGTCGGCCAGATGTTGGAGGACCATCGCCACCCCTACGAGGGCGTCGCGGCCGTAGTGGAGTTCCGGCACGATCACCCCGCCATTACCCTCGCCGCCGAGCACGGCGCCGATTTCCTGCATCTTATCCACCACATTGATCTCACCCACTGCCGTTCGGTGCACCTGCTGGCCGTGCCGGCGGGCCACATCCTCGATCGCGCGCGAGGACGAAAGATTGGTCACAAACGGACCCGATGCGTGCTTCCAGAGGAAATCGGCCGCGATGACTTGCGTCAGCTCCTCGCTCATGTACACCCCGCCATCGGCCACGAGGGCGAGGCGGTCGGCATCCGGGTCGACGGCAATGCCGAGGTCGGCCCCTTCGTCGGCCACGCGCTGCATGAGGTCGGCCAGATGCCCGGGCAGCGGCTCCGGGTTGTGGGCGAACAGCCCATTGGGTTCGCCATTGAGGAGGACGATGTCCTGCTCGACCAGGCCGAGGCGCAAGAGGAGCGCCGGCAGGGCCACGGCGCCCACCGAGTTCACCGCATCGATGACGATGCGAAAGCGGCGCCGGGCGACGGCTTCCGGCTGGATATAGGGCAGCGCGAGGATGGCGTCGATGTGGGCGGCGAGGTAGTCGTGCCGGCGGAGCGATCCGATGGCGTCGAAAGCGACGGTCGGCGAGTCGGGGGCGTCCGCCAGCGCCAGCATGGCTTCGGCCTGGGCGGCGCGGAGGAATTCGCCGCGGGGGCCGAGCAGCTTGAGTGCGTTCCACTGAGCGGGGTTGTGCGAGGCGGAAAGGATGACGCCGCCGGCGGCGTTTTCTGCCAGCACGCCAAAAGCGATGGTCGGCGTAGACGCCATCCCGGCATCGATCACGTCGCACCCGACGCTCTGTAAGGCCGCCATCACCAGGCCGGCACACACTTCGCCCGTCACCCGCGCATCGCGGCCGACGACGATCGTTGGCCGGCCGCTTCCCGGCGTCGTCTGGCCCTTGCACCATATCCCAAACGCCTCGGCATAACGGACTATCGAGCGGGCGTCGAGCCCATCTCCAAATATCCCCCGAATGCCGGAGATCGAAACGATGAGGGTACCGGATGAAGGCATAGTGAAAAGTGCAAAAGGAAAAAGGAAAAAGGAAAAAGGAAAAGCGAAGCACGATCAAACCCACTTTTCACTGTGCACTTTACACTTTTCACTTACCCTGGATCCCTTGCTTACCCGATCGTTCCGGGCTCCGCGGCGAGACGAGAGGCTTCAACGGGTTTTAATGGAACAGGCCGTCGCGCGCCCGGTTTGCTGAGTGGCTGTGGCGGGAATCATTCGACTGAAACTTCCGCGCGGCGTGCTTCGCGACACGGGCGGCGAACCTCTTTTCTGGAATCAGGATTTCATGGCCGTAGAGTCACCTTCATCGTACATAGCTGCTACCACCGTGGCGGCGGAAGCCCCCGCGGGCTGGTCGCTCAAGCAGGCGGTAAAGGATTACTGGTCGCTGACCAAGCCGGAAATTTCCTTTCTCGTCGCCATTTCGGCCCTCGCCGGCTTCCTACTGGGCGCCCCCGGAGACATCGACTATCGCATCTTGACGGGCCTGCTGGTTGGCGTCGTATTGTCATCCGCCGGAGGCGCCGCGTTTAACCTGTGCCTCGAACGGGAATTGGATAAAAAGATGCACCGCACGGCGGACCGCCCGTTGCCCGCCGGGCGCATCTCGCTCACGCGCGGCGTGGCGACCGCCCTGGCGCTTTCCACCGCCGGCCTGACGACGCTCTACATCCAGACCAATCTGCTTACGACGGCGCTGGCTGCCGCGACGATCGTGCTTTACGTGCTGCTGTATACTCCCCTCAAGCAACACACCAAGTACAATACCCTGGTGGGCACCCTGCCCGGCGCGCTGCCGGCCATGGGCGGATGGACAGCCGCTACGGGAGATTTCGGGCTGGGAGGCTGGCTCATGTTCGCCATCCTCGTCATCTGGCAACTCCCGCATTTCCTTTCGCTTGCGTGGATGTACCGCAAGGATTATGGCCGCGCCGGTTTCAAGATGCTTCCCGTCGTCGAACCGGACGGGACATCAACGGTGTTTCAGGTCGTGCTCGCTTCTGTCGCGCTCCTCGTCGCCAGCGTATTGCCCACCGCGTTCGGGTATACCGGCTGGCTCTATGGCGCAGGCGCCCTGGTGTTCAGCGGGTGGCTGCTCCAGGCCAGCATCGTCTTCTTCCGTAGTCGCGCCAATCTTGATGCGCGGCGTGTGCTCAAGGTGTCCATCTACCATATCCCCGCCCTTGTGCTTTTTATTGTACTCGATCGAATGGTTTGATGGGGAGACACGATGTATCGTGTCTCTACGATCGAATGGTTTGATGGGGAGACACGATGTATCGTGTCTCTACGATCGAATGGTTTGATGGGGAGACACGATGTATCGTGTCTCTACGATCGAATGGTTTGATGGGGAGACACGATGTATCGTGTCTCTACGATCGAATGGTTTGATGGGGAGACACGATGTATCGTGTCTCTACGGTCGATTGGTTTGATGGGGAGACACGATGTATCGTGTCTCTACGATCGAATGGTTTGATGGGGAGACACGATGTATCGTGTCTCTACGGTCGACCTTCGGGTTTTCGCGTTACGTCTTTCACTGATTCTCCCGCCCATGGCTCACCCCGCCGTTCGCGTCGATGCCCTTACCCATCGATACGGGGACTTCCAGGCGCTTGACGGTGTGTCGTTCACCGTTGAGTCCGGGCATCTGTTTGGCCTCCTCGGGCCCAACGGCAGCGGTAAAACCACCCTTTTCAGAACGCTTTCCACCCTGATACATCCGACGAGTGGGCGCGTCGAGGTCTTTGGTCATGACCCCGTCACCTCTCCGGCTGCCGTCCGGCCGCTCCTGGGCGTCATCTTCCAGGATCCCGCGTTGGACGCCGAGTTGACGGTGATGGAGAACCTGACCTTTCACGGCAGTCTGTACGGCCTTTCCGGGAAGCTACTCGCGGACCGCATTCAGGAGCTCCTGGGGGTCTTTGAGCTTGCCGACCGCGCCGGCGACCGCATCAGCACGCTGTCGGGGGGTCAGAAACGGCGGGTGGATCTGATCCGAGGCCTCCTGCATCGCCCACGCCTGTTGCTGCTCGATGAGCCGACGACCGGCCTCGACCCGATCGCACGGCGCACGTTCTGGGACGTGCTGCATCAGCACCGTCGACGCGAAGGGGTCACGATGATCGTGGCCACGCACCTGCTCGACGAAGCCGAGGCCTGCGACACCCTCGCCCTGCTGAGCCACGGAAAGTTGGTGGCGACAGGCTCGCCGGCCCAGATGAAGGCCCGCCTCGGCGACGAAATGTTATGGATCGCCGCCGCCGAGCCCGATTCCCTCGCACGCGAAATCGCCAGCGCCTTCGGATTCGAAACCCGCGTCGTCGGCAACGACATCCGGGTCGCCGGTGCCGCTGCCATCCAACAACTACCCGCCATCTACGAGCGCTTCGGCCCCGCCATCACCTCCGCCACCGTCCGCAAACCCTCCCTGGAAGATGTCTTTATGGTACTGTCCGGAGTGAAGATGAATACGTAGTTCGATAAGACTGCCCACCCATTTTGCATTTTGCATTTTGCATTTTCCCTTTCCCCATGTCCTACCTCCACTGTATTTCCGCCCTCTGGCGGCGTGAGATCGTCAAGTTCGTGCGGGACCGCAGCCGGGTGTTCGGCGCGCTGGCGCAGCCGGTCTTGTTCTGGCTGCTGCTCGGCATGGGGTTTCAGGGGTCGTTCAGCCTGCCCGGCGCCGGCGAGGAAGGCGTCGGCTACTTCGAGTTTCTCTTTCCGGGCATCATCGCCCTGATGATCCTGTTCACGGCCATCTTCTCGACCATCTCCATCGTTGAAGAGCGGAAGGCCGGATTCCTCCAGGCAGCGCTCGTGGCGCCGGTATCGCGGACGGCCTTTGTGCTGGGCAGTACGCTCGGCGGGACGACGTTGTCGCTCATCCAGGCCATCCTGTTGTTGGTCCTGTTGCCGTTCTTGTCGATCTTCCCTTCGATTCCGGGGGTGCTGCTGATCTTGACCCTCTGCGTCTTCGCCGGCATCGCCTTTACGGCGCTCGGGATCGCCATCGCCTGGCGCATGGCCACCACGCGGGGGTTTCATGCGATCATGAACCTGTTTCTTCTTCCCATGTGGCTGATTTCGGGCGCCTTTTTCCCCTACGAAGGCGCCACAACCGTCCTGCAGTGGGCGATCCGACTCAACCCGGTGTCGTACATGATCAGCGGGATGCGGTCCGGCATGTACTGGCCGGACGCCGCGCCGGCTACCCTCGCGGGCATCCCCATCAGTTTACTCATCGGAGCCGGTTTCGCCGCCGCCATGATCGGGGTGGCTACGTGGACGGTCAAAAGACCGCTTTCCGCGGCGGTTTAATGTTCTACGTTCGAGGTTTTTTCTTGACGTTATCCATGTTCAAGCCTACATGAAACCCCAAAAAATAGTGTCATCCTGAGCCTGTCGAAGGACCTTCCGACCGTCCGAGAGGTCCTTCAACAGGCCCAGGATGACACCACCTTCAACTTCCACCTTCGTGACACCCACAACGTCGCTTCTATCTCTCAGCCGGACCGAGTTGCTGGGCCTTGCGCCACAGTTCGGTCAGCCGGCGTACCGGGGCGGCCAGCTTTTCGCCTGGCTCTACGGAAAAGGGGTGCGGTCCTACGATGGCATGACCGATCTCCCGAAAACTTTTCGTGCCGCGCTCGCGGAACGATTCACCCTCGCGCCGCTCACGCTCGAACATCGCAGCCAGGCCTCGGACGGTACCATCAAATGCCTGTTCTCGATCGCTTCGGGGCGTAAGGTGGAAGCCGTACTCATCCCGGATTTCGACGAAGAGGGTGATCCGCGCCGGCTCACAGTGTGTGTCTCCAGCCAGGTCGGCTGCGCCATGGCCTGCTCGTTTTGCGCAACTGGCCAGATGGGGTTCAGCGAGAACCTTTCCGCCGGCGAGATCTTCGATCAAGTGTGGGAGCTCAACAAGATCGCCGAGGCCGAATACGGCCGACGCATCACGAACATCGTGTACATGGGCATGGGCGAACCCATGCTCAACTACGACCAGGTGCTGCGCAGCATCGAAGGCCTTACCCACGAAGAAGGCATGGGCCTTTCAGCGCGCCGCATCACCGTATCCACGGTAGGCCTCGCCAAGCGTATCAAACAGCTGGCCGACGACGAGACGCGATTCAACCTGGCCGTGTCCCTCCATGCGCCGGTCGACGCCAAGCGCAGCGAAATCATGCCGGTAAACCGGAGCGAGCGAACCGATCTCTCGGCGCTCAAAGAGGCCATCCAGTACTACACCCGGAAAACCGGCCGGCAGGTGACCTACGAATATTGTATGTTTCAGGGATTCAACGACTCGGAAGCCGATGCGCGCGAGCTTGTGCATGTAACGCGTTGGGCCCCGAGCAAGGTCAACCTCATCATGTACAACCCGGTCGAAGCACTCGCCTTTCGGCGCACCAGCGAGACCCAGCTGAATAAGTTCATCCGGGTGCTCGTAGCCGGCCACGCAACCGTCACCGTACGTCGCAGCCGTGGGCAAGACATCGACGCCGCCTGTGGCCAGCTGGCCCTGCGCGCCGACCAGATGACGCCCGCGGCTGCCTGATCGCTACTCCCATGCCCAACTCCGCCCACCCACGCCTCACCGACTCCCTGTTTAACTGGCTCTTCGGGATGATCGGCTCTTTCTTACTAGTCCTCAGCCTGCCCCGGCTCATGAGCCTTTTCGGCAGACGCATGCTCCCCCGGATGGTATCCGAAATGATCGCGATCGCGCTCACCGGGCTTCTCGCCGAAAAGCTCCTGGCCTGGATCGCCCGCGACAATGACCGCCAATCCTAACGTGCGCCCGAATAAACTCGGCGTCATCACCCGCGGCTCGCTGAGCCAGGGCATCGATATGAAGCTGGACGACGACCTGTCCGTCGAGGCCATAGCCGCAGGCTCGTTCGTCGTCATCCAGGGGGAGGCGTACGACTTTTTCGCGATGATCACGGATGCGAGCATCGAAGCTGCCAACGAGGGTATCCTCCTCCACCCGCCGGCGGCGGACGACGCCCTGCTCCGCGATGTCATGCGCGGCGTCTCGACCTACGCCACCGTAGCGCTCAAGCCGATGCTCATGATGCCGAACACAGGGCATCAGGACCTCCAGGCCGAGCCGGCGCGCTCCGTCAAAACCATCCCAGCCCACTTCTCCCCCGTCGCCCGCGCCACGGCCGACGATGTAGCCCGCATCTTTGGCCACGAAGCCAACGACGGCGGCAACACATACTTTCACATGGGCGAGCCGCTCGGCATGGAGGGCATCCCCGTTTGTATCAACCTCAAACGGTTTGTCGAGCGCTCCAACGCGGTGTTCGGGAAGACGGGGACGGGGAAGACCTTCCTCACCCGGCTGCTGCTCTGCGGGACGATCAAAAACGACCGCGCCGTCAACCTCATCTTCGATATGCACTCGGAGTACGGCTACAGCGCGACCATCGAAAATGACGGCGGGACCGGGTTCGTGAAGGGGCTGCGCGACCTGTTTCCGTCGAAGGTCAGCATCTTCTCGCTCGACCCCAAAACGACCCGCCAGCGCCGCGTCACGCCCGACTTCGAGGTGCGCCTCTACGCCGACCAGATCGAGCCGGATGACATCCTCCCACTCCGCGACACGCTCAACCTCAACCAGACGGCCGCCGAAAGCGCCTACCTGGTCCAGCAGAAACACGGCCGCGCCTGGCTCCAGCGTATTCTGGAGGCCGATAGCGCCGGCATTGAGTCCCTGGCCGATAGTTGCGGGGCCCATGTGGCTTCCCTCGAGGCCCTCAAGCGCAAGCTCAGCCGGTTTCAGCGGCACGAGTTCTTCAGCACGGACGCTGCGGGCGGCAAAATCGACGTGATCAAGGCGCTCCTGGAGACGATCGACCAGGGCAAATCCATCGTGTTTGAATTTGGCCGCTACTCCAGCCTGGAGGTCTATCTCCTCGTCGCCAACGTCATCACCCGGCGCATCCGAGACGCCTACGAGGAAAAGACGAACCGGTACCTCCAGTCCAAGAACGAGGCGGACAAACCCACCCCGCTCATCATTACCATCGAGGAGGCGCACAAATTCCTCAGCCCCGGCGTGGCGCGGGAGACGCCGTTCGGAAAGATCGCCCGGGAGATGCGCAAGTTTTATGTGTCCCTCCTGGTCGTGGATCAGCGCCCGAGCGCCATCGACGAAGAGGTGCTCAGCCAGATCGGCACAAAGGTCGTCGCCCAGCTCAACGACGAGAAGGACATCGCCGCCGCGCTGGTGGGCACAAGCAACGCCTCGGGCCTGCGGCAGGTGCTCGCCGGCCTCGACTCCAAGCAGCAGGCCCTGATGCTGGGCCACGCCGTCCCGATGCCCATCGTCGTCCGCAGCCGGACGTACGACGAGGCGTTTTTTCGGGAGATGAGTACAAGCGGGGCCTCACCCGAGGCGGTTAAAAAACGAATCAGCGAAGATTTTTATTGATCATGCCTGAACCCCCTACACGCCGCGGCCTGGGATTGTGGATGTGCACCGCCCTCGTTCTGGGCAACATGATCGGCTCGGGGGTCTTCCTCCTGCCGGCTTCGCTGGCCCCGTTTGGTGGAATCAGCATCCTCGGGTGGCTTGTCAGCGCCGGCGGGGCCTTGTGCCTCGCGCTCGTCTTTGCCCGGCTGGGCATGCGCTTGCCCCGGCTCGGGGGGCCGTACGCGTATGCGCGGGAAGGTTTTGGGGATTTCGGGGGGTTCTGGGTCGCGTGGTCGTACTGGATCTCGATGTGGACGACCAATGCCGCGCTCGCCGTGGCCTTCGCGAGTTACAGCACGGTGTTCTGGCCCGGCCTTAGCACCTCGCCCATCCTGGGCGCCGCCGCCGCCCTCATCCCGCTCTGGCTCCTGACGGCCGTCAACGTCGCCGGCGTGCGCGAGGCCGGCGGCGTGCAACTGGTGACGACCGTGCTAAAGGTATTACCCCTCGCGGCTGTAGCGCTGTTTGGTTTTTTTACGTTCGAACCCGGTCATTTCGTCCCATTTAACCCGACGGGCGACTCGCCGATGCTCGCCCTCAGCAGTACGGTGACCCTCACCTTGTGGGCCTTCCTCGGCCTCGAATCCGGCACGGTCCCGGCAAGCGACATCCACGATCCTAAACGCACCATCCCACGCGCCACGATGCTCGGCACGAGCCTCGCCGCCGCCATTTACATCATCTGCACCGTCGCCGTCATGGGCATCATCGCCCCTGCCGAACTGGCGACCTCCACCGCGCCGTTCGCGGATGCGGCCGGGAGAATCTGGGGGGATTGGGGCCGGTGGTTGATGGGCGCCGGCGCTGCGATCTCGGCGTTCGGTGCGCTCAACGGGTGGGTGCTCTTGTCCGGCCAGCTTCCGCGCGCAGCCGCGCTCGACGGCTTGCTGCCCGCGCGGTTTGCCGGGCTGACCGGCCGCGGGTCGCCGGCGTTTGGCCTCATCGTTTCCAGCGTCATCTCCAGCGCGCTCATTGGAATGAACTACACGCGGGGTCTCGTCGAGGCGTTCACCTTCCTCATCCTGCTCGCGACCCTCGCCACCCTGATGCCCTATGTGTTTTCGAGCATGACCGAACTTTGGATTTCACTCCGAGAAGGGAAGGCGCTGTCGCGAGGCCGGCTCGCCAGCCAACTATCTGTAAGCATCGTGGCCTTCCTCTACTCGCTCTGGGCCATTGCCGGCTCCGGCCAGGAGACCGTCTTCTGGGGCTTTTTGCTGTTGATCGCCGGATTGCCGGTGTATGCGGTGATGCGGCGCGGATTCAGCGCCGGCGAGGCATCAACCGGCAGCCTGGATTGAAGACGCGGCAGACGGAGGCCCATGGCCTCAGTCGCCCGTCGACACGATCCGCGCTTCCGCGGCCGCCAGCAGTAGCGCCCAGTGGATGCCCAGGTGGCCGTCTTTGTTGAGCCACCATTCGTCGAGCGCGTGCGCGTTGCCACTATCGCCCCCCCGGCCGATCGTCACCGCCGGGATGCCTAGCGAGATGGGGATGTTGGCGTCGGTGGAGGACATCGAGAGGCTGGCGTCGCCGCCCAGGGCGCGGGCGCTGGCGAGACTGCGCTGGACGAGCGGCGCGTCGGCCGGCGTGGCGCCCGAGGGGCGCTGGCCGATCGATTCGACGGACGCCGTCAGCTCAGGTCCTGAGCGTTTTAGCCGATTGTGGTAGGCCAGGCCCTCCGCCACCGCCTCTTTGAGTAGCCCATCGATTCCAGCCAGGCGGTCCGGGTTTACCGAACGCATGTCCACTTCCATCCATGCGGCATCGGGGATTGCGTTCACGGACGTGCCACCTTCGATGCGGCCCACGCTGTAGGACGTCCGTGGCCCGTTCGCCGTGTACGGCTCGGCCTTTTCCGAGAAGAGATGGATCATCGTCCCAAGGGCATGAGCCGGATTGCCGGCGCCGAAAGCGCCCCAGGAATGCCCACCCGGACCCGAAACCGTCACCCGGTACCGGTTCGACCCCAGCGCCTCGTTGACGATATTTCCCACCGGACCACCATCGACCGCGATAAAGGCATCGATGCCAGGCCCTTCGGGCCCGAACAGGTAGCGCATCCCCCGCAGATCGCCCAATCCTTCTTCGCCTACGGTCCCGATCAGCAAAAGGTCATCCTCGAAACGCAGGTCATCGCTCCGGATCGCCCGCAGCATGGCCAGCAGCACCACCAATCCGCGTGTGTCGTCCCCGACGCCCGGAGCATAGAGGGTGTCGCCGCGCATACGGACGGTAACGTCCGTGCCGGCGGGAAACACGGTGTCCAGATGCGCCCCGAATGCCACGGTGCGGTCCCCGGTGACTCCGTCCACCCGGGCTATGACGTTGCCCTCGGCATCGGTCCAGAGCGAGTCCGGACCGGCCTCGGCCATCAGCGCCGCAAACGCCTCACCCCGGGGCCCTTCGCCGAAAGGCGGGGCCGGGATTTCGGTGAGATAGATCAGATCCTGCATCGTGCGAGGCTCCATCGCCACCACCGACGCAAAGGCGGATTGGAGGGCCGGCAGCGCCTGTAACACTCGAATTTCCTCTACGGCGGATTCTGACGCGACGGCCGGCGTGTCTTCAGTGGCCGGCGCCGAGGGTTCACCGGCACAGCCGGCCAGGAGACCGATCGCCAGCAATGCCAGGCTGAAATAGGAATGTGTCATGGACGGAAATGGTCGGATGATCATCCCATACATCTAGCGGGGATGACGTTAAAAAACGATCAACATGAAAACCTTACCCCTCCTTTTCTTCCCCCCTCCGCTTCAACCCGTACGCCAGGGCATGCATCAACCCCATCCCTATTGCAATAACGGCAAACGCGCGGGCGTAGCCCCCGATCGATCCTCCGCCAGAGGCGGCCACGGCTCCGATGAGGGCGCCCCCCAACAGCCGGCCTACGGCCTTGAACAGGCGCACCACCCCCTGTACCACCGTCCGCTCACCCGGCTGAGCCTCATTCAGGACAATATAACTCAGCGCCGAACCCAGGATGGCCGAAAGACCCAGTCCGATCAACACCCCGCCGGCATAATATAACCCGATGCTGTCGGTAGACATCCCGGTCACCGCCAGTCCCGCCGCCGTCACGGCCGTGCCGCCGAGTACCACTGCCCGCGACCCCAGCCGGTCGATCAACCGGCCGCACAAAGGCGACCCGATCGCCAGCGCCGTCACCAGCGGCAGCAACATAAACGACGCCGCGCGGTCCGCCACCCCGAAGGCCACCACGGCGAAACTGGGTAGGAACACAAAGACCGCCTCGGTAGCGCCGGCGCCGGTGCTGACCAGACAGGCGATGACCACCTGGCGCGACCGAAACAGGCCCAGCCGGATAAACGGGTGCGCCCCCCGGCGTTCGATGGCTAAAAATAGGGCAAAAAAAAGGACCGTCGCCCCCAGAAACGGCCCCACACGCAGACTGAGCAGGCTCGCGCCGATGCGTTCAGCATCTACCTGATTGATGGCAAACGTGAAGCACGCCATCGCCGCGCCCAGCGCAAGTACCCCGGGCCAGTCCAGCCGAGCAACCCGCTCGGCGCGTACGTGGGGTAGGCGTGGAACGCCAACGATCCCAACATACAATGCCAGCGGCAGGGTGACCACAAACAGGGAGCGCCACGAAAACCATTGCAGCATCACGCCGCTTACGATGGGCCCAATGATGAACGCCACCCCGAAGACGGCGCCCACGATACCCAGCATCCTCCCGCGACGCTCGACCGGAAATAGATCGCCTATGACAGCGCCGGTGATCGGGAAAATACCCGAGACGCCGGCTCCCTGAAACGCCCGGCCTACGAGCATGATGAAGAAGGTGGGCGAAAAGACGACGATCAAGGTGCCCACGACAAACAACCCGATGCACCACCCGAACGCCAGCCGGCGACCGTAGCTGTCGGACAACCCGCTCATGATCGGGTTGCCGAGCTGGCTGAACAGGGAGAACACGATAAACACCCAGGCCACGGCGCGTTCGTCCAGCAAAAACGTCTCGGCGATCGCGCGCAACGCCGGCCCCAGGATCGCAATGTCCAGCGCGGCGATGAGGACGCCGAGCAGGAGGACAGGCATGGTTCTACGCGCTTCGCTCATACACCTACACCCCCCGGGGCCCTCCGTTAATGGCCTTCCAGCAACCAGCTCCCTGTAGGCAGGCCATCGATACTCCGTGTATTTTTCCGCTCGCGATAGGCCACCAGTTCCTCGTCCGTCTGTCCCCCGGCCCACTTGACGAGTGTGTCGCGGTCGCGGACATACTCCATGATCGGCACAGCGTACCCGCAGGACGTCTGCACCGAGTCGATATGTAACACTACGATCTGCCGGGCTCCGCGGAGCAGCGTGAACCGGTCGATGAGCTCCGCCCATCGTGCCGTGCCGCGGCGGGCGACTTCCCCCCTCCCGTACAACCGTAGGATGAGCGTCTGCCGGGTGAAACTGCAAAACATGATCGTCAGCCGGCCGTTCTCACCGATGTGTGCGGCTGCCTCGTTACCGCTGCCCGTCACATCCAGATACCCCACCGTCCGCGCATCGAAACACCGGAAACTGTCCATCCCCTTGGGCGACACGTTGACGCGCCCGTCTGCCGGCGCGGATCCGGTGAAAAAGATGGGCTGCTGCTCGATAAACACCTGGAGCTCGTCCGTGAGCGCATCGTAAAAGGTGGCCATTGATCCGCACCGTAGGATTGGCGTGTTGAAGGGATCAATACACAGAATTCGCGGTGTGTAGTTCCGTTCATCCAAATGGCGCATTGTTTTTGCAATCCGATTCGTATCGTAGGTCGTTTACGCATGGTGCGATAGACGCGTAACGCTGTTCCGTATGAGAGAAACTACCTTGCTGGATCGGCTCACTGCTGCCTTTATCGTCACCTGCGTGGTAGCGGTGCCGGCCTGGATGGCCCTCCAATTCAACGGGAAAGGGACAGGAAGCCCGCCCACCAGCCAGGACCACTACGAGGAATACCTGGAGGGCACGGGGGCCTGGGCGCGGTCCACCCTCCGTCAGCTCACCCTCGAACAAAAGGTCTCTCAGCTCTTTTCCTCCTACGCCTACGGCGTCTACACCAGCGCGGACGACCCGGCGTACAAGCGCCTGGTGGATCTCGTCGAGCGATTCCAGGTGGGCGGCATCCTCTTTTTCCAGGGAGATCCCTACTCGCAACTGCTGCTCGCCAACGAACTCCAGGCCCGCTCCAACCTGCCGCTGTTGATGTCGCAGGACATGGAGTCCGGCGCCGGCATGCGGATTTCGCGCACCACCAATTTCCCGAGTGCGATGGCGCTCGGCGCCACACGTAACACTAGCCTCGCCTATGCCGCCGGCTACGCCACCGCCCGCGAGGCCCGCGCGCTGGGCATCGACCAGGTCTACGCCCCGGTGGCGGACATCAACAACAACGCCGCCAACCCGGTCATCAACGTCCGTTCGTTCGGCGAACGCCCCGATCTGGTGACGGACATGGTGAAGGCGTTCACCTTCGGCCTACAGGATGGCAAGGTGATTGCCACGGCCAAACACTTCCCCGGCCACGGAGACACCGCCACCGACTCGCACTCCGACCTCCCGATCCTCCCTTTCGACCGTGCGCGGCTGGACTCCGTCGAGCTCGTACCCTTCCGGGGTGTCCGCGACGCCGGCATCATGAGCATCATGATGGGCCATCTCGCCCTGCCCCAGCTCGAACCCGATCCTCGCGTGCCGGCCACGCTGGCCTCGGGAATCGTCACCTCCCTCCTGCGTGAAGACCTCGGATTCAAGGGGTTGATCGTCTCGGATGCGATGCGGATGACGAGCATCACCAAACACTTTGGCACCGGTGAAGCGGCTGTCCGCGCCATCGAGGCCGGCATCGACATGCTGGTGCTTTCACAGGACGAATATGCGGCGCGCTCGGCGATCTTGAAAGCCGTGGAAGAGGGCCGGCTGACAGAGGATCGAATCGACCAGTCCGTGCTCCGCGTTCTGCAATCCAAGGAGTGGCTTGGTCTCCATGAGGAGCGTCACACCGAGCCGGCTCAGGCCCGCCAGATCGTTGCCTCCCAACCCCATACGACGCTCGCGGAGACCATTGCCCGCGCCTCGCTCACACTCATCCGCAACCAGGGACAGCTCGTCCCGCTCACGCGTCGGCCGGCATCGATCGCCTCGATCGCGCTCAATGACACCGACGAGGCAGACCCCGGCGCGGTATTCCAGCTCCAACTCTCAGGCATGGCGTCGGGCAGCCGCATCTTCAAGCGGTCGCTGGACCGCCGCGCCACGGAAACCGATTTTGCCGAGGCCCTGAACATCGCCTCGGCGGCGGAACTCGTGATCGTGCCGGCCTTTTTGCCGGTGCGCTCCGGCAGCAACCGCATCCAACTTCTGCCGGCATTCCAGCGTTTCCTCAACACGCTGATCGCCCGCCGCATCCCCGTCGTGGTCATCGCCTTCGGATCTCCCTACCTCATACAGGCCCTTCCCGCACAGCCGGCCGTCTACGTGGCGGCGTACAGCCATAGCGAGGCTTCCCAGAAAACATCCGTGCAAGCGCTCTTCGGTCAGTCCGGCTTCTCGGGCACCTTGCCCATCACGATTCCCGGGCTGTATCCGTTCGGCCACGGGCTTGTGACGCCGCAGATCTCCCCCCGATCCGCCGCGCCTGAGGAAGTGGGCATGAGCGGCGCAACGATCACCTCGGTCGATTCACTCATCCATCGCGCCATCGCCGATCAGGCTTTCCCAGGCGCGTCCGTCGCCATCGGCCGCGAGCTGGCGCTGGTGAAGACCGCCGGTTATGGTTACTTCACATACGACTCCGACCAGCTCGTCACGCCCGCTTCGCTGTTCGACGTCGCCTCGATGACCAAGGTCATCGCCACCACGACGGCCGCGATGAAGCTATACGAACAGGGCCTGCTCAGCCTCGACGCTCCCGTTAGCCAGTATATCCCGGAGTTTGGTAAAAACGGCAAGGGCAGCATCACGATCCGGCATCTGTTCACACACACGAGCGGCCTCATCCCGTTTCGGCCATTCCATGAGATGGGCATCCTGACCCGGGCCGGCATCATCGACCATGTCATGGGCGAGTCCCTCGTCTACCCGGTGGGCTCCGAGATGCGGTATAGCGATTTTAACATGATCGTGCTGGCGCTCGTCATCGAGCGGATCACCCGGGAATCGTTCGGAGACTATGTCCGGCGCGCCGTGCTCCAACCCCTCGGCATGACACGAACAGGCTTCCGATCCGCCGGCCAGGGGCAAGACCCCTCGATCGTGCCGACCGAGATCGATCATACCTTCCGCAAACGACTGGTCCAGGGCGAAGTACACGACGAAACGGCGTACATCCTCGGCGGCACCGCCGGCCACGCCGGCCTGTTTTCGTCAGCCGACGACCTCACCCGATTCGCGTTCATGCTCATGAACGACGGACGTGTAAACGGCGTGCCCTTCCTGAAGCCCGAAACCATCCGCCTGTTTACCACCGCCGCGGCGTCCGAGACCCATACACGGGCGCTGGGATGGGATACCCGGAGCCCCTCCGGTTTCTCCTCCGCCGGCACCCTGTTCGGTCCCCGCAGCTTCGGGCATACGGGATTTACAGGCACCTCGATCTGGATCGACCCCGACGCAAAGCTCTTCGTCGTACTCCTGACCAATCGGGTCTACCCGACGCGCGACAACACAAAGCATAACCAGGTACGGTCGGACCTCGCGGATATCGCCTTTCGGGCCATACTGGGGCCGGCCCTTCCTATCCTGCCAAACATCACCCATGATTGAAACCGCCGGCGAGCGGCGCCCCTCTGGTGAAACCTCGCCACCGCTTTCTGGTTGATGGCTTCGTGCCGGGAGACCAGCTGAATTCGTTCAGGCATGCTCTCGCTCTTTCTCATGAACGCCTTTACTTACCGCCATTTTAGAGCGTATGCCCACGTACACCTACAAGCGCGAAGACGGTACGACCTTCGAGTTCGAGCAGCGCATCACGGAAGCCGCGCTGACGACCTGTCCGACTACCGGAATGCACGTGAAGCGCATCATTCGGGGCGCAGGTGGACTGGTCTTTAAGGGAAGTGGCTTTTACCAGACCGACTACCCGCGCAGCGGGGGCGCCGCCAAAACGAGTTCGGCCGGCGCTTCCGAAGGGTCCTCCGAAAAGCCGGCCGAAAAAGTCTCAGCCACACCTAGCACGCCCGCCGCGCCGGCCTCGTCTTCCTCTAGCGATTGACGGCTTCCGCCGCCGCGACGATGCCCAGGAAGTCGTCGGCCTTGAGGGCGGCGCCGCCGATCAACCCGCCGTCGACATCCTTCTGCCCCAGCAACTCCGCCGCATTCGACGGCTTCATGCTACCGCCGTACAAAATGTGAATCGCGCGGCCCAGAGCCTCGCCAAACTGTTCAATCAGTAAGCCGCGGATGAACGCGTGGATCGCCTGTGCCTGTTCCGGCGTGGCCGTCCGCCCCGTCCCAATCGCCCACACCGGTTCGTAGGCCAGGACCAGATGTTCGGCAGACGTCAGCGTGAACCCATCCAGCGCGGCACGCACCTGCCGGCTGACGACTTCTTCCTCGCGGTTGGCCTCGCGCTCAGCCAGCGTTTCACCAATACACACGATGGGGATCAGCGCGCTTCCCGGCGCCTTGAGGGTCTTCCGGTTCACGCTCGCGTCCGTCTCTCCAAAAAACTGCCGGCGCTCCGAGTGGCCCAGGATGACGTAGTGACAGCCCACACTCGCTAGCATCGCCCCCGAGACCGCCCCGGTGAAGGCGCCGTCGTCCTCGAAGTGCATATCCTGAGCACCCAGCTTGACCGGCGAAGCCGACGACCGAATGGCGCGACCCACCACATCCAGGCTGATGTACGGCGGGCACACGGCCACCTGAGTACGGGTGCCGGGGCCTACGTGTTCACAGATCGACGCGGCAAGCACAACGGCGCTACGCACGTCTGTATTCATTTTCCAGTTGCCGGCGATAAACATAGCAGTTTGAATGGGTTGGGTTGGATAAAAGGCGCCCCGGCGTCAGCTCGGGCGACGGAGAGATACGGTGAGTGCGTCCTGGAAAGCCTGCGTCGCATTGTCGCGCACGTATTTGCCGACGAGCACGCCGTCTGCGTCGATGACAAAGCGGGTGGGCAAGAGGTTGATGTTGTAGTGCTCCACGATTGCGGCATCCAGGCTTTCCTCCAGAAAGACGTGGATCCCCGGGATGTCGCGATCCTGGAAAAAGGCGGCGTTGAGGTCCCTATCCGGCTGGAGCGAAAACGAAACCATTTCAAAGCGGTCGGCCCCTTCGACGGTAGCCCGATAAAACGCATTGCGGACGTTCAGCTCTCGCTCAAAAGCCGGCCCGGGGGCGTAAAACTCCAGCAGCAGCGCCCGCCCACGAAAGGAGGCCAGCGAGATCGTGTCGCCGGCCGTCGTCACCGCCTGAAAATCCGGCGCCGCCATGCCGGGCATCAGGTTCTGAAGATCGTACAACGCGCGATCCGCCCAGGCCGTGACGCTGCTGTCTTGAAACTCGACTTTCATCTGCTGCGCCAGAGTCACGGCTTCGTCGACCTGCAGGTTGTCTCGATACGCGATGATCAGCTCGGTCAACACAGCCACGCGGGGTCCGGGGTCCGTCGCGCGTTCCAGAAAGCCCTGCATGAGGGTCACGGCCGCCGGCGAGCCATGGAGCAGCATCTCGGTGCGCCGGGCCGTTTCAACGACCGTCTGGAAGTTGGGATTAAACTGATCAATGACCTGCGAACGCGCAACCAGGAGCGAGTCGTTTACATCCTGCAACAGGAGGATGGACTGCGACGACGCCAGTTCACCGGCAATCGTACCGGGGTTAGTCTCCCCCAGACCCCAGAGGATTTCAGCGCTCTGGAGCACGCGGTTTCTGTAGGGCGCCGGGTCGGATTCGCCGGCGCGTTGCAGTTCCTGGATGGCCATCGCGTGGGTGGCCAGCGTATTCTTGAAGCCCATCAACACCGCGTTTTCACGGGACCGGATGAGCATCGGCCTGCTCCCCAGCGGGAAGGTGACCTTCACCGTGGCGGAATCCCCATCGGCCACGACGATCTCGTCGCGCACCAGCGCCGCACCCGATCGGCTCACCTGGAGGGTGAAGATGTCCGCCCGCGGCGCGGTGACTTCCATCTCGACAATCCCATCCGGCCCGCTCACGCCATACGCCAGGGTGTCCCACTCGCCAGGGAGGCCGTCGGCGATGAGGACCTCGAACCCCCTGTAGTCGGCCACGGAGTCAACGGCGGCATCGACCGCGAAGGCGCCCCAAAAATGACTCCGGATCGTTCCGTCGACCGCGGATGGCTCGCCGCCGCAGCCGGCCAGCACGACAACCGACGCCAGGCACAACGATGCGGCGCAACTACGCAGGGAATACACGAGGAATGACATGATGTTGATGGATGACGACGGTGGGAGGCCCCCTATACGTTCCGGGATGCAACCTGTTCTGCGATGATCGTCCGAACCGCCTTGGGATCGGGCGAGCCGGGGTAGCGCTTCATCACCTGGCCGACAAAAAACCCGATCAACCCCTGTTTGCCGCTCAGGTACAACGCGACTTCCGCGGGGTGCTCGTCCAGCACGTCTTGCACGATCGGCAACAACGCGGAGGTATCGGATACCTGGATCAGATTGCGGGCGGAAGCCAGGGCTTCTGCTTCGTCGGGCGCATCAAGCATCGCCTCGAACAGTTCGTGGGCGGCAGATGAGTTGATGCTATTGGACAGGCGGAGGCGAACGAGGCCGGCAAGCCGAACCGGCGCGATTGGAAATTTGGCCATCTCCAGACCGCGTTCGTTGAGCGCACGCATCACGTGCGACATCACAAAATTTGACGCCGCCTTGGCGCGGCCGGTCGCCTCCCCGGCATCCGGTAGCGCCGTCAGCAGGGCCTCGAAGTAGTCGGCCACCGGGCGTTCCTCCGTGAGTACCTGTGCATCGTACGCCGGCAGGCCCAGCTGTTCGACGTACCGCGCGCTTCGCGCCTCGGGCAGCTCGGGGAGCGAGGCTTCCAGCGCCTGGCGCAACGCGTCGCCCACGACGATCGGGACAAGGTCCGGGTCCGGGAAATACCGATAGTCGTGCGCGAACTCTTTCGACCGCATCGAGCGTGTCTCGAGTTTGACGGCGTCCCACAGCCGCGTCTCCTGGCGGATCTCACCACCGCCTTCCACGATCTCGACCTGCCGGCGGATTTCGTAGGCGATGGCCCGTTCGACGTTGCGGAAAGAATTCACATTCTTGATCTCCGCCTTCGTACCGAGGCGCGTCTCGCCGCGCCGGCGGATGGACACGTTGGCGTCGCACCGGAGCGACCCCTCCTCCATGTTACCATCGCAGATGTCCAGGTAACGGACGATCTGACGGATCTTCTGCAGATACAGGAACGCCTCGCGCGGGGTCCGGAGATCGGGCTCGGACACGATCTCGATGAGCGGCACGCCGCACCGGTTGTAGTCCAACAGGGTATCGACCACATCCAGGTCGTGGACGGACTTGCCGGCGTCCTCCTCGATGTGGATCCGCGTGATGCCGATGCGCCGGGGCGTGACGTCCGGGAACTCGGGATCGATCAGATCCAGGTAGCCGCCGGCGCAGATCGGCGTATCGTACTGGGTGATCTGGTACCCTTTTGGAAGATCGGGGTAGAAGTAGTGCTTTCGCGCCAGCTCCGAGCGCGGGGCAATGGCGCAATGGGTCGCGAGACCCATGCGAACGCTGAAGGGCACGACCCGATCGTTCAGGACGGGCAGCGTGCCCGGATGACCCAGGCTTACCGGGTCGATATGCCGGTTCGGCTCCGCTCCAAAGGAGGCCGATTCCGGGCTGAATGCCTTCGAATCCGTTGCCAACTGGCAATGCACTTCCAGACCGATGACCGCTTCGTACTTTTCGTCTCGCATGCGTTATCTTCCGCTATGATTCGTCTGGCCATCCCCTCGCTCCTCGGGTGCACGCTGGCGGCGTTCGCGCTGGCCGGCTGCGAACCCGCGCCGGTGCGTCCGCAGTTTGGCGCGCCCTACGAACTGATCCCCTCCGGATCGGCCGGCGGACCAGACACACCGCCGCGTATTCGAGGCGATCGACTGCTGGCCAGCCTCTCGTACACCGGGGGCTGCGCCGATCATGACTTTGTACTCGATTACGCCGCCCGCCGCGATACCGTCCATCTCTGGATCGTGCACGAGGACGGTGGCGACTCGTGCGACGCGTATTTGATGGACGATCTCACGCTCGAACTGCCCCTGCCCGTCCGTGGGTCCGGACTGGTGGTTCTCCATTCACCGGAGGGCGGCGATCCCTACGTCTTGCGCTGGGGTACCACGCGCTGACGCAGACAACGTCCTGATCCGGGTCAGGCGCCGAACCGCGCCAGGATTTCGCCGGCGTGGTCATCTACTTTCGGACGCTTGAAGACATGGACGACGATCCCCTTTTCGTTGATGAGGAACGTCGTGCGCTTTACACCCGTGACGATATGGCCATACATGTTTTTTTCCCCCCAGACCCCATACTTGTTCAGAATCTTCTTGTCCGGGTCCGCCACGAGTGGAAAGGGCAGTTCATACTTCGCGATAAACGCATCGTGCGCCTCCGTCGAATCCGGTGAAATTCCGATCACGGCGATGCCGGCGTCCAGCAACCGGTGATACCCGTCGCGCAGATTGCAGGCCTGGCGTGTGCACACGGGCGTATCGTCCTCGGGGTAAAAGAAGAGGGCCACCTTTCGGCCTTTGTAGGCCGCCAATCGCAACGGATTGCCATCCTGGGTGATGCCTTCGAATTCGGGCGCCTTTTGTCCTTCCTCATGCATAGATGCCGCTTTTGCCATGGTCATTCCGCGTTAGGTCGAATGCTGGGACCGGGCCCCCTATCTCGCTAAAACCTTGTCGCCCGAAGATAACGCGCAGGTCTCTTAGGCATTATCAAATGTTGGAGGAGTTTCGCGTTGCACAAACGAGATAATCTTCCTAAAATCCAGGAACGGCGCTCTTCCTTATCGACCCACGCACGGAAACGCCCTTCCCACCGCACGCCGGCCTCCACGCCGGTCGCCGCGTTCGCGTGACTCGATCATCAAGCCCCCCGCCCATGCGTTTTCTCGTCTCCCAGAGCCCTTCGGATCGCCAGTATACGTTTGAACTTCAGTCGGACGAGGGCGCTGTCCTGCTCGTAGGTATCCCGGTCGCCTCAATCGACGCCTGCACCGACACTATCCAGCAAGTGATCGCGGCACTGGCGACACCGGGCCGGTTGACCGTTGCGGACAACCGCGTGGCCGTGCGTGATGAGGCCGGCCGAACGCTGGTCCGGAGCCGTTCGCTGGACTCGCCCGTCGCCGCGCAGGACCTGCTCACCACGCTTGTCAACGAGGCGCGGGGTCGGGCTGAGTACGAAGTGCTGATTGCCCGCACGACAGAGGTGGTAGGCCGCCGGCCGGCCTTTCTCCAGTTCAACGCGGCCGAACTGGCCTCGCTGTACCGGTTCGAGCGCACCTCGCGGTCCGGGCGTCGCGGCGTTGAGTCGTTTCAGGATGAAGACGACACCCAGTATTTTTTCCACGTGAACGACGACTCCGGCCGTGCGCTGCTCTACAGCCGCGGATTTAACGCGACGTCTCAACGGGATAAACGGCTGCTGGCGGTGCTCGAAAGCAGCGGATTGGCGTCGAGGTACACACTCAAAGAGGAAGCCGGCGCCTATTACTTCATCGTGAAAGCGCGCAATGGCACCGAGATCGCCCGGAGCCGTTCCTTTGCATCCGCCCCGGAGCGAGCAGCGGCCATGGCGTTTCTGCTGGAGATCGCGCCGGTCGAGCTATCACGCACCGAGAAGCCCTCCAGCCCGAATCGTACCGGCCCCAACGACGCCTACATGCTGTCGCGGGCATCGACCTCCGGCCAACCGGGCTTCGAGACGTTTCGAGATGCCGGGTCGAAGAACCACTTCTTCCACTTCAACGACGATGCCGGCCAGGCACTGTTGTACAGCCAGGGCTACCGTAACGGCAAGAGCCGCGACAACGGGATCGTTTCGATCATCAAGCATAGCGGCCACCGGGCTTCGTACCTGATCAAAGAGGAGGATGGGCGTTATTTCTTCGTCATCCTCGCCGGCAACCGCCAGCAAATCGCGCGCAGCCGGTATTTCAGCAGCGAAGAGGACACCGAGCGGTACATCCGGTTTTTTATCCATGCGATGCCCGGTTTCGCCTCGGCCTATGGCGTGACGCTGGCGCCCGTCGCGCCACGCCTCGTCACCGAAACGGAACGTCTGACCCTCGCCGCTCCGCGGCAGGCACCCGTGTCCAGCATTCCCCCTCCCAGGGCCCCGGATGCCCCGCCTCGCCCGAGTGCGGTCCCTCAGCCCGCCGCCGGGCCGCAAGAGCGTGCCGGCGCACGCCTCTGGCTGCCGTGGATCATCCCCCTGCTTGCCATCCTGCTCCTCCTCTTTTTCCTCCGCGGGTGCCCGTGGTGGGCCGGCGACGTCCCCGACGGCTTGGCCGCCGGACCGAGTAACGAGGCGGCGCTGCCTCCGCCGGCCGGCGCCGATGCCACGCCCCCGCCGGCTAGCTCAGCGATTCCATCTGACGATGTCGTTCCTCCTGAACCGCCGCCCCTGGTGGCGGGTGACCGCATCGGACCCGACGCGGCGGCGCTGCAACTCGAGGCCGAAAGCCTGGGTGGTCGTCTCGCCGACTTCCTCGGGACACGGGGCCACGAATTGCCTCGCGTGTTTGTGTTGGATGAGATCCGATTTGGCTTCCAGGCCACGGAAGTAAACGAGGCCGGGCAACTCCAGGCAGCCGGCCTCGCCAAAACACTTGTTGCCTATCCGGCGATCCGTCTCACGATTCAGGGCCATGCCGACCGCGCCGAAACCGACCGCCAGGTGCTCTCCGAGGCCCGCGCCCGTACGCTGTATCAGTATCTTTTAGATAACAACGTCGACGCCTCCCGCCTTCAGGTCGCTGGTTTCGGCGCAACCGATCCCATCTCCAAGGGCGACGACAGCGAAAGCCGGCGGCAAAATCGCCGGCTGGCGATCCTCGTAGAGTGAGACGCGACGATGATTGGCGATGAGCAGCGCCGCTTCGTTCATCACTAATCGCTGATCGCCAATCAGTTATCTCTCGCCCCCTGCTCGATCCAGGCAAGGATGGTAGCGTAGCCCGAGCTCGAGGCCGAAAGCACCGTTCCCCCACCGTGGCCGGCGCCGCCCGAGCCTTTCACCAGCAACAGGCTGTTGGCCGGGGAGCCGGTATCGACGACCGAAGCAACCGCGCCGTACGCGCCGCCGCCGCCAGCGTACGTCCAGCCGCCGGCGCCGCTGCTATGGCAGGCAGGGCATCCGCGAAGCGCCGGGACGACGTTTGCGGCAAAGCTCACATCGCCGGTGATCGGTCCGCCATTTCCCCCGTCGTTCGTTTCAAATCCGCGACTGAATGGATTTTCAGTCCCGCAACCCGCGAGAAACAACGCGGCAAGTAAAACACCCAGCGTATGGTTCATAACATGTACCGGAGTGCCGGCCCCTATTTCAGGAACTCGGCAAAGACGACAACCCCACGCTCGGCGGCGGAGGTGACCGAGTTGGAACTCCATGTGGCGCCGCTTACCCCATCGATGTCGTTACCAACGACGAATGGGTCGCCGGCTTTTTTCTCGACAAACTGCTTGAGGAAGCCCCAGGTGCTGGCCGATTTGCCTTTGTCCTCGCCAAAAACAGTAAAGCCGAGATCGTAGATCTTACCTTCGGGATTCAACGCCACGAGCAGCTGCAGTGGCCCCTCTTTCCCTTGTTCATTGACAATCACGACCGTGCCCGTCACGGTGGACTTGTCGGCCCCGATGCCCTGATAGACCGTGTAGGTGCCGGCTGTTTCGACCCCGTAAGTCTGGGCAAGCGCCTTGCTCTTGTCCGCATCTACGGTGACGGACACTTTCTTGAGCGTGGCGGCTCCGTGGTTCTGGAGCATTTCCTTGAGGGCGTCTTTCATCGTGACGACCCCGTTGGTCTTGGCTATCTGGGCTACGGCCGGCTGCGCGCCCAGGGCGACGGCCACGAGAGCGGTAGCGAAAATCAGATTGAGTCGACGCATAGTCAGGATATATCGTTGGTGTGAGGATGAAGAAACCAGAGCTGGTAGATGCCAATGACAAACACCAGCAGGAAGGACATGGCCATCACCATGCCGGAAACGACGAGGAGCCAGGCAAAGCCCGCACCGACGAAGCGGGTCAGCAGCATGCTCCAGATATCGAGCACGGAAGCGGCGAAGGGCGCGACGATCAGGGCATTCTTCAGCCAACCGCGCAGGTCCGCCAGGGCTATAACGAGGCCGCACACGAAAAAGATCGTGGTATAGCCAAACAGGTGAAAATGCCCCTCGGACACCAGCGCTTCAAAGGTAGGGATAGAGACGATGGGTTCGTCGGACATGCTTTCGTCCGTATCCAGATCGTCGAAGCTAAATTCTTCCGATTCCTCGCTGACGCCGGCCTCTCCCTCGACCGGAGTTTCCTCTAACCCTTCCATTACACGGCGAGAGGCTTCGTTTCCGTAATAGCGCTCTGCCGCCTGGTCGGGGCTGAATCCAATCTTCAGAGCGATGTTCGAAAGCGCGAAAATATACCCTGTGCCGAGCGTCATCAACGCAGCGGTAAACAGCAGCTTAAACGCCATCGGGAGGCGGGAAAGGCGCATTGTGGGGAGTGAGTCCATAAGGGTGGTGAGTTAAAGGGACCGGGTGGTTCGGGGGGTGTCTTAAAACTCAAAGATCATCGCGAATCGAAATAAGTCGTTATCGACCTCGTTTACCTCCTCCTGATTAAACTGGTACTGGGCCAACAGCATAAGGTGTTGCTGGATTCGTGTGATGAGGGCGACCTCCCAGTTGTGGCTGTCGTTGTTCGTCACGTCGTCATCGAAATCGATGATGGTGCCGTAACGGACGCGCGGAGTGACGACTCGGAGGCCACGATAGGAGACTTCGGCGTAGTCGCCGTAGCGGAAATACCAGCTTTCGCTGTTATTATCGGGGTCGACCAGCACGTCATCCTGCACCTCGGCGCGGGCGAACGCGGCGCGCAGGCGGAGATCGCGCAGGAAAGGGACGTCGAGCAGGCCGTAGTCCAGCAACAGGTCGCCGCCCCAGAGCAACACCTGCCCTTCCGCGTCTTCGACCCCGAACTCGTTATACAGGGCGGAGCCCCAGGCCTGAATCTTACTCCCCAGGCTCAGGTGGAGGCGACCGCCATAGGCGAACAGATCGTCCGCTCCACCATTCGTGAAGCTGATCACCTGGCCCAGCTCGTTCTGGAAGCCGCGAATAGCAAAGAGATCGCCGGCGATCGCCATATTGTCGCCCGAATACACCTGGCCATGGAGGTTGCCCCCGAATTCCGACCACACGTTCGGCAGCAACAGGCCCGTAAACGGATCCCCCTGACGGCCGCCGTAATAGTGGTGGAACGGAGTGGCGCCGAAGGGCACCCAGATTTTGCCGGCGCGCAGATTAAACCGACTGGAGAGGTCGTAGCCGATTTCGTAGTAGGATAAATCGAGTACCTCGGCATCGAGGGTGATCCGATCCGTCGGAGTCACCTTCAAGAACAGAAACTTGTGGTAGTTGCGGATCGATCGCTGTTGGAGGGCTTCGTTCTCCAGGGGGTTCTGCACCTCGAAGTTGACGTCGAATCGACCGCTTATGTGTACCATGTCCAGCCATCCGCCGAGCGACTCGGTGGCCGGCGCCGGCGGTTCTTCCACGATATCGTCAAAACCAAATTCAACGGACGAGGTGTCTTCGACGACCTGGGCGTTCACCGGAGCCGTATATACCAGTAATAGAAGCAGCACCAGGGAGGCAGCGTATGGGTAGCGCATGGCGTTCTGTGTATATTGTGGCCGTAATGACGCCCGTTTTCGCCGGGAGCGCCATCTGTGCGTGAGAAAACTACGTCTGACGCGCTGACTGCAGAATACCAATTTAACCTGACCCTAATGTAGGGAACTCCCCTAGAGTAGGCGTAAGGATATCACTACTTCCCGCATTAATACTCCGGCATATCTTCGCATCTAATTACCGGGCCCAGTATACTGGATAGGTCTACGAAGACGGCCATCTGAACGCGTCCCTGTCGGATCTGGCACGCCCGCTCACCCCAAGAAGAATATCCCCTATGCGCACGCGCTACTCATCATTTATCATTGGACTCGCAGGTCTGCTCGGTGCATTCAGTATGGTAATGGTCGGAGGCTGCGATCTCCGCGAGGTCGTGGAAGTCGAACGGCCGTTTTTCAAAGATCCTCCGGCTGAAGCCCTGGGCTTCCTGGGGTATGACGACCAGGATGAGAAGCTGACGGTGTGCGGCAACTGCCATGTCGGCCAGCAGGCCGAGTGGCAGTTCACGGCACACGCCGGCGCGTGGGCCGGCCTGCAGGACGGCGGTAATGCGCAGGCCTTCTGTGAGAATTGCCACGCCGTCGGGGCCCTCGGCAATCCGCTGACGGATGCCTCGGGCTGGGAGGCCACCCAAGACGAGCGGTACCACGACGTCCAGTGCGAAAGCTGTCACGGTCCGGGCCAGGCGCACGCCGCCAATCCGGACATCGACACCGCCCACCCGATTGCTTCGTTGTCCGTGGGCGACATCACGGCCGATATCGCCAACGCGACCGGTTGCGCCGAGTGTCACCAGGGCGCCCACCACCCGTTCGCCGACGAATGGGCCCAGTCCAAACACGCCACGGTGGTCGAGTCGGCCGCCGGCCGCGAGGCCTGCCAGGGCTGCCACCGCGGTCAGGGTGTACTTGCCGCCTGGGGCGTGACGGACAACTACGTGGAAAAGGACTCGCCCGAGCATCTGGCCATCACGTGCGGCGTCTGCCACGACCCGCACAACGGGGAGAACGGAGGCCAACTGCGCCGCCCCGTGGCCACGGTGTCCGTCGAGCAACACCTGTGCGCGGCCTGTCACGACCGGCGGACGGTGCCAGACCCGAATTCGGCCCGCGGCCTGGAACCTCATGCGCCGGAAACCGCCTTGCTCGTCGGCGACGCCGGCTGGTTTCCGCCGAACGCCAACATAGACCCGGGCGAAATCATCGCGACCCACGGCAGCGAGGCCAACCCCAAACTCTGCGCCACCTGCCACGTGAACAGCTTCGAGGTGACGGATGAGGACACGGGCGACTTCGTGTTCAGCGCCACGGGCCACCTGTTCACCGCCATGCCGTGTGTCGATGCCCAGGGTAAGCCGACGACCAATACCGATTGCGCCATCTCAACGGCCGAGCGCTCGTTTGACTCCTGCGCCTCGTCGGGTTGCCACGCCACCGAAGACGCGGCTGCGCTGGCCATGGCGACAACGAGCGACCGAATCCAAGATCTCGCGGACGATCTGTTCGCGCTCCTGTCGATCGTGGACCCGAATCTGGAAGAAGCCGGCGGGGTGATCGACCCTGCCGACCCGACGTTCACCACGGCGGAAGGCGCCTTCTTTAACTACCACCTGGCCGAGTTTGGCGGGGATGTGTACGGTGGCACGGCCCACAATCCGTTCCTTATCCAGTCCCTCCTCATCGCCAGCATGGACGCCGTGCTCGAAGAATACGGCAACGAAGGACCGGGTAAATTGACCCGCGATCTCAAACAGGAGCTCCAGGATGTCCTGGACCGCATGCCTCCTAAAGGCAGTATCAGGCCGTTGGTGCGGGAATAGGTTGGCAGGTTACAGGTTGGCAGGTTACAGGTCTAATAAACCTGCAACCTGCCAACTTGCCAACCTGCAACCCCCTACTGCCTGAACCCCGCCGCATTGGCGAGGCTTTCCTCGGGCAGCCAGTTGTGCGTTACGCGGTAGCCGGCGCCGACAAACCCGAACCCGTTCTCCACATTGTCCATCGTGCCAGGTTGTACGAGGATTTCCGGATCGAAGCCGCCGGCGGGAGGAGACCACTCTTCGTTCGCGGCCAGAAACCGGATCTGAATGCCCCGGAGCTGAATGCCGGGCGCCAGCTCGATCGCCCGCTGGGAGCGGATATAATCCAGAACGGTTCGGTAGTCCCGGGCCAGATTAACCTGGATCAACCACCCATCCGCCACGCGACTGGCCTGCTCGTTATAGGGAATCACGAGCGATTCGAGCTTCTCTCCCAGCGAAGCCTGGGTGTAGTCGAACCCGTATTCCAGTTCCAGCTTGAGCAGGTTGGGCACATCGCCGAGGACGCGGACTGGTACGATGGTGCTTGAGGCCAACGAGGGGGATTGGATCACGATCTCGCTCTCACCGGGCACCCGCACGGTGACCTGCGTCTCGACCCCGGCGCCGTTGGCCACCCGCACATCGTAACGCCGCCCGAAATCGGCTGCTCCAGGCCACCAGTACATATGCACGAACGAGCCATCGGGCTGGCGAATCAACGAGTCCTGCCAGGTGCTTGAGGCGCCCGTTTCGGTATTGGTCCAACTGAACACGGCATCGAGCGGCGCATCGGTCAACTGCCGGAGTTGTCCCTCGACGGGAAACACGAGCACACGCTGGGTATCGAGCTGCGGCGAGACCACGCCGTAGAGGGTGAACGGCTGATCGGTCCCGATCACCGGGTTGATGTCTGAATCGCAGCCGGCGACCATCCCGGCGGCAATCACGGCGCACAAGAGGGATGCACGGATCATTGGAAGGCGACTTTTAGGCCCAGTGATGGGATGAACGGAAGCTGATCGACGCGTTGCAGGGTGAACACATCCAGATAAAAAATGTTGGCGCGGTCGTACACGTTGAGCACACTCGCCTGCGCCGTGAGCCGGCTCCGCCCGATGACGAACGACCGCTCGACGCTCACGTCCAGCCGGTGGTAACCCGGCAGTTGCGCATTATACGGTCGCTCGTAGATCACGCGACGCGACGCCGGCAACTCGCCGACGTTGACGATGTCCTCGATGAGCGCAAACCCGTCGAACCCGATGGCACGGCTATACGGCAGGCCGGCGCCGTAGGTCCAGTGTGCGCTCACCTCGAATCCCCGCACCTCGACCCCCGTCAACAGGTTGAGCTGGTGACGCCGGTCGTGCGGCGGGCGAAAATCGAGCGTCTCCACGCCGTACCAGACCTGGATACTGGCCTGCTCGGCCTGGTACCGGGTGGCGGAATAGCCGTAGTTTACCTGGAGATACAGCGGCCCGCGCTGCGCGTCCATACGCACGTCGAATCCGGCCGAGCGGCCGGAGGCCGGCTGCATGCGGGTCGTGAACCGCGGGTAGGCTGTCCACTCGGCCACCAGCAAGTTCGCGTAGTGCTTGTAGAAGCCCTCGGCCGACAGCCGGATCCCCCGAGCGGTGTCGATGCTGTACCCGACGATTGCATGGGTGGCCTTCTGGATGCGTCCGGCGTCGACACTCCGAGAACGCCCGTCCTCGGGGGGGATGCTCGTCCATGCTGTAAATACATTCGCGGCGTCGCGCCGGTCGGTGAGGCCGACGATCTCCTGGTGGTGGATGCCCGTCGCGGCGCTAATCTGGTGCCCGCCTCGTTCCCAAACGAAGCGTAGCCGCGGCTCCAGGTAGGGCTGGAAACGCACCTTGTAGAATTGGGCACGCAGGGAGGGTTGGAAGCGGGCGTGTTCACCTATCTCGATATCCATCTCCAGAAAATTCCCCCAGTTGCCGAGCCGCGCGTTTCTGAACTCGACATTCTGATACAGCCCACCGAGTTCGCTCGTCAGGGAGATCGTGCGCAGGTCCATGCCGGCGTCTGCGTTCACGCGGGAGCCGACGAAACTGGCCGTGAGCAAGACGTGGGTGTCCTCGATCGACGAGGTACGAACGGGCGCCGCCGCCGGACCGATGCCGTTTTCCAGCCGGGAATGGGAGATACGCAGCTCGGCGGCCACCGGGACGTTGCGCGGGAGGAACAGGTACCTCCCCCCGAGTACCTCGTTGGTCCACGACACTTCGTCCGGCACGAAGTCCGCACTCGCGTCCTGGAGTGTGCCTCTGTCGTTCGTCTTGAGATAGGTGGCGGAGAGGTTGCTGGTGGACGACACCTTCATGTACAACTTGGCGAAGAGATCGTCGAACTCAAACGGCAGGCGGTCGTCGATATACTGCGTGGCGATCCGGTCCAATAACGCTTTGCGGTACGAGGCCAGCAAGGAAACACGTCCCGGGATCAGCGGCCCCTCGAACTGGAGGGCGCCGATGAAGGGGGAGATGGCGCCCGAGCCGGCGAACGACTGCGTGTTGCCATCACGCGATCGGATGTCGATCACCGACGAGAGCCGGCCCCCGAATTTAGCGCCGAACCCGCCGGCGTAGATATCGGCCCGATTGACGATATCCGACGGAAACGCAGAATAAAACCCGAGGATGTGGAAGGGCTGGTAGACGAGCATCCCGTCCAGCAGTACCATGTTCTGCGACGGCTCCCCGCCGCGGATAAACAGCTGGCCGCCCTGGTCGCCGGTGGACACGACGCCCGGGATGGTTGTGAGCAGCGACGCCAGGTCGCCCGAGACGTCAGGCGTGGGCACCCGGTCGATGTCGGCCGCTCGGATGGTTTGCAGCCCGGCCACGGGCACCGCGACGGAGGCGATGCCGGCCGACTCCACCACCAGTTCGTCCATCTCGGTTTCGACGGGGTGAAGCACGATGTTGACGGTAAGCACCTGGCCGGGCGCCAGGTCGAGCGAGTCGCTATAGAGGCGATAGCCGATAAACGAAGCGCGCACCACATACGCGCCGGGGTCGAGCCGTGTCAATTGATACAGGCCGTCGGCCCGGGTGCTCGCCCCCTCGGACACACCCACTCCCTCGACGACGACGTTCACGAGGTCCAGCGCCTGCCCGGACGAGGCGTCCGTCACAAAGCCCCGAAGCGAGGCCTGTTGGGCGTTGACTGTACCGGGTGCAAGTGACCAAAAAAGTAAACCCAAGAGCAGGCCTACCGACCGAAACGGTCTGCCTTTTTGACGTTTCACTGCGTGCACGGATTGATGTATAAGGAAGCGCCCGAAAGTACGCCCCCCCTCCATGACGTGCTCTTTTTTGTGGCCGAACGGTCGGTATTTAACACGACCTGTATATCCTCTTAACAGTCTTAGCAACTGTCTTCCCCGGCGAGTGCCGGCGAAGACAGTTGTCGGTTTAAGGTTTAAGGTTTAAGGTTCGAGGTTTAATGCGTGAAGCTCGTTGAATTTCGAACCTTAATACTTCGGACACTTTTTGTAGCTGGACCGTTCCTGACGATCAGGCCCCTCCTCGCCCCGAGAGCCTGCCCCGTACTTGATACGGGGAGGGGCCTGAATTGTCACGCGGCAGCGCACTCCTTTGTAAACTGTCCGAAGTATTAAACCTTAAACCTTCAACCCCTTCAAAACTCCAGCAACTGCTCCAGCGCCCCCTGCAGGCGCGATTTGCCGCTATAGAGGTCGCGCTCCAGCTGGGTGGAAAACGGGATGGGGGTGTCGAGCGACGCGACGCGCATGGGTGGGGCGTCGAGGTAGGTGAAGGCCGCTTCGGCGATGGTGGCGCAGAGTTCGCCGCCGAAACCGCCGGTGAGCGAGGCCTCGTGGAGGACGATCATGCGGCTCGTTTTTTTAACGGAAGCGAGCACCGTCTCGCGGTCCCATGGCACCAGGGTGCGGAGGTCGATCACTTCGACCGATGCCCCGCTGCGGCTCGCTTCGGCAGCGGCGGCTTCCAGCGCCCAGTGGACCCCGACGCCGTACGTCACTATGGTCGCGTCCGTCCCCTCTCGCGCGATTCGGGCCGAGCCGAGTGGCGTCCAGCACGGGCCGGCTGGCGCCTCGCCCTTGATGGATCGGTAGAGGAACTTGTGTTCGAAGAACAGCACCGGGTTCGGGTCGTCGATCGCGGCGCGGAGCAGCCCCTTGGCGTCTTCGGGGTTGGATGGAATCACCACCTTCAGGCCCGGCACGTGGGTGAACCAGGCTTCCATGGATTGCGAGTGGAACGGGCCGGCGCCGATGCCACCGCCAAACGGGGCGCGGATCGTAACGGGCACGGGGGCTCCCCAGCGGTAGTGGGTGGTGGCGAGGTTGTTTACAATCTGGTTGAAGCCGCACGTGATGAAGTCGGCATACTGCATTTCGACGACCGGGCGGTAGCCGGCCAGCGCTAGCCCCAGCGCCGCGCCGATCGCCCCGCTTTCGATGATGGGCGTATTACGCACGCGCGCCTTTCCGAAGCGCTCGACGAATCCTTCGGTCACTTTAAAGACCCCGCCGTATTCGGCGATGTCCTGCCCCATCAGCACCAATCGGTCGTCCGCCTCCATGGCCTGCCAGAGGCTCTGGCGGATGGCATCGACGAACCGCAGCGTTTCACGCGGGCTTTCGGGGGTCGATGGCGGAGGGGGTGAAGGCGCGAAGACATCACCCCGCTCGCGCTCGGCTGTGCTCACCTCTTCGGGCTGCGCGAGTGCGAACTCCGCGGCAGCCTCCACGCGGGCCTCGAGTTCAGTCCGCAACGCCGTCATTGCTTCCCGCGTGAGCTGTTTTTTGCGAAGAAGCACCCGTTCGTAGCGCGCGACAGGGTCTTTCTTCGCCCATTTCTGCATGAGTTCAGGCGGAACGTATTTCGTGCCAGAGGCCTCCTCATGGCCGCGCATCCGGAAGGTGACCATCTCGAGCAGCGTGGGCCCCTCGCCGGCACGGCCGCGCTCGGCGGCCGCGCGGACGCGCTCGATGACGGCCTCCAGGTCGTTCCCATCCACCACATGGCCGGGGATGCCGTAGCCGGCCGCCGCCGTGGCGAAGTGGCGCGCCGCCATGATGTCGCCCGTCGGGGTGGAGAGGCCGTACTGATTGTTTTCGATCACAAAAATGACCGGCAGCTTCCAGACGGCGGCGAGGTTGACCGCCTCATGGAAATCTCCCTCCCGGGTGGACCCATCGCCCACAAAAGTAAGAGCGACCGTGCGGCGATCGCCGAGCTGGCTGGCGAGGCCCAGGCCGCAGGCCACGGGCAACATGGCCGCCAGATGGGAGATCATCCCGACCAGCCGTTTTTCCGGTAGACCGAAGTGGAAGGTGCGGTCGCGCCCGTGGGTATAGCCGCCCGCTTTGCCCATTAGCTGGCAAAACAGCGTGTCCAGCGGCAGCCCGCGCGTCGTCCACACGCCCAGGTTGCGGTGCATCGGGAGGATGTGGTCGTCGTCTTCCAGCGCCAACACACACCCCACGGCGATGGCTTCCTGCCCGAACCCGCTAAACCACTTTGACAGCCGGCCCTGCCGGATCAGCCGGAGCATCTTCTCCTCGATTACCCTGGGTAATACTAAGGCGCGATACCGGGCGCTTGCCTCCTCGTCCGTGACGTCGGTCTGTACTACTTCCGTTTGCATGTGTGTGTTGAAGGGACGTTACGCGTTGAACGTTATTACGTGAAGCAATCACGATACGTGGACGCAATCACCAAACGTGGACGCAATCACAAAGCGTGGACGCAATCACCAAACGTGGACGCAATCACCAAACGTGGACGTGACCATGATACATGGACGCGATGTATCGCGTCCCTACTTTTCACTTTGCATTTTGCATTTTGCCTTCTCACCTCCCTTTCCCCATCACCGCCGTTTTGATCGTCATGAAGAGGATTTTAAAATCCATGCGCAGGCTCATGTTGGCGATGTAGAACAGGTCGTATTTCACCTTTTGCTTCACATCGGCGAGGCTGGCGTCGTAACGCCAGATGACCTGGGCCCATCCGGTGATGCCTGGCTTGACGCGCGAGCGCCGGCTATAGAGGGGTATCTCGTGGGAAAGGCGTTCGACGAAATAGGGTCGCTCGGGCCGCGGGCCGACGAGGCTCATCTCCCCTTTGAGCACGTTGACAAACTGCGGGACTTCATCCAGCCGGGTCTTCCGGAGCCAACTCCCGATCGGGGTATACCGCGGGTCGTCTTCGCTGGCCCATACGGGGCCCGTTGTAGCCTCGGCGTCCTGGCGCATGGTTCGGAATTTAAACATCGTGAACACGCGACCGTGCAGGCCCACACGTTGCTGGCGGAAGATAGCCGGCCCGGGCGAGGTGAGCCGGATCAAGACCGTAAGCAACACCCAGAGTGGAAGACCAACAACCAAAACGATCAGGGAGACGACGACGTCGATGATGCGTTTCGTGCTCTCTTCCCACGCCGGCATCGGCTCCGGCAGCACTTCGATGAGGGGAAGCCCATAGAGATGTTCGGTCCGCGCCATGCCGCCGATGACCGAGTAAAAGTCCGGCACCAGCTTGAGGGACACGGGTTTGCCGTCGCAAAGGCGGAGCACATCCATCAGCGAGGCCTGATCGTCCGCCCCGATGGCGATGAGCACATCCTGGACATTGAGCTGGTCGATGAGGTCCGGCAAGACTTCGATATCTTGCACCTGTTCGACCGGGGACTCATCAGCATCCTCCTGCCCCTCGCCAGCCAGGGCGCGCTGTAGCCTCGTCTCTCGATGCCCGATTCGGAGGGCGCCGACCACGTTGAGACCGGCCGCGGGGTAACGTGCAATGTCCTCATGCAGCTGCTCGACGCGGTCGCTCCACCCCACGATCAGCGCGTTGTGTGTGCCGTACCCGCGCAGGATAAGCACCTTTTGCACGGTTCGGACGAGGATTCGCCCGAGCGCCACGAGGAGGTAGACATCCAGCCAGTAATAAAAGATCAGCGCGCGAGTCGACCCCGGCTGGAGGATATCGATAAAGATCGCGAAGACGAGGACGAGGATGCCGATGGAGACGACCTTCATCAGGGAGACGAGTTCGTCGAACCGGCTGGATGCGTACCGTTCGCGGTACATCCCGAAGAAGAAAAATACCAGCAGCCAGTAGCCGGCCAGGGCGAGCACGACCGAGACGGGTTCCGGGTAAAACCGGGGATCGTCGAACCAGCCCCACTGGAATCGCGCCAGATAATACAGGACAGACGCGAGGCACACGGCGACGGCGTCCGCCAGGAGAAGGGCTATGAATTCAGCCTTGCGTGTCACGAGACGTCAGGTGGTCGGCTTCGTACAGCTGGCAACATGCTGTAGCAAACGGGCCGGCGGGTTATTCGAGCCGGAATTGGAAGGTGATAACGCCGATCTGATTCTCCTGGGGGACATTCGGAGGCAGTGGGTTAAACCGCCAGCGGGTGAGTGCTTCCATGGCCGACTGCTCCAGGCGAGGATTGCCTTTGAGCAGCGGGACGCGACGGATGATTTCGCCGGTGGGGCTGACGGTGATTCGGATGCGGATCGTTACGTTGACTTTCTCGACGTACAGGGGCAGCGCGGTGACCAGCGGGGTGCGGTTGAGGCCCTCGATCTGGTACGGCGCCGTCTTGGCCTCGTCGGAGCCCTCGCCCTGATCGCCGATCTCGGCGCCGGCATTTCCATCTACCGCGCCGCTGCCCAATGGCCGCAACGGCCGGGGTTGGGGCGTTTCTTCTTCCTCGATCTTCTCTTCCTCCTTCGGATCTTCTGGCTTGATGGCCTCTACCTCGGTTTCCGGGGTGGAGACGGTTTCTTCATCGACGCTGGGCTGTTCCTGGTCGGGGAGATCGACCGGTTTGGAAACCTCAGGATCACTCGGCGCGGGCCGCTCATCGAGGGGCTGTTCCGGATCCGGCGTGGGGCGCTCCTGCTCGGGCACGGCCATTGGCGCCCGCTGAACGGGCCGGCCTTCGGAGAAGGTGCCGAACTCCACCTGGATGAACCCCAGCTCTTCCGGGATGAGCGGGTCCGTCCGAACAAAATACAGGAGGATAAACAGGAGGAGGTGCAGGGCCAGACTCGAGATCAGGCCGAACCAGTCGCTCTGGTGCATGCGCTTAGCAGGATGATCGGTGTGTACCGGTGCGTGCAGTGTACCACACGCGAGACAAAATGACAAAACCGGGTAATCCGGCAGGAAAGCTATCGAACCCGCCGGCCGTGCCGGTAGAACGTCGCAACCGGGGATTTAGTGCCGAGTGTGGCGAATCCGTCAGGTATCCGACCGCCAGTGCGAATCCACGATGTACCGCGGCCGGCCCTTTACGGCTTCGTATACCCGCAGCAGATAGATCCCCACTACCCCGAGAAACAGGAGCTGGACGCCGCCAAAGAAAAACCCGACGAAGATGAGCGCTGTGCCGAGAGTGATGCCCCCTTCCCCGGCCAACGCCAGCCCAACGGCGAATAGCAACCCGAGGACAGCCAAGACCGCGACGCCGATCCCGAGTCGGATAACGATCCGAAGCGGCTTGTCCGAGAACGAGGTGAGACCGCTAAGGGCAAACCTCAGCATGTTACCGAGGGAGTATTTGGATGAGCCGGCGGCCCGCGGCGCACGCACGTACGAAACGCCGATCTGGTTGAACCCTACCCAGGAGATGATCCCACGCACAAAGGGCTGCTGCTCCCCGATCTTGTTATAGACATCGATGACCTTGCGGGAGACCAACCGGAAGTCGCCTGTATCCAGCGGCATCTCCAGGTCGGCTATCCAGCGGAAGATCCGGTAAAACAGGGCCGCCGTCCACCGCTTGTACCCCGACTCGCCGTCTCGCCGGCTGCGTATCGCATACACGACATCGAACCCCTCGCGCCAGCGGACCATCATCTCGTCGACGACATGGAGCGGGTCCTGCAGGTCAGCGTCCAGGATCACCGCCGCGTCCGCATCAACGACGCCCAACCCGGCCGTGATCGCCAGTTGATGCCCGAAATTGCGAGAAAATCGAACAATCCAGTATCCCGGCAGGCCGGCTATGCCTTCCTGGAGCAGGCGCACGGTGGCGTCCTCGCTGCCGTCATCGATGAATACGACCTGCGTGACATCCGGCCGCGTCGCCCGAAAGGCCGCAATTTCGGCGAGCAGGAGCGGCACGACGGCCTCCTCGTTGAACACGGGGATGACGAGGGCAAGCGTTTGGCGAGATGCGGTGTCGGCAGGGGCGGTGGTCATGCCTGAAAGATGCGGTTTCAAGACACACGCCTCACGACCCGGCAGTCGACCTGCCCGCCTAGAGAACCTGTAACCTGCAACCTGTAACGTGCAACCCGTTTATTCCGGCCGCGCCATCCGGGGCTGCTGGAGGACGAGGCGGGCGGCGATGCGGTGGGAAAAGCCGAGGTCGGCGGTGAGTCCGGCGAAGTCGCCGAACCCGTAATCGATGGAAAACTGATTCAGGCGGAGGCCGGCGCCGACGTTGGGGGTCAGGTTGATCCCGCCGATGGTGTCGTCGATGAGCATCCGGCTGATGCCGGCGCGGAGGGCAACGACGTTTTTGAACAGGTATTCGGCCCCGATGCGCGGGTGGAAGGAGACATCGCCGGCGTTGAGGACGTACGCCTGCTGGCCGTCGAAGGCGACGTCGAGGTCGAACGCGAGGGTAAGATTGCTGGCGTTAAACGGAGCGACGTAGCCGGCGCCGAGGCGCAGAACCGGCAGCACAAGCACTGTCCCGCCGTCCGGGATCTCCTGCCCAAAATCCTCCAGCGCGGCGAGTTCGGCCTTGTTGACGCTCCAGCTCTGGAGCATGGTCGAGATATCCTGCAGGTTCGCGCCGAGGAACACTCGGTCGTTCTGGTATTGTGCGCCGATGTCGAAGCTGTACCCCCAGGCGTCGGCAAAATCCCCGATCTTGCGGCGGATGAGCTTGCCGCTGACGCCGACGGCGAGCCCGTCGCGGAGCCGGCGGGCGTAGCTGAGCATGATGGCGTTATCCACCGCCGAAAACCGCTCGATGAAGTTCTCCGGGTTCGGCTTCGGCTGGTTGCGCTCGGCATCCCAGGCGTTGAGCGTGTTGGGGATGTCGTCGACACCGCTGCGGATGATCGTGAGGCCGACGGTCGACTGCGCGCTGATGGGCAGCGCCACGGCGGCGTAATCGAACGACACGATGCCGGCGAAGCGCTCGGCGTGCATGTAGGCCACCTCGGGGTACCCGATGCCGTCCATGCCGGCCGGATTCCAGTAGGACGCGCTGACGTCCCGCACGATGCCGATGTGCGCCCCGCCCATCCCGAGGGCCCGCCCGCCGACGCCGCCCGAAAGGAAGTCGGCCCCGTATTTGGCGGTTTTCTGGGCGAAAACAGGATCGCCCCCCGCAAGGAGTACGATCAGTAGGAGGAGCGTGCGAAGGGAGATGAGACTGCGATACATACGTGCAACAACCTGCCGGCGGGTTACTTGAGAAACGAGAATGAGATTAACCTCCCCTCATTCGTCTTCCCCGCGAAACGAGCGAAGCGACTAACGAAGTAAAGCGGGGATCCATGCTAGATTCAAGACTTGTATGGATCCCCATCAAGTTGGGGAAGACGATCTGAAGATGGGACAGTAACCGTGTGCGTATGGGCCTGAAATGGTTTAGTGGAATCGGGAGGACACCCGCTCGGCTGGTATGACGATAGTATCGCCCCTAAAACGGCCCTTCCGAACCCGCGTTCCCCATCGCCGGCAGAACCCGTGCCGGAACGCACCGGGCCATCGTTCGTCTGATAGCGCCCCTCACCCATCCTACCGCCTACGATGCCCATCACCCTCCGCCACCGGCAAGATAAATATCTTCTGAAGGGCTACCCCTGGATTTTTTCCAACCAGATTTACACGGCCGACGCGGCCGCGACGGGCGACATCGTGGAGGTGCTGGCCGCCGACGGCCGGCCGCTGGGGAAAGGCTTTTATCATGCCGAGTCCCTCATCGGCGTCCGGATGCTCACCATGAATCCCGCCGAGGCCATCGACGAGGCCTTTTTTGCCCGGAAGATCGACGCCGCGCTCGCGCTTCGGCAAAGCTTTTTCCACGACGCCCCCCACTATCGCCTGATCTTCGGCGAAAGCGACGGGTTTCCCGGGACGATCGTCGACCGCTACGGAGATGTGCTGACGTGGACGTGCCTCAGCTTCGGGATGGAGCGGCAGCGCGACCTCGTGCTGGGCCTCCTCGAGGAGCGCCTCAAGCCGGCCGCGATTGTCGAGCGGAACGACGTCTGGCTGCGTGGGAAGGATGGATTGCCCGAGCAAAAAGGTGTCATCCGCGGCGCGCTCGAAGGCCCGGTCCGGATTCAGGAGAACGGGATTCTTTTCGATGTGCAGGTGCTGGACGGCCCCAAGACCGGCTTTTTTATCGACCAGCGGATGAACCGCGCGTTTGTCGGCCGGCTGGCCCGGGGCCGGTCCGTGCTGGATGTGTGCTGCGCCGACGGCGGCTTCAGCCTGCACGCCGCCGCCGGCGGGGCATCGTCTGTGCTGGCGCTTGACATCGCCGAGACCGCCCTCACGCGGGCCCGGCATAACGCCGCGCTCAACGGGCTGGAGGATACGATCACGTTTCAGCTCTGCGACGCCCTGGAGGAGCTGGACCGGCTCAAGGAGCAGGGCAAGACGTTCGACCTGATCGTGCTCGATCCGCCGGCGTTCGCCAAGAGCAAAAAACACCTCGTGGCCGCCACCCGCGCCTACCAGCGCATCAACATCACCGCCATGCAGCTGCTAAACCCCGGTGGCATCCTCGCGACCTCCTCCTGCTCCCACGCGCTGGAGGAGAAAGAATTCCTCAAACTCGTCCATTACAGCGCCATCAAGACGGGGACTACCCTACGTACCCTCCACCACGGCTGCCAGCCCCCGGACCACCCCGTCCTCGACGCCATGCCCGAGACGCAATACCTCAAATTCGAAGTCGTGCAAATGGTATCGTAGGCCGGGTCTCGACCCGGCACAACGTACCCTCGTGCCCGAACGCCATCCGGGTCGAAACCCGGCGTCACACCGGCGACCGCGTTATGCGCCATGGGTCGAAACCCGGCGTTGCCTCAGCGACCGCGGTATCCGCCATGGGTCGAAACCCGGCGTCACACCGGCAACCGCGTTATGCGCCATGGGTCGAAACCCGGCATCACCCCGGCGACCGCGTTATGCGCCATGGGTCGAAACCCGGCGTCACCCCGGCGACCGCGTTATGCGCCATGGGTCGAAACCCGGCGTTGCCTCAGCGACCGCGGTATCCGCCATGGGTCGAAACCCGGCGCATAGCCGTTCGCACATTCGCAACGCGTGTACCCTCCCGTGACGAACACCATGCCCGGCATCCGGCTGGGCCCCGAATCAAGTCCGGGGTGCCAATCGGGGATGGTAGAGACGCTCCTGTGGAGCGTCTCCCATGTTAGCACACTGGCGCGAAACCCCCCGCCCCGGATGCGCTAAACCGCCATAGTCTGGCGCGACTTCCGTTCGGATCTTGGTAGCTTACCGCTGGCTCACCCCTGCTACCACCCAAACGTGCCGCACCGCGACAACCCGATCATGAAGAGGAAGGCGCCGGCCATGCCCCTACGCCCTGCGACTACCTCCCCGGCCGATGCCGTCGTCCGGCCGGCGGCGGTAGACGCGGTCGTTCGCGCTACGCTGCGCCGGCCCAACACACCCGACGACCACCTCCGTGTCGTCATCGGGCCCGTCGGCGCTGGCAAGACGAGGCTCGTCCGCGCAGCCGTCGCCCACCCCCCCATCAAACGCGCATTCCCCGACGGGGTGTTCTGGGTGGATATGGGACCCAAGCCCATGGACCTCCCCCGCCAGCTCGCCCGGATCGGCAAAGCCCTCGGCGACCCACGCGGCGAGGAATACGCCACACGAGAATCGGCCCTGGAGCGGATCGCGGCGGTGCTTGCTCGCAAATCGGCCCTGTTGGTGTTCGACGACGTGTGGGACCTCCACCAGGCCCTCGAACTCCGCGGCCTCCGCCACGCCGGCCGGACGCTCGTCGTCTCCCGCAACACCCAGATCGCCGACGGCCTCCCCGAGGCCTGTATGCCCTGCCCGTCGTTCACCCCGGCGGAATCAGCGGCGCTCCTCGCCGGCAAAACGGGCCTGATCGACCCTCTGTATGCCGACATCGCCGGACTGCTGATGCACAACCCGATGGCGCTCACCATCGCCGGCGCCATCCTCCAGAAAGGCATGCGGGCCAGCGACTGGCTGGAGACGTTTTCCCAACGCCCCGCCGAGGAGCCGGACGACCTCGAAGCCCGCATCCGCGCCTGCTGCACGATCAACCTGATGTACGTGCCGGCGGAGCGGCGCGACCTGTTTTTTGCCCTCGGTCTCTTCCAGCCCCGCGTCTCCCTGCCTGAAACCGCCATCGAACGCGCCTGGCGGGTGATCGATGCGTCGCTGACGCCCTACGACCGTAACGTCGTGTTCGACGACCTGCAGAGTTACGCCCTCATCGAGCGCCGGCCCGACCCGCACACGGTCGTCGTGCAGGACGTGCTCGTCCAACTCGCCCGCGAGGCGCTCGACCATCGGCTGCCCGGCCTCCACGATCGTTTCCTCGCCAGCTACAACACCCGTCGCCGGCCATGGCACGAGGTGAAGGACGACGGGTATATCTACCGCTTCCTCGGCCACCACCTCCACGAGGCCCTGCAGCACGACACGCTCCGGTCGCTGCTGCTCGATTTCGACTGGATCCAGGCCGCCCTCCGCGCAACGGACATGACGACCGTCCAGGACGACTACGCCCTGCTCCACGAGGATAAAACCCTGCGCCTCGTCCAGGAAGCGCTCTGGCTCTCCTCCCGCGCCCTCACCCGCGATCCAGACCAGCTGTCGATCCAACTCATCGCCCGGCTCCACCACTTCGACATCGTCGCCATCGAGCGGTTCGTGCTCCAGATCCGCCGGCGCATCGATCGAGCCAAAACCTGGCTCGAACCCCGCAAGGCCAGCCTCACCACTCCCGGCAGCGCCCTGCTCCAAACGCTCCACGGCCACCTGGATGTCGTCCGCAGCGTCGCCTTCACCCCCGATGGGCGGTTCGCCGTGTCGGGCTCGGAGGACGCGACGGTGAAGGTGTGGGACCTCGCCGCCGGCGTCCCGGTCTTCACCCTGTACGGCCATGAGGCTGGCGTGCAGGTTGTCGCTGTATCGCCCGACAAACCCATCGCCTACTCCGGCAGCGACGACGGGACGGTTCGTCTGTGGGACCTCGAAACCGGCGAGGTGCGCCGCATCCTCCGCCACACGACCGGTCGGATCCTCAGCCTCGCCCTACTACCCGACGGCCAGCGGGCGCTGTCCGCCGGTGAGGACGGCTGCATCCACCTCTGGGATGGCTATACCGGCGAGTTGTACAAAACGATCGATGTGGGCAAACGCCCCATCTGGGCGATGGCCATCGCGCCCGATGGCCGGCGGATGGTGGCCGCCACTGACAACCGCGCCCTCACGGTCTGGAACCTCGAGACAGGCGCCATGGAGCGCCGCTTTCCGGGGCACACGGACTGGGTGTGGGACGTGGCCATCACGCCGGATGGCGCCCACGTGGTCTCGGGATCCGAAGACCGCACCGTCATCGTGTGGGACTTTGCGACCGGCCGGATTGTGCGCGTCCTGAAAGGCCACCAGGGCGCTGTGCGCGCCGTCGCCGTTTCGGCGGACGGCCTCACCGCCGTCACCGCCTCCGAGGATCAGTCGCTCAAAGTGTGGGATCTCGAGACCGGCGCCATCGTCCGCACTTTCACCGGACACGACGACTGGGTGTGGGATGTCGCCCTCGCCCCCGACGGGCTCACGGCGTTGTCGGCCTCCGACGACCACGCCATCAAACGATGGAGCCTGTCGTCGCAGTACAGGCACCCCGACCAGGACACACACCACAAAAGCGTCCGCGCCGTGCGCGTTTCACCGGACCACATCCACGCCGCGTCGGTCTCCGACGACCAGACGATGCGGCTCTGGCGCCTCAGCGACGGACAGCTCGTCGACACCCTGGCCGGCCACCGGGATTGGATCTGGGATGCCGCCTTCGCCCCGAGCGGCCGGCACGCCGCCACGGCTTCGTTCGACGGCACCGTCCGCCTGTGGAATCTGCTCACAGGGCGGACCGAGTTTCAGCTGGAGGGGCACAGCGATTGGGTCTGGGCCGTCCAGATGTCGCCCGATGGGCGGCATCTCGTTTCAGCGTCGGAGGACGGCACGATCGCCATCTGGCGGACGGAGGACGGGCAGCGAGCACACACCCTCGCCGGCCACGAGGGGGGCGTGACGGCCGTGCGGATTTCGCAGGACAGCCGGCATGTCGTGTCCGCCTCGATGGACCACACCGTGCGGATCTGGTCGATGGAGGATGGCCGACTCCTGCACATCCTCCAGGGCCACCGCGGCGCCGTTCGCTCCCTCCACCTCGCCGACATCAGCCAGCGGGTTCTCTCCGGCTCCGACGACGGCACGATCCGGACGTGGAGCCTGCTCACCGGCCTTCCCGAAATGCGCCTGAACGGGCACAAACAGAGCGTCCGCCACCTGCTCTCGCTCCCGATGGGCTTTCAGCTGCTGTCTGCTTCGGAGGATCGGACGATCCGGCTATGGGACCTCGCGAGCGGACTGGAAGAACACGTCTTCGCCGGCCACACCGCAGAGATCCGCGACCTGGCCGCCTCGCCGGACGGCCGCTTCATGGCCAGCGTGGCGGACGACCATGCGGCGTTCGTCTGGGACCTCGAAATCCGCCAGCGCGTCGCCGCCTTCCACGCCGACTTCCCGCTCACCAGCTGCCGCTTCTCGCTCGACGGCGCCCTGCTCATCCTCGGCGACGCGGGAGGAGGGGTGCATTTGCTGGAGATTAGCGAGTAGCGATTCGTGATTAATGCGAATCAAGAGTTGAAACGTCAAAAACAGGGCAAAATGTCACCACTCGACTTTGACCGAAGGCATAGTCATCCCCGCGCAGGCGGGGATCCAGCCGTCAGATTGGCATTTTCTGGGTCCCCGCCTTCGCGGGGATGACTTGTTCGTTATGCAATGCGCAAAACTTAACGGTTTCTTAAGTAGTTATGCACTCCCAAATCACGCGGAATGCGCATTCAACTCCTGAATCGCATGTTCTGGCGCTGGCAGTCCACGAATTGCCTCTTTCCCTGGGCATCCCTGGTCTAAGCCGGGCACTATACTCTTACTCACCAAAGAAACCCGTCATCCCCCGGTCAAAGCCGGGGGCAGGCTCCCGCGAATGCGGGGAACCATGCGAGCTTCAACGATGACGAAGTTGCGAGAAAGGAACAGCAAGTGAGCTATTCTCGATTGTTCAATGGATCCCCGATCGGGGTCGGGGATGACGATCCGAGTGGGAGGACCGTCGATAAACCCACTTTCAACTCCTGATTCGCATTAATCGCTAATCGCTAATCGCTAATCACGCCTTTCGCCGCATCCTCCCCCCGAACGCCCCATCGATGCCGTGGTGCTGAGGTAATGAGGCCAAATAGCCCTCTGGGGACACGACGGCTCCGGGCACGAACCCGCCGGCGGGCTCCAGGCTGTACTCGGGATGCCGCTTCAAGAAGCCCTCGATCTGGCGCTCGTTCTCTTCGGGTTCGATGGTGCAGGTGCTGTACACCAGCACTCCGCCGGGTTTGACGAGGCCGGCGGCGGCATCCAGCAGCTCGGCCTGGAGGGCAGTGACGCGCATCAGCTCCTCCGGGGTTCGTTTCCATCGCAGATCCGCCCGTTTGGCGAGGACGCCCAGACCGGTGCACGGCGCATCCAGCAGGACGCGGTCTCCGAGGCCGGCGAGGTCGCGATCAGGCTCGGCGGCGTCCATTTCGCGGGGCTCGACGATCGACAGACCCAGCGGCCGCATGCCGGTACGTAGCCGGCGAAGACGCTCGGGCTGGGCGTCGGCAGCGATGACCCGGCCGCGATCGCCCATTAGGGCCGCCGCGTAATACGTCTTGCCGCCCGGCGCCGCGCACAGATCGATCACCGTATCGCCAGGTTGCGGGTCCAGCAGTCGGACGACCAGCATCGCGCTTTCGTCCTGCACGCTGCACAGGCCTTCATCCAGCACGCCATCCCGAATCAGGGTCTGGAGGCCATCCACCCGAATCCCGTCCGGCACCAACGGCGAAGGCTCGGCCATCACCCCGAGCGCGGCGCATCGGGCCAGGACTGTTTCGGCGTCCGTCCGCAGGGTGTTTACGCGGAGGGTGTACGTGGGTCGTTCGTTGTTCCAGGTCAGCAGGGCCCGGGTGTCGGCCTCGCCGTATCGCGCCAGCCATCCTTCCACCATCCAGGTGGGATGCGAATAGCGGATGGCGAGCTGCTCCGCGAGATCTTCCTCGACGGGCTCGGGCAGTGCCGCCCGGTTGCGGAGAACGCTCCTCAGGATGCCGTTTACGAGACCGCCGGCGCCTGCCCGAACCATCTTCTTGGACAGATTCACGGCCTCATTCAGGGCCGCGTGTTCGGGGGTGTGGATGAAGAGCAAATCGTAGAGCCCGACCCGCAGGATCTGGTGGAGCGTGTGCTCCATCTTCTCCAATTCCCCCTTGTAATACTGGCTGAGAATAAAATCCAACCAGCGCCGCCAGCGGGTGACGCCGGCAACGTACTCCAGGATCTGGCGATGGTCGCGTGCGTCGGTGCTAGTGGCGAGTTCGCTGACATCGGCGATCGTCGCTCCCTGGAACTCGATCTGGTTCAGCTGCTGAACGGCGCGTTCGCGGGTGGAAAGAGATTGCAAATTAAAGGGGGGAGATTAAATGTGATGGTTGATGGTCAATGGGCGATTAATTGACTCCTTAAACCTTAAACCCCAAACCTTAAACCCTTCACCGGTACCCCTCCGCCTGGAGGCTGAACAGTTCGGCGTAACGGCCGCCGAGGGCGAGGAGTTCTTCGTGGGTGCCGTCTTCGACGAGCCGACCCTGTTCCAACACCAGAATGCGATCGGCCATACGGACGGTCGAGAACCGGTGGGAAATCAACACGGCCATCTTGCCCTCGGTCAGCTCCGAAAACCGCTTAAACACCTCGTATTCGGCCCTTGCGTCGAGGGCGGCGGTGGGTTCATCGAGGATGACCAGTTCGGCGTCGCGCATATAGGCGCGGGCGAGGGCGACCTTCTGCCACTCGCCTCCGGAAAGTTCGACGCCTTCCGAGAACCGCCGGCCCAGCATCTGATCGAACCCTGCCGGAAGTTTATCGATCACGGCGCGCGCCATGCCCATCTCGGCGGACTGCTCGACGCGGGGTTTTTCGTCCCGCTGCTCGATCCGGCCGACAGCGATGTTGTCGCCGGCGGTCCAGTCATACCTGACAAAATCCTGAAAGATCACGCCGATCCGGCTCCGCAGGGCATCGACGTCGTACTCGCGCATATCGTGGCCATCCAACAGGATTCGGCCTTCGTCCGGGTCGTACAGCCGTGCGAGGAGCTTGACGAGCGTCGTCTTGCCGGCGCCGTTTTCTCCGACCAGGGCGACGATCTGGTTGACGGGGAGTTCGAAGGTGAGCTCCCGCACCGCCCACACATCTGTCCCCGGATACCGGAAGCCGACGTTTTCAAAACGAAACCCCTCGCGGAGCGGGCTGGGGACGGGGCGGGGCGAGGCGATCTGGATGATGGCCGGTTTGAGTTCGAAGAACTCAAACAGGTCTTTGAGATACAGCGCGCGTTCGACGATGGTGGCGAAGCTCAGCAGAAGTCCTTCCAGCAAGCCGCGCAACCGTGAAAACGAGCCGGCGAGAAAGGTGAGGTCGCCCACCGAAAACTGCCCATCGACCGTGCGCCATACGATGATCGCGTACGCGGCGTAATATCCGATCGTCCCGAACACCGCCAGCAGGCCGCCCCAGCCGGCACGTCGGATCGAGAGTGTCCGGTTGGCCTGGTAGTAGGCGTCGGCGAGATCTTTGTAGCGGCCGGAGAGAAAATCGGACAGCCCGAAGATCTTCACTTCCTTGGCCGTTTCGTTGCTCGCGCCGGTGTAGCGAAGGTAATCCAGCTCCCGCCGCTCCTCTGTCCACCCGCGGATGAGGGAGTAACTTTTGGTGTTGAAGTGCGCCTCCCCGAGAAAGGCCGGCACGAGCGTCACGATGAGCAGGAGGATGAGCCAGGGCGCCAGGAAGACGAGGCCTGCGGCCAGGAACAGGATCGTCACCAGATTCTGGAGCTGGTTGAAGATCTGGCTCATCAGGACGTGGCGGTTGTACGACTGCTGGCGGGCGCGTTCGAGTTTGTCGTAAAACGTGGACTCCTCAAAATGGATCAGATCCAGCTGCGCCGCATGCCGCATCAGCCGCACCGAGACATCGTTCGTGAACAGATCGCCCAGCAAGCCATCGAGCAGCGAAACGAGGCGGCCGATGAGATCGGACACGATGACCAGCGCCAGCTCCGCCCCCAGATAGAGCCAGATCCGGTCCATCTCGCCGCCGCCGGCGTTGACCAGGCGGATCACTTCGTCGATGATGAGTTTGCCGATGTAGAGCGTCGCCACCGGCACGGCGGAACGGACGAGCCGGAGGAGCAGGTTGGCGACCATCATCCCCGGGCCGGCCTGCCACAACAGACTAAAAAACGGGGGGATATGGCTCAGCGCCGCAAAACGCTCCTTGAAGCCCATCTCCTCGTACGCCTTCTCCTCCGGACTCTTGCGGGGACCGCGGACCGCCGGCCGCGAGGACTGCCTTTCTTTCGCCATAAAAAAACGCTTAACGCGTCAAGAGCACCCGCCTACCCGTCGCGGCCGAAACTCGGGCGGCATCCAGGATTTCTGTGACGGTGAGGTTGTTGTCGAGCGACGAAAGGTCGTGCGGCGCCACGCGTACTTCACCGCGAACGACGGCCGCGAGGTAGGTCAACGGGTGGTCATACGGCGCTTGCAGGCTCACACCCCGCGTGATCTGCTCCTCTTCGCCGGTCTTGCGCACGCGTAGCTTCACGGGGTCGACCGCGATGGCGTAGCCGGAATCCGCATACACCTCCATATCCTTCCGGTGGTACGGCCAGTTCCACGAGGCCTGGATGATGCCGGTCGCCGTCGGGTACTCGACGATGATCGAGGCCTCGTCATCGACCAGGGAGTAGGTGGGGTCGTTGTGTTTCAGGTTCTGGAGGACGGCTGTCACGGCGATGGGGCGCCGGCCAAGCATCATCCATGTCATCAGATTCGCGCCGTAGCAGCCAAAATCCGTTAGCGCCCCACCGCCGTTGCGCACCGGATCGGTCAGCCAGTCCAGAAACTCCGGTTGGACGCCGATCTCACGGGGCCCCATGTGGCCGTCGTGCACGACCATCTTGCGGACCACGCCGTAGTCGACATTCTCGTTGATGCTCTGGTAGACGTAGCGGTTGCTGGCGTACCAGGTGGTTTCGTAGTTGACAAGCACGTGGATGCCGGCCGCGTTTGCGGCGTCACGCATCGCCTGGGCGTGCTCCATCGACACCGCGAGCGGCTTTTCCATCATCACGTGAATCTTCCGCTCGGCCGCCAGCTCGACCACCCGCTTGTGGTCGAACGTGTTCGTGAAGACCGTGATTGCGTCCGGCCGGCTGATGGCCAGCATCGTCGCCAGATCCGTGTATCGCTTCGATGCCTCCACGCCGTACCGTTGCCCATACTCCGCCAGGAGTCGTTCGTTGGCTTCATAAACGCCGACAACCTCGAAATCGGGTCGGCTCAGGGCGTCGCGCAGGAAACCGTGCACGTGGCCATGCACCAGGCCGACGATGGCGATCCGAAGCGGAGGTTGCACGGGGGCGTGCGAGCCGGAGAGGAGCATGACCAGCGGCAGAAGGACGAGCAGGGCGCGGCGCGGGGGTAGGCCGGCTGCGTGGGTGCGAAACATGGCGGAGCGCGGTTGGTGGCGATATCTTGCCATAGAGTACGAAACACGGGCTAAGCGATCCAGAAGCCGTGGAGAAATGGCAGGCGCTTTACTTTTGCATGTTGTTCTGTATATTCGCCTCATTCTTTTTCGCATTCCCACCCCACCACTAGCACGGCGCCTGGCCACTGCTCTGTTTTAGAGAACAGCATGTCGCTCCTGACTGGCTATTCGCTCAACGGGGCGCACGACGAGATGTTCACCGAGGGTCTCGTCCCGCGCCCCCACTATGAAACCCTGTACCGCCGGCTCCATGAACTCACTGTCGAGGAGTTGGGGCAACGCCAGCGGGCGGCGGATCTCGCGTTCCTCCAGCGCGGCATCACCTTCACCGTCTATGGCCATGGCGAAGGCACCGAGAAAATTTTCCCCTACGATATCTTGCCGCGCATCCTGGATCGCGCGGAGTGGGATTTATTGGAGCGCGGTCTCGAGCAACGCATCAGGGCCCTCAATCTTTTTCTGAAAGATATCTACCACGACGGGCATATCCTGCGCGACGGGGTCGTGCCGCGGCAGCTGGTCTACAGTTGCAAACACTACCGGCGCGAGATGCGCAACGTGCGCGTCGCGAAGGATATTTATGTATCGATCGCGGGCATCGATCTTGTGCGGCTGCCGGATGGGACCTTCGCGGTGCTGGAGGACAACCTGCGGGTCCCGAGCGGCGTGTCGTACATGATCAACAACCGGCAGGTGATGCGAAATGTCTTTCCCAAGCTGTTCCAACACTACTCGATTCGGACAGTCGACCATTACCCGAACGCCCTCCTGTCGACGCTTCAGGAAATGGGCTCTTCAGACCGCGACCTGAATATCGTGCTGCTTACGCCGGGGGTATTTAACTCCGCTTACTTCGAACACGCCTTCCTGGCGCGCCATATGGGCATCGAACTGGTCGAAGGGCGGGACCTGCTCATCCACAACAACGCGGTCTACACCCGCACGACAGCCGGCCTGAAACGCGTCGACGTCATCTACCGCCGCGTCGACGACGATTTCCTGGATCCAATCCCGTTCCGTTCGGATTCCGCGCTTGGCGTGCCGGGGCTCTTTAACGCGTACCGCGCCGGCAACGTGATCCTGGCCAACGCTATCGGCACCGGCGTCGCGGATGACAAGGCGATGTATGCCTATGTGCCGGCGATCATCCGGTATTACCTCGATCAGGAGCCGATTCTAGCCAATGTGCAGACCTACCTGCTGGAGGACGATTCGGACCGGTCGTACGTGCTCGAAAACCTCCAGCACCTGGTCGTGAAATCGGTGGACGAGTCTGGCGGCTACGGCATGCTCATCGGCCCCCACAGCACGGCCGCGGAACGGGAGGTTTTCCGAGCCGCCATCCTCGAGAACCCGCGCAAATACATTGCACAGCCTACCCTGTCCCTCTCGGCGGCACCGTGTTTCATCGGCGACCGGATCGTCCCCCGGCACGTGGACCTCCGCCCGTACGTCCTCTTTGGCTCGTCGGTGCGGATCGTCCCGGGCGGACTTACGCGTGTCGCCCTGAAAGAGGGGTCGTTGGTGGTGAATTCGTCGCAGGGCGGCGGAAGTAAAGATACCTGGGTGATCGATTGAGAGGGGCCATATGCTTTCACGTGTAGCCGATAGCCTGTACTGGATGAGTCGTTATTTAGAACGCGCCGAACACACCGCGCGCGTTCTGAATGTCAACCTGCACGGTTTTCTGGATCAGAAGGCCGACATCGTCGATCAGCGCTGGCGACGGGTCGCGGCAAGCCTGTACCTGCCGCTCGACGCCGACAAGACGCCGGAGCCCTATCAGGTGGCGGCGGCGATGACGTACGACACCAGCGTGCGAGGGTCGATCGTCAATAGCATCGTGTCGGCACGGCTGAACGCGCGGGAGGTGCGCGAGCAAATCAGCACGGAGATGTGGGAGCAGGTCAATCGGATGTACTTGCAGCTGCTGCATACCGAGAAACAGAGCATCTGGGATACGGACGCCCACGCCTTTTTCCAGTCCGTCCGCGACGGGGCACACCTGTTTCAGGGGATTTCGGATACGACGCTGAGCCACGAAGAAGGTTGGCAGTTTATCCAGCTCGGACGCTACATCGAACGCGTGCAATCAGTGGCGCGGTTGCTTCAGGTACATGTGGGTGACCACTCGCCGTCTGACGACGTCTCGTTCGCCATCGAGCAATACATGGAATGGGTCGGCCTGTTGAAGTCATGCACGGCCTTCGAAGCCTACTGCCGGCTCCATACCGCCAGCATCCACCCCGACCGGGCCATGTCGTTCCTCCTGCTCCATCCCGCATTCCCTCATTCGGTCCATTTCGGCATTCGGATGATCCTCCAGGCCCTCGCCGCCCTGTCCGCGTCGATCCCGACCCTCAAGCAGAGCGAGGGCTATCGCCTGGCCGGCAAACTCGCCTCTTCATTGCAGTTCGACCCGATCGGCGACATTCTGTCGGACGGCGTGCAAGAGTACCTGGAGGATATCCACGCTCGTTGCCTGCAGATCCACGACAGCATCTTCGAAACCTGCATCAACTACCCCCTTTCCTACAGTCTCTCCTATTAACGCAGCATGCAGTACGTCATACGCCATATTACCCAGTTCACGTACGACAGCCCGATCCGCGAGAGCCGGATGGAGGTGCGCATGTGCCCCCGGACCGAGTCCGAACAACAGTGTTATTCCTTCGAGCTCACCGTTTCCCCGCGTGTTCAGGTATTTTCGTACCAGGACTATATGGGCAACACGGTCCACCACTTCGACATTCCGGGCGTACACGACGCGTTATCCCTCACGTCGCGCGCGCTCGTTGAGGTCCGTCCCCGCGATCACCTCCCTGAATGCGTGGATCCCGGTTTGTGGGCCGAGATGGACCGTATCATGGCCGGCGACGAACACCTCGAAATGGTCCTTCCGAGCGCCTTCACCCAGCCGACGCCCCGACTCATTGACTTCCGCACAGCGTTTTCCATCCATCGTCGCGACGATCCTCTCAGCCTCCTGCGCGAACTCAATGCGCTCATCTACCGCGAATTCGAGTACAGCCCTCAGAGCACGCACGTCAACTCCCCCATCGACGACGCCTTGACGCATCGAAGCGGGGTCTGCCAGGACTTCGCGCACATCTTCATCGCACTGGCGCGGCAACTCTACATCCCCTGTCGATACGTGAGCGGCTACCTGTTCCACCGCCCTGAGACCGATCTGGCGCATAACCGTTCCGCCGAGGACGGTTCGCACGCATGGGTCGAAGCCTATATCCCGGGGCTCGACTGGATCGGGTTCGATCCTACAAACAATACCCTGGCCGACGACAGGCATATCCGTGTCGCCATCGGGCGAGATTACGCCGACGTCCCACCGGCACGTGGCGTCTTCAAGGGGTCGGCCAAAAGCATCTTGCGTGTCGGCGTCTCCGTGGCGCAGGCACGATTCCCTGTCCACGATGCCGCCATGCCGGAGCTGGCGCTGGTTTCCCAACCCGGCGACCCTGCCGGCGGAGCCGCTGCCCTGCTGGAACTGCATCACCAGCAGCAACAACAGCAGTAACGGCCATCGGCGCCAAACCCTACGCCCCATCGCCATTCATTGCCCGCTAATCACGAATCACTACTCAAGGAGAACGGTACGCGTGCGCTCCGATGTCGTGCCGGTTTCGAGATCTTTGACCCGCAGAGCGAGCACGTACGCTCCCGGGGACTGTGTGCTCGCATCGAGGATGAAGTACTGTCCTTCTTCGGCCGAGGACCCCGCGCCATCGAAGCGGACGGCAACCCCCTCGCCCCCGCGGCCCCGGCGGAACGCGCGGCGGAAGAGCTGCGCGATTCGTCCTTCGTCACTTTTAGCGACCAACAGGGCCTCGATTTCGTACCGCGAGCGCCCTTCCGATGTCATACGAAGGTTATATATCTCGAAATAGATATACAGCGGCTGCTCGACGCCAAACACGCCCCAGGGCGAGGGCTGGATTCGGTACCCCCGGCGTTCGAACGACGATGTAGCCGCCGGCTCCTGGCCCTGCGATTCCTCGACGAGATAGGCGAGCTGTACATCGGAGAGCTGAAAGGCTGGCGAATCGAAGCGGGGGATCTCTATTTCGGAGCGTTCGATGCCCAGCGCGCCCTGCGTGGTCGACTCAAACTCCACCGCCAGCATGTGCCGCCCCGGTCTCGCATCGAGGGCCAGTGCGCCGATCCATAACGAGGCGCCGTCGAAGCGGTAAACCTGGGTGCCCGGGGCTTCCTCGATGTGATGCCGGCTGCGCGCGGTGACGCCGCCCGGATCCGATACCAGGAAGGCGCCGGCATCGAGGCCCAGCTTGAGCGGCTCATTTCGAGGTCCAACAGCCAGTGGAATGCCATAGGTGACGTAGACATCCGCCCGGCCGTCCACGCCTTTAAATGCGCTGGCGATGTGGGGGAAAAACACCCTTCTGCCCGCCGGCTCGAATGCGTACGCTTCCGGTGTCTCGCGTATCGTGTTTCGGGTCTTGATCACATAATCAAAATCCGCCGCCGTCGACTGCATGGCGTTGAAGGCATCCGAGCAGGGGGTATACAGCGTAAATTCGTTGAGGGGTGGGATGGCCACGTTCTGCGCGTCCGCGAAGTTGCCGGCGTTGCCGAAAACGAACCGGTATTCCGGGTATTCGAAAATGTGAAAATTGCTGATGCTACTGAGATTGCCCGACGTCGTGCGGCCGCTGCAGCTGGCCACCGTATTACTCATGTAATACATCGCCCGGGGCGGGCCATAACGCACATAGACGCGACCGCGGTCGGAGTCCCACCCACGCAGACGGAGCTTCTCCTCGCCGAACTGGAGATCCACATACACCAGCCGCGCATAATGCTCCAGTTCGCGTTCGTTGGCGTCGGTGAGAAATCGCGGGTCGCGGCCGGCCCAGAACCCATCGGCAGAGAAGGACGAGTCGGACGCCACGAGCGCTTCGCCGGCTTCGTTCATCACCCGGTGAAGGTCGGTGTACACCGCTCGCTCCTCCGGCGGCATCAGGTCGAGAGCTTTCCGAAAGGTGCGTTCGGCTTCGTCGGAATGACCCAGCCGCTGCGCGGCGTAGCCGGAGAAGCGCCACGCGTCGGGGTCGTCCGGAAATTGGACCTGCATTCGGGTCGCCCAATAGCGCATGGCCGGGGCGTCGCCGGCGGCTGAAAGGAGCGTCATGAGCGGGCGGTACGCTTCGCGGTAGGCCGGCTCTCGTTCAAGAACCCGTGTGAGGCGCTCGTGGGCCTCGGTAAAAGCAGAATCCGCCCTGGCGCTCAAGTCCTGCACATTGTAGCCCCGATGCCGCATCTCTTCGATATCAAACGGGTTGTGCGTCGGCGGAGGGTTGGGGGCATCCGGGATATCTTTATCGTCCACGACCAAACGACGAAAGGCTTCGCGATTGGTCTCCAGGACCGACTCGAACGGCGTCAGCTCAGGCAGTCGGATGCGGTCTCGGTGGTGCTGAAAGACAAGGGTGCGCTCCGCGGCGCGCGCGGTATTCGCGTAGGCGTTGTCCGCGTCGATGGCCAGCATATCGCGGAGCATGTCCCGTTCCCTGGCCTTCTGGATAAGGCGAAACGCACGCGATCCGATACGGTGCTGCCATTCCCGGTACAGCAAATTGGTTCGATCCAGATCGATGGCCCGGTTGATGGACCGCGTGGCGTTCGGCTCATCGTCCAGCACATCGTATACGCGGGCGAGATAATACTGAGCAAGGGCATGATCGCTTCCCAACGCCTCTAAAAGGCTGATCGCCTCCTCATGCCGACCGGATTCAAACGCTTCCACACCCCGCTGGAATCGTAGCGAATCCGGCGCCGATTGGGCTACCGCCTGAAGCGTAGCGGCGAGGAACGAGACAAGCAAAAACGCGACGCCGAATATCCCGTGCAGCACCTGCGACCGGGTCAGGAGGAAACGCATTGTCGAACACCGAGGGTAGGCTGTGGATTTCGTGTCAACGCCGCCGACAGGCGACGGGTCCATCGGGAGGTGTGAACCCGATCGACCCTACACAAAGTACCTGTGAACCACTGAATATCCAGGGACTGTATTTCCAGAAACAGTACTCCAGAAACAGTACTTCAGAAACAGTACCACAAACCGGCAATCCACAGCCCACCGCCGGCTAACGCATGAAGTGCACCACGTGCGTCACCACGCCCAACACTTCAAACCGCATGTCTTCGATGATGTCGATCGGCGGATACTCGGGGTTGGCCGATACCAGGCGGACCTTTCCGTTTCGATACTCGATCCGTTTCACCGTCAATTCCCCCTGCACCGCCGCAACCACAAAGTCGTTGTTCCTGTGTTTCACCGAACGATCGACCACCAGCAAGTCGCCGTCGATGATGCCGGCCTGGACAAGCGAGTGCCCCTGAACACGCACCAGAAACGTGTAAGCAGGTTTGGAAATCAAGTCGTTCAAGCACATCGGCGGCTCGAGTACGCTGCCGGCTGACCGATCGGCGGGCGCGCTCGAATACCGGTTCGCGATACCCACCGTCGTACCGGCGGTCCCTTGATGGCTCGGAGGGATGCTGCTCCTGTTTTTTGCAGGCTGTGCCATCGGGCGTTGAGTGACGGCGGGCTGGACGCCGACGCGGGGCATCGAGGTGACATTAGCCGAGGCTATATGAGCAGTCGCAAGAGGCGAGATCGAGTGTACAGCAAGTGCCATAGTCTGCATGCGCGTCTAAGTGAAGGGAAGAAGAGTCGGTTGCCGGTAGCAATATACATATATCACACATATAATTGTCCAGTCCTTCTGCATGGCACCAACAATTTTTTTTTTTGCCCGTGTTGCGTACGCCCTACACCCTCCTGTCCAGCAAGGGCGTCAGCGACGACACTCGGCAAAAGAGCCGGCGGTAGGCCGCCGCCTCACCCAGCAAGAGTCCCAGCGTATCGCCTTTGGATTGAGCCCCTGGAGCCGTTTTCCACAGGCGAACGTGGCCGCCGGACATCGTCTCAACCGCCAGCCCGAGCGAGGCTAGCGATTTTAACCCCTCGAGCACCGCGATATCGGTGCCGGCCATCGCCGCGGAGATTACCTCCAGCTCCGTCTCGCCCTGGAATTCCTCCAGCGCGTATTTCGCCACGCCGGCGAGTCGCCGTTGGAATGCCGCCACCCGCTCCAATGCGGGCTCCCGCCCGAATACCACGACGGTTTCGGGACGAACACGCGCCAGCACCTCATCCACCACCTGTTGATGGGGCGGGCAGGTCCAGATCACCAGCACGGGCGAGGGCTTCAGCAGGTGCCGGCCCACCATACCAGGCCAGACAGGGCCGACCTCGCCCCACACCTGGGCGTCGGGGTAGCGGTTCACCACTTCGGTCAGTTGTCTTTCCGGGTCCGTTGACCCCCGCAAATCTTCGATCCGAAGCCCCTCCACCGCCATCCGAGGCGCCTCGCCGCCGGCTTCTCGATGTTCCTGCCAGGTCAGCGTGAGCGAGCCCCTCCCCCTGAAATAACCCACTCGCGCGCGCAACACCAGATCGAGTGCACCCTCCGGTGCACGCTCGTCGGCGCTGTTCCACCACAGCACCTCGCACTCGGCTTCCGAACGGCCCTTCAGCGTCACTTTACGATGACGGGCCGTTTTGCCGAGGGTACGAACTGAGAGGGGCTCCAGGCCGGTACAAAGGATATTGACGGGAGGATTCCCCGGCCCAAAGGGTGCGGCCGCCTGGAGCTCTTCAGCCAGATCAGTGGTGAGAGCGTCCATGTCGACCTTCAGCGCGATCTCGAGCACGGGGTCGGGCGGAGCGCCATCACGCTGTGTGGAGAGGGCCGTCGACACGCCCACCCGAAAACGATCGATCCGGTCCGCGTCAATCGCCAGGCCGGCCGCCATGGGGTGGCCGCCGAACCCATGTAGCATCGCCGTCTGGGTCGCTATCGCTTCGGTGACATTATAGCCGTCCACCGATCGCGCCGACCCACGCGCCGGTTCACCCTCCGGGCTTGCCAGCAGGATGACGGGTTTCCCATATTCCTCGACCAGTCGGCTCGCCACGATCCCGATCACCCCCTGATGCCAGTGCGGATGCGCCAGCACCAGCGCCGCGTACTGGGCTAGTGTCGGGTCTTTGTCGACCTGCTCGCGTGCGGCGCCATAGACCTGGTCGGTTAATAACTTTCGCTCCTCGTTCAGCCGCTCCAGTTCGCCCGCGATCTGCCCGGCAAGCGCTCGATCCTTCGTCGTGAGCAGCGGCACGGCCACATTGGCGTCCGCCAGCCGGCCGACGGCGTTCAGCCGGGGGCCAATGCCGAAACCGATGTCCTCCTCGGTGAGGACGGATGCCTGTATGCCGGCCCGCTCCATGATCGCCTTTAGCCCCACCCGTTCCGTCCGTCGCAACACGGAAAGACCGCGTTGCAGCAGGTAACGTGTATCGTTAACCTGTGTGGCAAGGTCGGCCACGATGCCCAGCGCCACGAGGTCCAGATACGCCTCCACCTCGTCCGCACGTCCGGCTCGCGTAAACAACGCCTCGACGACTTTAAACACTACGCCCACGCCGGGCAATGCTGCAAGGGGGTGTTCGGGCGGCAGAAACTTTGGATTGACGAGCGCCAGCGCCTCGGGCAACACCGCCGGCAAATCGTGGTGATCCGTGATGATTACCTCGACGCCGGCCGCGTTCGCCATCGCGACGGCGTCAGCCGCCGCGATGCCGGTGTCGCAGGTCACCAGCAACTCGAAGCCGGCATCGATATAGGTCCGCAGCACATCCGGGCGGACACCGTGTGACTCGCGGGCGCGGACGGGGATGTGGTAGAGGACGAGCGCCCCGAGCGCCTCCAGCGCCGAGACAAACAGCGCCGTCGAGGTCTGCCCGTCAACATCAAAATCGCCCCAGATCAGGATCCGCTCGCCACGCCTGATGGCGGTTTCGATGCGTTCGACACCGGCGACGAGCCCCGGCATCGCCTCGGGCGGCGCCGGGGTGTACCCATCGGGATCGAGAAAGGCACGAACGTGCGCCGGATCGACGAGCCCACGTTGCAACAGGATACGCGCCAGATGCGGCCGGCCGCCGGCGGCATGCAGCAGCGATGGCGGAATGGGGGTGGTTTGTGGGAGCAGTCGCCAGGTGCGCATGGAGATAGACTAATGGAAGGCAATCGCCTCGATGGCGTCCAGGTCGCCGAGAAGGTCGATGTCCAACTCGGCGTATTCGTCGGCCTCATTGCCCGTCAGCTCGCCGGCGACACGACCGCGTCCACAGAACGAGCGGTAGATACACAGTTGACAGGTCCGCTCGCGCTCTGTGAGAGCAAAATGCTCTTCGGCCTGCCGGCGTTCGATACGATCCACAAGATCGAGCAGGTAGCGTTCATCGCGTGCATAGGCCTCGGCGTCATACGCGATTAGCTCGGGGTCCTCGGGGTGCATGGCGTACCAGTAGACCATCTGGATGGCCTCCGGAGGAATGGGCACGCCGCCGGTCAACTGCGCGCCGGCGGAAGCCAGCAAGTAGCGATACACGCGGGTCTGGAGCCGATCCAGAAGATTGCGGCGTTCGGCTTTGTGAGGCGATGTCTTCCAATCGAAGATGACAGCCACCTCGCCTGTCCAGACGATCAGGTCGTACTTGGCGACCAGCGGCGGGCCCGCCGGCCCGATGGCCCCAACCAGCATCCGCTCGACAAGGCGGCGTCCGGCCACTTCGCTCGCGGGGTCATACATCCCGTAGTTCTCCCACCAGGTGGCGATACACGGCCGATCGATCGCGGTCGGTTCGAGCACGGGAGCGTCGAGCAGGTCTTGCTGCACCATCTGGTGGAAGCGCCGGCCGTCGGCCATAAGCTGCTCATAAACCAGGGGGGGACTTGCCGGCACCGCCGGCCAGGTCATCCGGTCCAGGTATTGGAGCTCGAAGCGCCGCTCACAGTCGACAAACGCCTGGAGCGTATGGGCGCTGTAGACGATCTGTCTGGGATCAGCCATGGGATTCGAGATACCGTTTGAGTGCATCGAACGCGGCGGCCGGCCTGTTTTTGCCTTTCCCGTTGTTCGATGTCACGATCAACTCGCGCCGCGCGCGGGTGACGCCTACATACAGGAGTCGGAGCCGTTCTCGGGCATATTCGTAGCGGGACAGCCCGGAGGCGTCACCTTCCCGGTGCGGCGTGCCATCGAGGGCGGCGTCGAGCTGAGCCAGCGCTTCCGCCTCCAGGTTCAGCTTGTCGCGCACGAACCACTTTTCCGACTGGAACGCATCGGTTTCCAGGCCGGCGGGGAAGTGGAAGTCGTTCACCGACAGGATATACACCCGGTCCCATTCGAGCCCTTTTGCGCCGTGCATCGTCGCCACGGCGACCTGGCCGCGATACGCCTCGGGGTCGAATCCTCCTTTATCGGCCTCGATGGCGCGCAGCCGGCGCTGGTCCTTCGCGATCACTTCAAGTTCGCGCTGGAAGGCGTCAAGTGTGTCCAAACGCTGTTCGACACCCAGATGATACTCGGCCTTTCGGCTGAGCTCGTCTCCAAACAGCTGGGTCATAGCGAGTTTTTCGGGCTCGACGAACAGGTCCTGCGCCAGCCCGGTGAGGAGCTCGCTGATCGGCAACAGGGCCAGCCGGTGCCAGGCACGCAACTGCGTCCGGAACGCCTGGAAATACGCCACTGCGTCGGCATCCTGGACGCCGGCCAGCCAGTCCGCCCCCGGCCGGGGCCAAACGAAGGCCTCGACATCACCGCATTCCGCCAGCAGCGCGGCGTGTTCGTCAAGCCGCCGGCTCGTTTCTTCGGACGACTCGTCGCGTTTCACGCGGGCAAACCAGACTTTATACACCAACGGCAACAGCTTCGTGGCGGAAGGGTGGGCCAGATGTTGGAGGACGCGGCACAGAGCGCCGGCCGCCTCACGCGTCGAGGTGGTCAACCGGAGCAAGGCATCCGTGAACGGCAGGCTGGCGAGCGCGAGCGCGTGGATCACTTCAGCGCCCTGGCGATGGGTCGGCGCGAGTACGGCCACGGTCTTGTCTGGATTTTCAGGTAGCCAGCGCTTCAGCGAACGAACGACCCGATCGAGCTCCACTTCGGGCGTCTCACCCTCGTAGTGGAAAACGATGCGGCATTCGGCAGCGGGTGGATTCGGTTGCGGGTCGCCCTCGGGCGTCGGCTCGATGAACGGGGGCCCCAGGGCGTCGCGCACTTCGGGCACGGGGGCCTCGTGCATCGTCCATCGGATGAGTTCGTTCGCCAGTTCGATGATGGGCCGCGCGGAACGACCGGAGTTCGGGAGCGCACGCCGGGCATCGGCTTCAACGAGGAAGTCGCGCAGGTATTTCGGATTGGCCGTGGTGAACGTCTCGTAGATCGCCTGGTTCGGGTCGCCCACCCGCACCCAGTTGCCGGCGGGGCCGACGAGCCGGCGTAGGATCTGCTCCTGCAGGTTGCTGCTATCCTGAGCTTCGTCTTCCAGGATAAACGGCCACTGCCGGCGCAGCCGCTCGATGAGCGCCTCGCTCGTCGGATGGTCCAGCACCTCCAACGCAAACACGATCAGATCGTCGAAATCCACCCCGCTCCGAGCCATCAGCCCCTGCTGGTAGCGCCCGTACACCTCGGCTGCAAGACCAACAAGCGCGTGGTGCTGGTCGCCCAGCATCCCCTGGAGGTCCCGATGGCTGATGCGGCGGTTTTTCAGGTGCGATATCGCGTTACGCATCACCTGTTCGAGCTGGTCGGGGAGATGTTTGTCGAGCATGACCCGCTGCCGGCCGCCGGCGTCGGCGGGAAGATAGTCGGCCAACGACGTGGCGTAGCGCGGGTACGAAGCTCGAAACGCCTCGCGCAGGATCGTCTCGGCCGTGCGGTCGTCCACGACCGAAAAGGTCTCGGGAAGGCCGAGCGTGGTGGGGGCCTCGAGGACGAGGTCGAACGCGAGGCTATGCAGGGTACAGACGTGGTAGCCGATACCGGGGATGAGCCCCTCGTCTTGCAGGAAGCCGGCGATGCGCTTGCGAAAGTTGTCGACGGCGGAGTTGACCAGCGTCACAACCAGCACCTCCTGCCCATCCGCCAACCGGTCGTCCTGGATGAGCGAGGCCGCCAGGCGGGACAACGTCCACGTCTTCCCACTTCCGGGCACCGCGGCGATCCCCATGGTGCCGCCGGTGTACGACAGGATGGCTTGCTGAGCGGGACGCGGGGTGAACATTGGGGAAAATGCAAAATGCAAAGTGAAAAATGAAAAGTGGCGAGTGAGCTGGGAGTCAACCGTCTTCGTGGTGGATGGCGACATGGACCTGCCGGGCGGCGCGGCTGAGTGCGCGTAGGAGCAGGCCTTTCTGGTCGCGTCCGGTCGCGCTGAGGGAGCTGACGAACAGGTGGGCCTCGCCGGTGCACCGACGCAGCAGACCCTGCACCACGTTTTTTAATCGCACCAATTCAAACGGGCGCTCCAGGGAATCATCCCATTGACGTTTGCCCGGCTCCCAGGCCCGGTTCAGAATGTAGGGGTTCGTGAGCGGCTGGTTGATGCGTCGATGCCAGGCGGTGCTGCCCAGATCGAGCCACAACTGGGCGCGCACGGGTCGATTGCGGAGCAAAAACGTGTGGACAGGCGCTAACAAGACGGCGTCGGCCGGCTCGGCCCATTCGAACTCGTAAAAAGCTGAAATCACCCCTTCCTGCACCATGTCCCGATACGCCTTTCCGGCTTCGGCATGTCCCATACTCGAGGACGCCTGGCGGAAGCGAGCGGCGGATTCAACGAGCGCGCCGACGAGTTTGCCGGCCTCAATGGCCCCGGTCTGCCACTCGGCCGGTGTCCGTGTCGATGGAATAGCCTGTGCATCGCGATAAAAGCCGAATCCGGGCTGGCTCAGCAACTCGCCAAACGCACGGCTAAAAAAGTGGTCGAGCGGGATCGCATCGCCGGCGGCACAGGCCTCTACCCACATCCGCAGCCCCTCATAGGCCTCGCCGATCACGTACGTGATCCGCTCCCGCAACTCCGCCCCGAGGCTCTCGAACGGCAGTAGCATCACGCCCTCACTGGCCGAGGGCACGACGGCGCCGGCCAGCAGCGACGCCCGCACCAGATCACATCCACCCAGTAACCGGTAAAAAACCAGCGCGACGGCCTCCCGCGTCGGCGGCGGGCTCCACGCGGGATGCGCGAGCGCGGCGAGGGTCAACATGACGCGCGTCACGGGCTCGTCGTGCAACAGACGAGACGGACGGTGCGCATACGTGGTAATACCACGCAGTTCAAGCTGTTGCGCGAGCGCGAAATGGACGTTGTCCCCGAGCAAGGGCGCGATGATTGCGATTTCTCCGGGCGGGATGCCGGCCTCCGTCAGACGGCCTACGCAAGCGGCGGCGCGCTCGATCATGTCGTGGTGCAGCCGATCTACATACACCGTCGCCAGCGTGTCGAGCCCGGCCGGCGCCGGCTCGCCGGCGGATTCGTCGATGGCTTCGACCAGCTTCCGGGCAAAGACCTGGAGCCCGGCCGGCGTCGTGTGCAATGTTTCAAGACGCAAGTGACGATCGCACACGGCGGCCAGTTTCTCGGCCGAGTCGGCGCTGGCTCCCATGAATAGCCGATACGAGCCCTCCGTATCGGCCACCAGGAGGGTGGATTCCATGCGTGGCACCCAGCCGGCGATGAGGTCATGCGCGACGGGCACATCTTCCTCCACATTATCTACGACCAGATGGCGGTGTTGTCCCAGCAGGTGACGCCGCACGATTGAATCGCGCACCGCTCGATCGGCGAAGAGGGTGAGGTAGTGGGCGAAGTCGACCAATCCATGCGCCCTGGCGTACGCCCGATACGCCTCGACCGCTTCCATCGTGTCTCGAGGCAGGTCCGTCTGGCTTTTTTCGCCATACGCGACGTCTTCGAGAAACACCGGCAGATCCTCCATGGCCAGCCCGTGTGCGGCCGCCTTGTTCATGTTGTCGAGCAGTTGGCTATACAGCCTCGGGCGCGTGAGGCGAGTCGCCGCGAAGCCGCCGCGGGCAATGATGGGCTCGACCACGACCGACATGTAATACTGCGCCTGCTCGTAGGTGAGGAAAAGCGGCGGTCGGTCGAGCGAAAAGCCCGCCTCCTCGGCCATTTCAGGCCAGAAGAGCTCTACATACCGCCGCGCCAGCCCCCCGATCGTCGCCTTTTCCAGCCGATACCACTCTGCCGGCGTAAAGGCCGGCTCATAGGCGCGGGTGTAACTCCGCTGCGGCGTCAGCAACAGGATCGACTCGGGCGCGACGCCCTCATCCAGCAGCTGCCGGATGCGGCGAACCGCAAGCGTCGTTTTGCCCGCGCCGGCCGGCCCTTCGAGAAACAACGAAGAAAAACCGTCGAACGACAGATCGATGGAAAGATCGGACGGTACAGGTGTGTCCACGGGAAAGATGCAGGCTCGTTAACTACCTAGACGCATCGGCCGGGCGAAACATACCCTGACGCGCACGACGAACATACAAAAACCCGGTGACAACAGCCTGTCAGCGGCCTTATTCGCCGGCGCTACCGCGTGGCGCTGTCGTTCAATGTCCAATCGTAGCCCGCCGACTCGATGCGGTAGCCGCCGGCCTCGAGTTTCGCTTTCACTTCGCCCTCCGCATACCGCGCGATGAACCGCTGGACGGCCTCTTCGCTGCCGCCGAAGTCGGACTCGAACCAGGTAAAGATTTTTGAGAGCTGGATGGTATCACCATCGTACGGGACCCGGTTCTTGGTGGAATCCGAGAGAAAAACTCGCCCCTGGTCGTCCAGCTGGGCGTCCAGCCGGGCGCCCGTATACGCCTCGGCACGCAACGGCGGGCAGCTCATGGCGGCGCAGACGAGGGCGAAGTGGATGCGGGGCTCGGCAAACGTGGGTCGGATAATGGCGTGTTCGATCTCGTCGAGGGTCCGCGTGACGCCGCCTACCTGGCCGACCTTCACTTTGAATGGGGTGTTGACCTTCGGGATGATAAACGGGATCCCTTTGATACCGGCCGGAGCGAGCCGGAGAATACTTTTGGTGGGATAATTATCGACGATCAGCTTCATCGTCAGGGCATTGTATGCGTTGATCCAGAAGGCGAGTGCATCCTGGTCATTCATGCGGGCCGGATCGGTCTCGGCAATCGCAAGCAGGTAGTCCGATAACGCTCCCGAGGCCTTGAGGCCGGCGTAATCCATCAGGCCGGCGTCGTTGACGTGCGCGGCCAGGATCCGGTCAAACGCGGCGTGGTCGAATGTCTCGGGGGTGCGGACGCTGTCCCGGGCCGTGATGATGTCGATCCGGCCGCTTGTGCAGCCCGTCATCATGAGGCTGACGATCAGAAAAAGCATCACCATGAGCATCCGGTTCGATGTGGCGCGGAAACGAATGGGGGGTCGAACGACTCGAAGGGAAGTGTGCATGGGATCATGGATGTGAGGTAATAAGAAACTGTTGAGATGTGCGTATTGCATAAGGAGCAAGTCATCCCCGCGAAGGCGGGGACCCAGAAAAATGCCAGTCTGATGGCTGGATTACTTCGTAAGTCGCTTCGCTCGTTTCCCGCCTTCGCGGGGATGACTATGCCCTGTATGCGTTGGGCGCGCCCACGGGATGGCTCCGGCACTTGTACACTCGATTGCTGAGGCGAGCATGACCTACGGTGGTTGCACCGGCAACGTCGAACGTTACGCGCGCCTCATCCCGCCTACCACAATTCTCACCCCGGCGCGTATCTTGCGCCATCCTATCACCCCATCCACCCGATTCCCACGCCAGTGAACCGCATACTGCTCGTCGCCCTTGTTGTCCTGGTTGGTTGCGACCGCCCGACCGAAACGCCGGCCCCTGAACCCGCCGCCGCCATTCACGCCTTGCTGGTGGGTGGAGGCTCGTCACACGACTTCAACCGCTGGTTCGACCAGGAGGATACGGCCGTGTTGCGCAAGGCCGGCGTCGATGTCATCTACACCGATCGACCGGCCGACATCGGCGCGGCGCTCGACACCCTCGACGTCCTCATCCTCGCCAACAACCAGCCCATCGAAGACGCATCGCTCCGCGCCGCGATCGAAGCGTTCGCCACCGCCGGCAAAGGCCTCGTGCTGTACCACCCGGCCGTGTGGTACAACTGGAAAGACTGGCCGGCCTACAACCGCGACCTCGTCGGCGGCGGTTCCGAGAGCCACGGTCCCTATGGACCCTTTACGGTCACCCTCCTGGATTCCACCCATGCCATCACCCTCGGCGTCGAGCCTTCGTTTACACTGGATGACGAGCTCTACCGCTTCGCCATCGACCCCGCCGGCCCCGGCATCGACGTGCTCGCCACCGGCCACGAAGCCGACTCCGGCACCGACTTCCCGGTGGTGTGGACCGTCCGCCACCCGTCCGCCCGCATCGCCGGCCTCACCCTCGGCCACGACGCCGCCGCACACGAACTCCCCGCCTTCCGGCAGATCCTGGTCAATAGCGTCCGTTGGGCCGCCGGGAATGTAGAATGAGCGGGCTGCCCCGGGCTGCTTTCCCGCGGGTAGGTGAAGCGAGTCGACCGTATCGTATATTGACGCCGCTCCTGGCGTCATATACGACCGTCATTTGCCGTTTCACCCTTATTCAATGCCGCGCACCCGTTTCATCTTCCTTTTAATTCCCTTTCTTCTGGCCGCGTACGCGAACGCCCAGGACGCCCCCTTTCGCATCAGCGCGGCGCCGGCGTGGGTCGAAATGGCTCCATTGCCCGCCCCCGACCCCGTGCCGACCGACGAGATCAGCGATGGACTTTATTACCTTCGCATCGACGAACAGCACCGCGTCGAGGGGCGATCGGTGGACTTCTTCAGCCGCACCGCCTATGCCGTCGTCAATACGCAGGGCATCCAGAACGGCTCGCAGCTGGCCATCGACTTCGACCCCACGTACCAGGCCCTCACGCTCCACTTCGTCCGCATCCACCGAAACGGCGTGATCCTCGACCGGCTCGACCCGGCCGACGTGCGCATCCTCCAGCGCGAAACCGAGCTCGAATACCAGATCTACGACGGCACGCTCACGGCGTCGATCATCCTGGAAGATATCCAGACCAACGACCTCATCGAATACGCCTTCACGCTCGCCGGCGACAACCCGATCTTCGAGGGCACCTACGCCAGCGGTTTCAACGCCCGCCTCGACATCCCCGTCAAAGAGCTCACGTATCGCCTGATCTGGCCGGCCGATCGGACTCTGAATATCCGCAGTTACGGCGTCGAGGTAGAGCCCGAGATCAGCCTCCTGGACGGTGCCCGCGAGTATCGGTGGCGCTTCACGGATGTGCCTGCGCTCGTACCCGATGACCAGCTGCCGTACTGGTACAATCCCTTTCCATGGGTCCAGGTCAGCGAGTGGGAAAGCTGGCAGGCCGTAGCGGCATGGGGGCGTTTGTTGTTCGACCGGGTGGATCACCCGTCGGATCAATTGAAGCAGGAGGTGGATCGTATTCGCGCCGGCCATGCCACGCCGAAGGAGCGCCTGGCCGCGGCGTTGCGGTTCACGCAGGATGAAATCCGGTACATGGGGATCGAGATCGGCGTGAACTCGCACGAACCCCGCTCGCCGGCCGAGGTCCTCCAGAAACGCTTTGGCGACTGCAAGGACAAGTCGCTCCTCCTCGTCGCTATGCTCCGCGAACTCGGCATAGAGGCGCACCCCGTACTGGTCAACACCATCGACGCACGGGAAATGGACCGTTGGTTGCCGGCTGCCGGCCTGTTCGACCACGCCATCGTCCGTGCCACCCTCGACGATACGGTCTACTGGTTCGATCCCACCAGCTCGCTCCAGCGCGGCACGGCCGACGCGATCCACCAACCGGATTACGATCAGGCGCTCGTCCTCGAGCCCGGGGCCAACGCTCTCACCTGGATGTACCCGCCTGTGGTGGGACTTCCCCTCAGCGAGATCGAGGAAGAGATCGACCTCCGCAACGGCCTCGATGCCCCCGCCGCGTACACGATCACCTCGACCTACCGGAGCGAAAACGCCGATTACATGCGCGGTGTCTTCGCCGGCTCGAGCCGGCAGGAGCTGGAGAAGAACTACCTCAATTATTATGCGGAGATGTATCCGCATATCTCGTCCGCCGGCGTCCTGGAGATCGAAGACGACGAGGCCACGAATGTGCTGCGGGTGAAGGAGTATTATCGGATCGATTCGTTGTGGACGAGGGAGGGCCGGCGCTCGTCCGCCTATTTCTACCCGTTGGAATTCAGCGCCCTGCTCGAAAAACCATCCACCCGGATCCGCACCATGCCGATCGGCATCGCTCATCCTGTCCACCTGAACCAGACGACCCGTATCCACCTGCCCGAACCCTGGCCCGTGGAGTCGACCGTCACTTCGGTGGAAGACCCGGCGTTTAGCTACCAGGGTGTCGTCAGCTCCGGCCATCAGATCGTGACCATCGCGAACAGCTACCGGACCAACACTGACTTTATCTCGGTCGAGGCCATCCCCGCCTATATCGACAACGTCGAACGCGTGGAAAACCAACTGGGGTACGAACTGTACCGCGAGGCATCGATACTCGAAACGGATTTCCCGTGGCCGATTTCACTCGTCGGCCTCGCGGCGCTACTCGGCCTCGTTTTATTTTTCATGCGCCGAAAAAAAACGCCCGCGCCCAACAGCGCCCCTCCCTCCGGCTTATGATCACCCTGGAAGTCTGTATCGATTCCGTTGAAAGCGCCCTGGCCGCCACCGAAGCCGGCGCCGACCGCCTTGAGCTCAACGCCGCGCTCGAACTCGGCGGCCTGACGCCGTCGCCTGGCCTCGTCGCCGAGGTCCTGGCCGTCACCACGCTGCCCGTCATCGCGATGTTGCGCCCCCGTGCCGGCGATTTTGTCTATTCGGATGACGAATTCCGCGTCATCCGCCGCGACGCCGAGGCCTTACTCACAGCCGGCGTGGCCGGGCTGGCGTTCGGGTTTCTGGACGAGTTCGGCAACATCGATCGACACCGCACTTATGCCATAACGGCTGTAATGAATGGGAAAGAATCGGTTTTTCATCGCGCGTTCGACCTGGTCCCGTCGCTGCATTTTGCGCTGGAAGAAGTGATCGACCTCGGCATCTGGCGCGTGCTGACGTCCGGCGGCGCGGAGACAGCGATCGCCGGCATCCCGCAGCTCTCCCGGTTAAACGCCCAGGCCGTCGACCGCATCGAGATCCTGGCCGGAGCCGGCATCAAGGCGAGCAACGTACGCCGGCTGGTCGATGGCGCCGGCTGTAAGCAGGTCCACGGCACCTTTCGCGGCCCGGGCGCTTACACGGGCTCGCCCGGGGCATCGGACGCCACCGGCCTCTCCGCCTTCCGCGCACCGGCATCCCCCGGCGCCTCCGTCGACGAAATCCGCGCCGTCCGTAAAGCGCTGTCTTGAACCACACGCTACTCCCCGCCATGTCCGCCACTACCCCGAACGCACCATCTATCTCCCCGATACCCGACACCACACGCGCCTCACCACTCACCATGGACGCCGCAGCGTTTCGCGACGCCGGCCACCAACTGGTAGATGAGATCGCCGCGTTCCTGGAGGGCCTGCCAGAGCGCCCCGTAACTCGGGCCGTCTCGCCAGAAACCGTCCGCGCCACGCTCGACGCTGGCGCCTCGCTACCCGAAACGGGGCAGGATGCGGGATCTATCCTGGAACGTGTTGCCAGCCAGCTGTTCGAGCAGTCGCTATTTAACGGGCACCCGCGGTTCTGGGGTTACATCACCGCGGGGCCAGCGCCCATCGGGATCCTGGCCGATTTCCTGGCCTCTGCCGTCAACGCCAACGTCGGCGCGTGGAGGCTCTCGCCCGTGGCGTCCGAAATCGAGGCGCAGACCATCCGGTGGATCGCGGAGCTGACCGGCTACCCGGCCGGCTGCGGAGGCATCCTGGTGAGCGGCGGCAACATGGCGAATACGGTGGGCCTCTTCGCCGCCCGTGCCGCCAAAGCCGGGTGGGACATCCGTAAGCGGGGATTTGTAGCTGATGCACCCCGCCTGAGGGTGTACGCCACGACAGGCACCCACACCTGGATCGAAAAGGCGACCGACCTCGCCGGCCTGGGCACGGATTGTATCCGTTGGATCCCGACCGACGCCGACCACCGGATGGACGTCGCCGCCCTCCGCGCCGCCGTCGACCGCGACCGGAAAGCCGGCGAGCGACCCCTCGCCATCGTCGGCACCGCCGGCTCCGTGAGCGTCGGCTCCGTCGACCCCCTTGATGAAATCGCGGCCTTCTGCCAGGAAACAGGCATCTGGTTTCATGTGGATGGCGCCTACGGAGGCCTCGCGGCGCGCGTGCCGGGCGCGCCGGCGGCGCTCGCCGCACTCGGGCAGGCGGACTCCGTCGCCCTCGACCCGCACAAGTGGCTCTATGCCCCGCTCGAAGCCGGCTGCACGCTCGTGCGCGACGAAAAGGTGCTCCGCGACGCCTTCTCCTACAATCCCCCCTATTACCATTTCGGGACGGCCGCGCACAACTACTACGACCTCGGCCCGCAGAACTCGCGCGGCTTCCGCGCTCTGAAGGTGTGGATGGCCCTCCGCATGGCCGGCCGCGCCGGCTACCTCCAGATGATGGCCGACGACATCCGCCTCAGCGAGCGGATGTTCGCCCGGGTATCTGCTCATCCTGAAATCGAGGCCCTCACCCAGGCCCTCAGCATCGCCACGTTCCGGTACGTGCCGTCCGACCTTCGCGGCCGGCGGGAGGAGAAAGATGTCGCCGCCTACCTGAATCGCATGAACGAAACCCTCCTCGAACGCCTCCAGAACGGCGGCGAGGCGTTTGTTTCGAACGCCATCGTGAACGATCGTTACGCCCTCCGCGCCTGCATCGTCAACTTCCGCACAAGCGAGGCGGATGTCGACGCCCTGCCCGACCTCGTCGTCCGCATCGGACGTGAAGTCGATGCTATACTACGCCCGGAACACCGGCCGCTTTGAGGCTATAAGGGACAGCGCGCACCTCTCCAACGTATCTGCTTATTCCGATTCCATGGCCCAGACCGCCGCCGATTCCAACCCGCTGCTCCGTTTTGAAGGACTGCCGGCTTTCCATGCTATCCGCCCGGAGCACATCGTGCCGGCGATCACCGAACTCATCGCGCATCTCGAGCGCGACCTCGACCTCCTCGAACGAACACTCGAACCGACCTGGAAAGGCCTCATCCTCCCCCTCGAACGTCTCGAACTGCCGTTTGAATACGCCTGGGGGCCGGTGAACCATCTCCTGAACGTCCTCAACTCGCCCGAGCTACGCGAGGCACACGAAACCGTCCAGCCGGACGTTGTCTCTCTCTCCCTGCGTATGCGCCAGAGCGTGCCCATCTTCGAGGGCCTCGCCACCCTGAAGGCCGGTCTCGAATGGAAGAAGCTGGACGACGGCCAGCGCCGGGTGGTCGACCTCAGGCTGCGCTCCGCGCGCCACGCCGGCGTCGCGCTCACGGGCGCCGCGAAGGAACGGTTTAGCGAGATCGAACGCGAGCTGTCGAAGCTCACGACCGACTTCTCAAACCATGTGCTCGACGCCACCAAGGCGTTTGAGTTGATTCTCACCGACCCTGCCGACACCGAGGGGTGGCCTCCGAGCCTGAAACAGCTTGCCGCTGCCTCGTACGCCGGCAAACACGCCGAAGCCGGCGCCCGTCCCGACACCGAGGCCGGCCCCTGGCGGATCACGCTCGATTTCCCCAGCTTCGGGCCGTTCATGCAGCACAGCCGGCGACGCGAACAGCGAAAAACCGTCTACCTCGCCTACATGACCCGCGCGTCCGAGGGACCGCTTGACAACAGCGGGATTATCGAACGCCTCCTGAGCCTGCGCCAGGAAAAAGCCCGGCTGCTTGGTTTTGGCTCCTACGCCGAACTCAGCCTCGACGCCAAAATGGCCCCTTCCGTCGACGCCGTGTTTACGATGATCGAGGAGCTCAAGAGCGCCTCGCTCCGCCACGCGAAGAATGACCTGGAAGAGCTGCGGGAGCTGGCCCGAGCGAACGGGCAGACCGAACCGTTCGCGCACTGGGACGCCGGGTACTGGAGCGAGCGCCTGCAAGAGCAGCGGTTTCAGTTCACGGATGAGGAACTGCGGCCTTATTTCCCGCTCGAGCGCGTGCTCGCCGGCCTGTTCAGCCTCTGCGAACGCCTGTTTGGGATTCGAGTGGAGGAGATAGAAGAACAGCCGACAGCCTGGCATCCGGACGTGCGGTTTTACCACGTAAAAAACGAGGCCGGCGCCATCATCGCCTCGTTTTACCTGGACCCGTACTCACGCCCCGAAAACAAACGCGGCGGGGCCTGGATGGATAATGGCCTGGATCGCCGCTGGATCGACGGCGCGCTCCGCACCCCGGTCGTCCACCTCTGCTGTAACGGTACCCCGCCCGTGGGCGAGACCCCGTCGCTGATGAGCTTCAGGGAAGTCGAGACCCTCTTCCACGAATTCGGGCACGGGCTGCAGGGGATGCTGACGACGGTGGATTATGTCGATGTCGCCGGCATCAACGGCGTCGAGTGGGACGCCGTTGAGCTCGCCAGCCAGTTCATGGAAAACTGGTGTTACCACAAGCCGACCCTGATGGGCATGACCGCCCATTACCAGACCGGCGAGCCGCTGCCGGACGCCCTGTTCGATAAGCTGTGCGCGGCCAGGACGTTCCGCGCCGGCACCGTCATGCTCCGCCAGCTGCTGTTTGGCTTTACGGACATGACCCTGCACCACCGGTACCACCCGGGCGAAGGGAAAAGCGCCTTCGAGGTCTATAAAACCATTGCGAAAGACCTGGCCGTATTGCCTCCGCTGGAAGAGGATCGCTTCCTGTGTAGTTTTTCGCACATCTTCGCCGGCGGCTACGCGGCCGGGTATTACAGCTACAAGTGGGCGGAAGTGCTGAGCGCCGACGCCTTCGCCGCGTTCGAGGAAGCCGGCCTGTCCGACGAACCCGCCATCCGCAAGCTCGGCCGCCGGTACCGCGACACCGTGCTCGCCCTCGGCGGCAGCCGGCACCCGATGGACGTCTACCGCTCGTTCCGGGGCCGGGAGCCATCGACAAAGGCATTGCTGCGGCACGCTGGGCTCGTTTAATCGTTTGAGCGTTATCGCGTTGAACGTTTCCTCGTTTGTCGTTAGAGCGTAAAAACGTTCAACGCATCAACGCCGTATTGCGCCAAAAGCGACAGCGACTCGGGAAGAAAAGGCGCGCCGGCGCGGGACAAAGCCGCATGTATTTTGCTGGCCGTTTCGTCGACCGCAACCCCGTCTCATCTCCCGAGCGCCGCCGTGCCAACCATCGACTATTCGCCGCGTATGCCGGCCGTCAAGCCCCTGGTCGACGGCATCGTACAGCAGGCGCGCGATTTCGCGTTTGACCCCGTCAATCGCCGGCTCGTGCTCGTCACGCCCGAGCGGCGCATCAAGACCTCGACGAACCTCGCTCCGCGTGAGACGCTGCCACGACCGTTCCAGACCCACCTCGAGTCTATCGCGCCGGCCACCGAGCAGTGGCTGATCGTCGGGATCGGGATGACGGATTTCGCGGCGCTCAAGAGTGATCCCTACCGCTGCATCCCGTTCCTGGGCACCCTCGAAGGGTTCGCCCAGATCGGCCACGCCGTGCTACTGTTCGAAGGCCACGCCAGCGCCTTCGCCGCCATGTGCGAAAACGCCGACCTCTGCATTATCGACAATGAGATGATCCCTTACCTCCAGCCGGACTGGATCAACGTCCTCTCCAACGTCATGCGGAACGACTACATCATCCGCATCCGCCGCGAAGGCGCCGAGATCGTCGGGGCGGAGCGGTTGAGGGTGAGGAATTAAGCAGTGACGTTACGCGATGAACGTTTTTTCGTTGTGTATCTAAGCTCGCCTTTGTCCGTACCGAAATTGGGAAACGCCATCCCGACGTAGGCTATTGAGGTTAGACTGGAATTTCTCAATGTCCGATGTTGTGTACGACATGGATAATTGAATCTTCTACGTCTGGCGAACATCACAGGCCGACCATGAGATGGCGTCGCTCCGCGAAGCGTGCTTCTCGAAAATGGACAAAGTCGAACTAAGGGCATCGCCTCTGTTTTAGGCATATTAGCGCTTTTTTCAGACCGGACGCCTAACGCGCAACGTCAGTCAGGTACTGGAAAGAATTGAGAGTCGATGCATTGTAGACGTATGCCGTTTATCGCCCTGTTGACAGGCTCTGCGACTGTAAACGGCCACCTTTCTCCTTTAGCTCCGTCATCCCCGACCCCGATCGGGGATCCAGTCGTATAGCAATTCGACTGGATCCTGGAACGGGGTCCAGAGCCTGCCCCCGACATGGATCGGGGGAAGACGATCAAGGGCATGACTTTGCTAAAAAATGCGCCGCTTCAGTACTTTCCGCTGTTTCCTTGACGCCCAGACGATCGAGTCGGTTGCCTGCCCCCGGCCCGACCGGGGGATGACGAGGGAGAGGGGCAGCGCGTGGACAGCCAACGCCAGAATGTGCCGGCTTAACTCCTGATTCGCATAAGTTTTAAGTCCTTACCTTATTGACTCTCATTAACCATTTTACATAGCTTCATGCGTCACGGCTCCAATCAAACCTCAGTCAATCGTATGAAGCGCTTCCTCATCTCCGCGTGTACTGGATGCCTCTTATTCGGCACTACCATGGGCTGTAACGAGACGCAGCAACCTCCTCAGGCCGCCACAGAGAGTATTGCAGCGTCAAATCCATTGGTCGGCGCCTGGGAATTTGTCTCATCGCGAATTGTACTCCCAGATACGATTGTGAATGTCGAAACCATAGCGAATCAAAAAGGCCTGTATCTCGCTTCCAACTCACACTGGGCATTTGTTTCTTCAACTTCGGACGGAAGTAAGTTGTTATTTGCAGGAAGAGGTACCTATACCATTGAGGGCAACTCCTACAAAGAAAGCGTCCAGTTTCATACCTTTTCCGAGGTGATTGGCAGTACAATAGAATTCGAGTTTGACATAAAAGGCGACACTCTCACAAAAGCAGGGTATCTGCCAGTGTGGGATGCAATTCGGCCAATCGTCGGTGAGTTAACACAGGTGAGGTACGAGGAAGTCCGCGTGAGGGCGAAGGAGCAGACAATGTAACTGATCGTACGGAGTGTGTCTTACTCGTGGTCATCCTTTAACAAGTACAGTCATGCATGCCCATGTAGAGATGCCCCGTTGGGGCGTCTCTGAACGAACAGGCAAAGCAAAACAAGTGATTTTCTGCATCGTCGCTAGAGACGCCCCACCGGGGCGTCTCTACGGAGCCACGACCTCCAGACCGTCCGTGCCCCTATGTTTGGGCAATGCGTACGATAAGTATGGTAATTGACGGACACCGCGTTGTGTTTATCACCTATACTGATCCAACACCGCCGCCACCTCCGGACCCATCGTATCCCGCATCCATTTCACGTAATCCGGGTCCGTTTTTCGCACAAACGCCAGCGCCTTGCCGCGGTACTTCCCGAAGGCAATCGTCACCGTCTCTCCTTCCAGTTTGAACCGCTGGCCGTCGTCCAGATAGGGTTTGCGTAGCTCGACCTGCAATTCCAGCGCGCTGCCATCCAGGTTATACCGTTTGATCTGCTCGCGGAAGATGTTCATCGCCGCCTCGGTATCGTCCATCGAGCGGTGGGCGCGGGGCATTTCCGTCCCCAGATAAAAGGTGTGGGCCCAGCCGAGGGTGCGGACCTCGTACTTTTTGAGGATCGTGAGCGGATCCAGCACCGCCCGGTCGGGCAACGCCGGCATCGTCATACCCGCGCGTTTGTACTCGGCCGTCAACATCGGCACATCGAAACCGATGGCGTTGTAGCCGGCGAGGTCGGCGTCGCGCAGGAGCCCACCCAGGGTATCCGCGATCTCCCGGAACAGGGGCGCGCCGGCCACCATCTCGTTGGTGATGCCCGTCAGTTCCGTCACCTCGGCCGGGATCGGGCGCTCGGGGTTCAGGAACGACTCGAACCGCTCCTGGCGCTTGTCTGGATGGACCTTGATACAGGCGATCTCTACGATCCGGTCCTTTTCAGGGTCGAGCCCTGTCGTTTCAAGGTCAAAAAACAGGAGCGGGCGTTCGAGGCGCATACGGAATGAAGTCGGTTGTTTGGAAACACCCAAGGTAGCTCAATTGCCTCCCCAGCGCCAACCCGAGCCGCGAAGATTCCGTTGTGCATTGACTCTTTTTAGGAGGGCCCGTATACTTGCGCCATGACAAAAACACTCTCCTCTAGGATGCCCGATAGCACCCGCCGGCGCGCGATCCGACGTCTGCCCACGCAGATCGTGTACGTGCCCGCGTCAGCATACAGGCAGGTGCAAGCCTGATTCCTACCGAGAGGTTTATCCTGTTTGCTGCGCTGGTTCTGTCCCGAGAATCAGCGTTTTTTTTTATAACCCCCTCTGACTCCATCTAACGCCCCATGGCCATAGTTCTCGCTTTCAGCGGCGGTCTGGATACGTCGTTCTGCGTCCCGTACCTCAAGGAAACCTACGATGAGCCGGTCTATACGGTCACAGTGAACACCGGCGGCCTCTCCGCCGAAGATGAGCAGGACTTGATCGACCGCTCCCGCACCCTCGGGGCGGCCGCGCACTACACCGTCGACGGCCGCGACGAGCTCTTCAAGAACCACCTCAGCTACCTGATCAAGGGCAACGTCCTCCGCGGCAATGTCTATCCGCTGTGTGTGGGGCCAGAGCGTGTTACCCAGGCACAGAAGGTGGTCGCGATGGCCCGGCAGCTCAACGCTCGGGCTGTGGCCCATGGCTCCACGGGCGCCGGCAACGACCAGGTCCGCTTCGACGTCGCCCTCCGCCTCCTCGCCAGCGATATCGAGGTCATCACCCCCATCCGCACGCTCGGCTACAGCCGCGCGCAGACGACCGAGTACCTCACCAAACGCGGCTTCCCGGTCAAAGCATCCACCACGACGTATTCGATCAACCGCGGCCTCTGGGGCACGACCATCGGGGGCAAGGAAACCCTCGGCACCGCCGAGCCGCTGCCGGACGAGGCCTACCCGGACACCGTTCCGCCGGCGCGCTGCCCCGACAAACCGCTCGACATCAAGATCGGCTTCGACGGCGGCCAGCCCATCTCGCTGGACGGCGCGACCATGGACCCCGTTCGCCTCATCGAACGCCTCAATGAACTCGGCGGAGACCACGGCGTCGGCCGCGACATCCATGTCGGCGATACGATCCTTGGCATCAAGGGACGCGTGGGCTTCGAGGCGCCGGCGGCCGTCATCCTCATCCGCGCCCACCAGGAGCTCGAAAAGATCGTCCTCACCCGCTGGCAACGGTTCCAGAAAGACCACCTGAGCGACTTCTACGGGATGTTGCTCCACGAAGGCCAGTACTTCGACCCCGTCATGCGCGACATCGAGGCGTTTATCGACTCATCCCAGAAGGTGGTCAACGGCTCGGCAACCGTCCGCCTCCTGAAAGGCCACGCCAGCGTCCTCGGATGCACGAGCCCGTTCTCGATGTTCGACCTGAAGGTGGCCAGCTATGGCGAGACAAACACGCTCTGGAACGCCCGCGACGCCAGCGGCTTCACCCAGATCTACGGCATCCAGGCCATGCTGGCGCATAATGCTCGTAAAAAAAACCAATAAACCACGAATGCCTCGTTGTCATCTCGACCGAAGGCCTGATTTATCGGGCCGTAGCGGAGAGACCTCCTGACTCAGGACTATGCCGTTCTTCAGGAGGTCTCTCCACTTCATACCCGCATTCGCGGTTATTACGGTCGAGATGACATGGGCTAGTGCACGACCTCAATACCTCACCCATGCCCACACGCGTTGCTTTACTCCACGGCGCCGGCTACACCGGAGGTGAACTCATCCGGCTGCTGCTGAACCATCCGAACTACGAACTGGCGCTGGTCACGAGCCGCTCGCAGGCCGGCGAGCCTGTGTGGAAGACGCATCCACACCTGCGGGGGCAGACGGAGTTGCGCTTTGCGGAGTCAGGCGACGCGGCGATGGACGGGATCGACGCGGTGTTCATCGCCGCCGAACACGGGCAGAGCGCGGTCCTCACCGCCGGCCTGCTGGCGAACGGATACCAGGGTGCGATCGTCGACCTTAGCTCGGACTTCCGCCTGAAAAACCCGGCGGACTACGACACGTGGTACGGCCTCAAGCATCCGCACCCCGAACTCATCCCGCGCTTCCAGTACGGGCTCGCGGAGGTCTACGGCCCCTATGCGCCGGGCACGCGGTTCATCGCCAATCCGGGCTGCTTCGCGACTGGCATCGAGCTGGCGCTGTGGCCGATCGCCCGCCGGCTCGGTGCGTTCGACGCGGCGATTACGGCCATAACCGGGGCCTCGGGCTCGGGCGCGAAGCCCAGCGCGACCACCCATTTCCCGACGCGCGACGGTAACGTCCGCGCCTACAAGGTCCTCGCGCACCAGCACACCCCGGAAATCCAGCAAACCCTCGGCGCCGGCTGCCGGCTCCTACTCACGCCCGTCTCCGGACCCTGGGTGCGCGGCATCTGGGGGACGATCCAGCTGACGCTGCCGGAGGAACTGGCCAGCGCGGCGGCTATAACCAGACTGTTCGAGGAGGCCTACGCCGGCCGGCCACTCGTCCGCCTCTGGCCCGACGAACTGCCTGAACTGCGCTACGCCGTCAACACGCCGTTTTGTGACATCGGGTGGGTGGTCCGCGGCAACGCCCTCGTCCTGGGCTTCGCCATCGACAACCTGCTCAAAGGGGCCTCCAGCCAGGCCATCCAGAACCTCAACCTCGTGCTTGGCCTGCCCGAAACCGCCGGCCTGATCCCCCACGAATCCCCCCAGACAAATCCCATAGCCCAAACGATCTACTGACGCCCATGCTCGAAACCTCGATCGTCGAAACCGAAGACGCGTTCCAGATTCCCACCTACAAAAAATTCCCCATCTCGCTAGAACGCGGCGAAGGAGTCTATGTGTGGGATGCCGACGGCAACCGGTACCTGGATTTCTACGGGGGACACTGCGTCACCCTCCTCGGGCACTGCCCGCCGGCCGTCGTCGCCGCCATTCAGGAGCAGGCCGGCCAGCTGATGTTCTACTCGAACGTCGTCTACAGCTCCATCCGCGCCCGCGCCGCGCAGCGGCTGGCCGAGATGGCGCCGGCCGGCATGGGCCACGCGTTTTTCTGCAACTCGGGCACCGAGGCCAACGAAACGGCGCTTAAACTGGGGCGCACGTGGACCGGAAAACCGGGCGTCGTCGCCACCATCGGGGGCTTTCACGGGCGGACGATGGGCAGCCTCGCGGCCACCTGGAATCCGCACTACCGCGAGCCGTACCAGTCGGTCCTCTCCGCTACCCACTTCATCCCGTTCGGGGATGCCGCGGCGCTGGAGGCCGTGCTCCAGGCCCACAACGACATCGGGGTCTTTATCCTGGAACCCATCCAGAGCATGGCCGGCATCGTCGACGCCCCGGATGCCTATTACCGGGACATCCGGGCGTTGTGCGACCGCTACCGGGTTACCCTTGTGTTCGATGAGGTCCAGACCGGCGTCGGCCGCACCGGCACGTTTTCGATCAGCGATCACTACGGGATGCGGCCAGACCTCATCACCCTCGCGAAAAGCCTCGGCTCGGGTATCCCCATCGGGGCCGTGCTCTCGTCCGACGCCATCGCCGGCACCGTCCACTACGGCGACCACGGCACGACGTTCGGCGGCGGGATGGTCGCCATGGCCGCCATGCTCGCCACGCTCGACACCCTCGAAAACGACCGCCTGATGCCGCGCGCGCCGGCGATCTTCAAGGCCATCTCGTCCGCCCTGACGCCGCTTGTGACACGCGTCCGAGGCCGCGGCTGCCTGATCGGGCTGGAGATGGACCGCCCGGTCGGACCCGTCTGCACACGCCTCCGCCAGCTCGGTGTCCTCGTCGGCGGCTCGGACGATCCTAACGTAATGCGCCTCATGCCGGCCCTAAACACGCCGGACTCCGCCATCGAGGAATTCATCGCCGCCTTCCGCTCGGCGATTGGTACTTAATCCCGCTTTCATGCAACGTCATCCCCCATGCTTCATCACCTCATCGACTGGCACCTGATCGACGACGCCACCTGGCTTCGCCTCATCGAGCGCGCTCTGCATCATCATCGCGCCACCGACCGCTGGTCGACCGTTGCCGCGAAACGCAGCATCGGGCTTCTCTTCTTTAACCCCTCCCTGCGCACCCGCACGTCGATGGAGCTTGCCGCCGTCCAACTCGGCGCCCATGCTTCGACGCTGAATGTCGGCCAGGGGACGTGGGGCTTTTCGTGGGAAAAGGGCAAGGTGATGGATGGCGCCGAGGCGGAGCACATCGACGAGGCCGTCGGGGTCCTCTCGCGGTATTACGACGCGCTTGGCGTCCGTGTCTTCGCCTCCCTGACGGATGAGCAGAAGGACCGGGATGAAACCCTGCTTCACACCTTCATCCAGGCATCGACCGTGCCCGTCATCAACCTGGAGTCCGCGTTTTACCACCCCTGCCAGGCCCTCGGTGATGCCGCCACGCTGATGACCCACTTCAACGGCGACGTCCGCCGCAAGAAGTTTGTCCTCACCTGGTGTTATCACCCGAAGGCACTGCCCATGGCCGTTCCGAACTCGGCCCTCTTGACGGCATCGCGCCTCGGGATGGACGTGACGCTGGCCTGTCCGCCGGCGTATGTGTTGGATAAAAAGATCACCGACCTCGCCGCCGGCTACGCCCGGCAACACGGCGCCTCGTTCGATATCGTACACGACCAGGCCGCCGGCTGCGAGGGAGCGGACATCATCTACGCCAAGGCCTGGAGCGGCCCCGCCGTCTACGCCGGCGCCGAGCAGGAAGCCGCCCTCCGCACCGAAAACCGCGACTGGCGCGTGACGCAGAAGATCATGGACCGAACCAACAGCGGCCGTTTCATGCACTGCCTCCCCGTCCGCCGCAACATCGTTGTCGACGACGCCGTCCTCGACAGCCCCGCCGCCATCCACCTCCAGCAAGCCGAATTCCGCCTCCACGCGCAGAAAGCAATCCTGGAGTATGTGTGGAGGCTGCTCTAAAGGGAAAGGGGTAAAGGTAAAAGGCAAAACGTACCACTAATTGGCATTTTACCTGAGCGAGCGACGTCACATTCTCTTTTGCCTTTTAGCTTTTTCCTTTTACCCTATGGCTTCTTTCTCACAAACAACCGCAGTGCTAAAAATCGGCGGTTCTCTCATCGAGGACGCGGCCGCCATGGCCGTCTTCTGGGCCTCCGTCCGGGCGCTACGGGATGAGATGCCGGTCGTCGTCGTCCATGGCGGTGGGCCGCAGGCGACGGAGATGGCCCGCCGGCTTGGGCATGAGCCCGAAATCGTCAACGGCCGGCGGGTAACGACCGACCTCGACCTCCAGATCATGCAATGGACCGTCCGGGGCGAACTCAACAGCCGGCTAACGGCTATGGCCGGACGAGCCGGCCTCTCCGCCGTTGGGCTTTGTGGGATCGATGGAGGGACTGTCCGCGTATCGCGGCGCCCACCCTGGACGATCGACGGGCGCTTGGTGGATTTTGGCTGGGTGGGAGACATCCAGTACGTCCAGCCCGCCCTCCTGACCGCCCTCCTCGACGCCGGCCACACCCCCATCGTCGCGCCCCTGGGCGTGGACGACGCCGGCCTGATCTACAACGTCAACGCCGACACCATCGCCGCCGCCATCGCCCGAGCCCTGGGCGCTTCGCTGTTCGCGCTCGTCACCGACGCGGGCGGCGTCCGACGCGACGCTTCCGATGCTACGACGGTGATCTCCGAGATGGCCGTGGCCGACTTCCAGGCCGGCGCCGACGCCGGCTGGATCAGCCGCGGGATGCTCGTCAAACTGGCCGTCGCCTTCGACGCCCGCAAAGCCGGCATCCCGGACGTGTGGGTCCTAGCGCCAGCCGACCTCACCACCCGCTCCCGCGGTACCCGTATCTTGTGATGGCGATGCCCGACCACCCCACCGACGTCCTCGAACTGCTCAGCGCGTTCGTCCGCTTCCCGTCGCTCAGCAAGCAGGAAGGGCCGATTGCCGACTTCGTCGAAGCGTATGCTCGCGCGGAGGGGCTGCACGTCGGCCGGCTCGATGACAACGTCTATTTCTGGATTGGCGACGGACCCGACCTGCTCCTGCTCAACTCGCACCTCGACGTCGTCCCTCCTTCATCCGATCATCCCTACGATCCTTTTATCCCGACGCTGGTCGACGGCAAATTGTACGGCCGAGGCACCGTCGACGCCAAGGCCAGCGGAGCCGCCATGACGATGGCACTCGTCGAACTGGCCGAAGCCGGATGGACGCCACCCGGCGGCAAACTGATGGTGGCGCTGACGACCTGCGAGGAAATCGGAGGCGATTACAACGGGCTCCAGCACCTGCGGCCGCACCTGCCCCCCATCCACGCCGCCCTCGTCGGCGAGCCCACGGAGATGACGCCGGTCGTCTCCCAGAAAGGATTATTGATCCTGAAGATCCACGCCGAGGGCCGCACCGCCCACGCCGCCCGCGCCCACCTGGGCGAAAACGCCATTTACAAAGCTGCCGCGGACATCGCCCGGCTCCAGCAACTCGCGTTCGACCGGGAAGACCCGTACCTGGGTAAACCAACCGTCACCGTCACCATGATCCAGGGGGGCACGGCGCGTAATGTCGTGCCGGACCACTGCGTGTTTGATGTCGACATCCGCTCGACGCCGGCGTACACGCACGACGAACTCGTCGCGTACATCCAGGCGCAGGTGGCCTCCCGGGTGGAAGTCCACAGTAAACGCCTCATCCCCGTCGCCACTCCCGTCGATGCCCGCATTGTCCGGGCATGCCGGCAAGCCCTCCCGGACCGAGAGCCCATCGGCTCCCCTACCGCCTCCGACTGGATCTTCCTCCCTGATGTGCCCACCGTCAAAATCGGCCCCGGCCCGAGTTCGCGGTCCCATACGCCGGATGAACATATCGAGATCGACGCGGTGTTTCCCGCCGTTGACGTCTACAAGCAGATCGTGAAACATTACTTTGATTGAGCCTGGCCTGCCGCTCTCACCCTGGGGTGGCAGGCAACATTGTTTCCCGTTGGCTGTTCCAGGAGGTAGCTGCCCACGGCCCCGTACCGGCGTCTCTGGCAGTTCTCCCCACCAACCGTGCAAAGGTGCATCATGCGTGTAATTATCGAAGTCGATGACGAAGAGGAGCTCCGCCAAACGCTAGCACTGCTCGGAAATACGAATTCTATCATTGTAGAAAAACCTCCCACGTCATCTCGTATGGCGAAGTTGCTTGATTCATTACGAAAATATCAAATAAAGCTGCCCGAAGATTGGAAGTTCAACCGAGACGAGGCGCATGAGCGATAGATCTTTTGTTGACACCAATGTATTAATCTATTTGTATAGCCCCGAATCTAAAAAGCATGATATTGCTCGACAGATTCTAACCTCGCCAACGAACCCAAGCACATTCGTTATTTCCACACAGGTCGTAGGTGAATTTGTTAATGTTTGCCTGAAACGTAGCCTATTGACCCCTGCGGAACTCATGGGCATCCTGGAACTGTTTGCGGATACATTTGAAATAATCCGCCCAGGTATTGCCACGTTACGCGAGGCTCTCCGGCTACAGGTCCGATATGGTTACTCCTGGTGGGATAGTGTCATCATCGCCAGTGCCATCGAAGCTGAATGTATGGTTCTGATCACTGAGGACATGCAGGCCGGCCAGGTCATTGATGAGTCGGTTCGCATAGTGAACCCTTTTACTCTCGGATAGCCGGAGTTTGTTTGGAAGTTGTAGTATGCTCTGGAAAAAAGACACCGACGTCGCCGCCTGGGTTACCCGCTTTACCGTGGGAGAAGACTACCGCTGGGATACGAAGCTGCTTCCTTATGATGTCGACGGCACGCGCGGGCATGCGCGAGGGCTGGCCCGGATCGGCATCCTGACCGGGGATGAGCTGACGGCCATCGAGCAGGCGCTCGACGACATCCGCCGGCTCGCCGTCGACGGCGAGCTGGTCGTCCGCCTGGAGGATGAGGACTGCCACACGGTCCTCGAAGGCGAACTCGTCAAACGCCTCGGCGACACCGGCAAACGCATCCACACCGGACGCTCCCGCAACGACCAGGTGCTCACGGCCCTGCGGCTCTACATAAAAGACCGCGTACGGGAGGTCGCCTCCGGCGCAGCCGACCTCGCGCTGTCTCTTTGCGACCTCGGCGATCGCCACGCCCGCTCTATCATGCCGGGCTACACCCACCTACAGCGCGCCATGCCCACCACGGCCGGCCTCTGGGCGATGGGATATGCGGAGCTGCTTGTATCCGACCTCGCGGCCTTGAAATCCGGGTTCGACCAGATCGACACCTCCCCCCTCGGCAGCGCCGCCGGCTACGGGGTACCGTACCTGGACCTTCCCCGCGCATTCACCGCCGAGGCCATGGGGTTTTCAACCATCCAGACCCACGTCACCGCCGTGCAGCTCTCGCGCGGCAAGCTCGAACTCCACGTCGTGCACGCCTTCGTCCAACTCGCCGCCACGCTCAACCGGATGGCCAGTGATCTTGTGCTGTATAACACGGCCGAGTTTGCGTTTGTGAAACTGCCGGCCGCTTTTTGTACGGGCTCCAGCATCATGCCCCAGAAGCAAAACCCCGACGTGCTCGAACTCATCCGCGCCAGCTACCACCGGATAATTGCTGAAATGCAGGTGCTGCTCACCCTGCCGGCCAACATGCCCTCGGGGTACCACCGCGACCTCCAACTCACCAAGGAGGCCACCATGCGCAGCGAGGCCGTCACCGCCGACGCGCTCGACGCCATGCGTCAGCTGCTTCCCGGAGTCGAGTTCGACGTCGACGCCATGCGCCGCGCCACGTCAAGCGAACTTTTCGCGACGGCCGCCGCGCTCGAAAAGGTGGCCGCCGGCATGCCCTTCCGCGACGCGTACCGCGAGGCCGCGAAAGAGGTCAGCCAGCTCCGCGACATCGACCTGGACCGCGCGCTCGACGCCTACCGCACCGCCGGCTTCCCCGGCCGGCTGGCCACCGAGGCCGTCCGTACGCAGATCAACCAGTTTACGAGCTGGGTCGCCGGATAGGTGCCAGACCCGCGGCACTGGCCTACCGATTCCTGATCAACGCATAGATCGACCCGGCTCCGAGCGACTTGTCGAGGACCAGCTCGAACCGCGTCGCCCCATCCTCCCAGTAAAACCGATCGGCGTCCGCGCCTTCGAGGTAGATCGCCGGCCGGCCGAACATCGTGTCGTAGGTCCCCTTCATCTCGTCGATTACATAACTCGCGTCGTAGTCGAACCGCATTTCGCGGATGAGGCCAGCTTCGTCGGTAAACAGCGTAATGGCCTGTGCTTCGCCGAAATTTTCCGGGAAGACCTGGTAGATGCCGTCCGTCAGGCGGAAGACCAGTGGCGCAACCTCCGAAATCGCCTGTCCCAACCCGATCGAGTCCTCCGGCCAGAGATTGGCTGACCGGAAGATGGCGCCTGTCGAGTCGGGCTCGAGCATCTGCGCAGGGGCAAATTCGTCCATCCCACCCTCCAAACCATCGTCGCCATTGGCGGCGCTCAGTTCATCAAACCGAGCCATGATACGCTCTTCCAGCTCGGCCTCATTCTCCATCATCTTCCGCTGCCCGATCATCGCCCCCTGCTGCATCAGCGACGGCATCAAGCTGGCCGCTTTCTGTCCAGTTTCCGTGCGATAATAGGTAGTAATGTCTCTCAACTCCTGCTCCGAAAACGCGTCCATGTAGATCTGCGCGTATTCGTCCTCCAGTCCGGACCAGGCCATGTGGGTCGAGATGTAATCGCGCAGGATGTCCTCGAATTGCGCCATCATCGGGTTTTGTTCGAGCTGAACTTGCAGCATCATGTCGATCGTGTCGAGGATGTTCTGCTCGGCCCGGCTTACCTCCAGCAACTCGATCGCGGCCTGTTTGTGGCTACTGGTGTCCTGCGCCAGGGCCGTCAGCGATCCAAAAAGGAAAATGCAGCCGAGCAGCGCCGTAAACCGTGGAATCATGACGATTGGAGTTGATGTTCGGGATTAAAAAACGCGCATGAGGCGCTTCGCTACAGTTTCCACGCCTTCATGTGTTCGACAAAGGCGTGGGCGGTGAGGTCCGAATGGACAGGCGTGACGGACACGTAGCCGGCTTCGAGCGCCGCGAGGTCCGTGTGATCGCCGGTGTCTAGGTTGACGAAGTTGCCGGCAATCCAGTAATACGGGCGGTCGAACGGGTCGCGGTGCTCCACAAACGACGCCTCCCAGCGCGATTTTGCCTGAGAGGTGATCGTGATGCCTTTGATCTCGTCGTACGGCAGATCCGGGACGTTGACATTTAGCAGGATGCCCGGCGGCAGCTTCTTGAGCAGCGTCGTTTCAGCGATGCGGCGGGCATATCGGGCAGCCGGCTCGAAACGACCGCCCGTCCACGCATTAAGCGAAAACGCAATCGCATCCAATCCGAGGACCGACGCCTCGAGGGCTGCGCTCACCGTGCCGGAGTACAGAATGTTGACCGCCGCGTTAGGCCCCTGGTTGATGCCGCTCACGACGAGGTCTGGCCTCCGGGGCAGGATGTGATCGATGGCCATCTTGACACAATCCGCCGGCGTCCCCGTCACGGCATACGCCTCGATCGTCTCGCCCTCGATCACATAGTCCCGCTTGATGATACGCACCGGCTGCCGGATCGTGATCGCGTGCGACACCCCACTCTGCTCCTCCCGCGGCGCCACCACGTACAACGTCCCGAGCCCCCGCATGGCGCCAGCCAACATCCGGATCCCATGCGCATCGATCCCGTCATCGTTCGTGATTAATATCAGTGGCTCATTCTTCATCGCTTCCCTGCTAACATGCAATCCTGCAACTTGCCAACCAGCACCTTGACAACCAATCAATAACTCTCCGACGCATCCGGAAACTGCCGGCCGCGGACGTCATCCACATAGGCCCGAACCGCGTCGGTGACCACCCCGCCCAGCTCCGCATAGCGGCGGACGAAGCGTGGGTTAAAGTCGGTAGACAGGCCCAGCATGTCGTGCATTACCAGCACCTGGCCGCTGCACCGGGCGCCGGCGCCGATGCCGATCGTCGGGATGCGCAGGGATTCCGTGACTTCGGCGGCAAGGCCGGCCGGGATTTTTTCGAGCACGATGGCGAAGCAGCCGGCATCTTGTAGGAGCAGGGCGTCGTCACGCAACCGGTCTGCTTCCTCGTTGTCCCGAGCGCGTGCCTTGTAGGTGCCAAACTGGTAGATACTCTGCGGGGTGAGCCCCAGATGGCCCATCACCGGGATGCCGGCGTTGATGATGCGACGAATCATCGAGGCGACAGGGGCGCCGCCCTCCAGCTTGATCGCGTGGCCGCCGGACTCCTTCATCACCCGGATCGCGGATTGGAGGGCGACTTTTGTATTGCCCTGATAGGAGCCAAACGGTAGATCGACCACCACCAGCACCCGTTCAACACCACGCACGACACACTGGGCATGATAGATCATCTGATCCAGTGTGATCGGCAGCGTAGTTTCGTGGCCGGCCATCACATTGGAAGCCGAGTCCCCGACCAGCAGCACATCCACGCCGGCCTGATCCAGGATGCGGGCGAACGTGAAGTCGTACGCCGTGAGCATCGCGATCGGGATGTTCTGGACACGCATTTCCTGGAGCGTCTGGGTCGTAACCCGGCGCGATTGCAGGTTCTGGAGGGTAGCGGTCTCGGTGCTCATCGGCGAAAGGACTACGGCGGCACGGAGCCGGCGTGGGTGATCTGGACGCGGCAATATACAGCCTCACCACCGGGCTACGAATTGCCATCAATGGGAAAAGGGCGCCAGCCTCCATGGCCGGCGCCCTTTTCAGAACGAACGATACGCTCAGTTGGCCGCGTCGGCCGCGGTTTCGTCAACTTCAATGCCGAGCTTTTTGGCGACATCGATAGTGATGTCCACCACCTTTTCCGGATTGGCATACAGCAGCACCGGCTGGCCGCCACCGACCTGATAACGGAGGACGAGGTCCAGCGACTTTTCCTTCGCCACGGCGTCGATCGCTGTTTGAACCTGCTCGAGGAGTGGCTTCATCAGTTCGGCTTCAAGCATGCCGATCTCCTGATCTTTGCGGCCGGCGGCCTCCTGAATTTCCGTCTGGCGCTTGGCGAGTTCGGTTTCCTTCTCCGTACGACGCTCGGCGGAGAGCAGCGGCTGCTGCTTCTGATACGTCTCGACTTCGGCCTGGAAGTCTGCCGCGAGCGACTGCAGCGCCTGCTGGCCTCCCTCGTATTCGGCCCGAAGGCGGTTTTGAACCTGGGTGTACGCCGGCATATTGACGATGATCACCTCGTGGTCCGTATATCCGACCTTCAGCATCTGTGCGTGCGCCGCCTGCGGGGTGGCGACGAGCGTAAGGGCTACCAGGAGAAAGAGGGACGCTGAAAGAAACAAGCTACGCATTCTGAAACAGGGTTTATGGGTGGTTTCCGGTAAGGGGTCGCGGGTGAAACGTAAGGGAGCCGGCCTCAACGGCGGGCGCCCGGGGCTTCGAGGTCGATGCCGAGTTCCTCCAGAACGCGATCGCTCACGTTGTGCTGCTCACGTGCGAACAGAAAGAGAAAGTCTCCGCTTTTGTCGAAGATATAATCGAATCCATCCTCAGCCGCCACCTTCTCGATCGCTTCGAGCACACGCTCTTGCAGCGGCCGCATCAGATTATCCTGCTGGGTATACAGTTCGCCATCCGGTCCAAAATACCGCATCCGGAGGCGCTCCATGTCCTGCTCGGCCTGCATGATCTCTTCCCGCTTCCGCTTCCGCTCTTCGTTCGTGTACAGCAGCTCGCGGGCCTGGTATTCACGGAATAGTTCATCGACGGCCGTCTGACTCGTCTCTAGCTCCTTTTCCCACTCCTGCGTCTGCCGATCGATGTTTTGCTGGATCGTCGCAAACTCGGGCACCTTTTCAAGGATGTAGTCAGAATCCACGTACCCGATACGCTGTTGCGCCTCCACCGCAGGCGCTAGGGCCGCAGCCAGGGCAAACACGCACGCACCAACCAGCCGACGAAGGGCCGGGCGTATGGACTGGGGGGTCCCTCGGGATGTTATGAGATCGCGCATGCGGAAATCGCGGATTACTGGATAATGCTACGGAGTAAATCGCCTATTGGTTAAAGCCCTGACCGATTGTGAACTGGAACAGCCACTGCCGGGTGCCGTCGTGGCTCGTCCGCGAAAGCGCCGTCGGCTCGAACTCATCGAAACTGTACCCGTAGGCCAGCTCCAGCATCCCAAGAATCGGTAGGAAGAACCGCATACCTACGCCGGCGGACCGGTAGAGTTCTGCGGGGTTATAGGCATTGAAGTTGTTCCAGGTGTTTGCCCCGTCCATAAAGAGGTACGGCGCGGCCTGCAGCTGCTCAGACTGGATGGCCATCCATCGCAACTCGGAGGTATACTTGTTCAGGATACGGCCGCCAACCGGTTCGTTGTTCTCGCGAGGCCCGAGCGCCCCGGACGGATACCCGCGCATGTACACGATATCCGTCGCGAAAAAGAACCGGTTAAACGTGCCCTGTGTGTCGAAGGGTGATCCGCCCACTACAAAGCGCTGGAAGCGGACGTCTTCGCCGGTCAACGAGCCTACGTAGCCGAAGTCGCTCGTTACGCTCAACGTGATCTTGGGCAGAATGGGCACGTGCCAGCTATTCTGGAAGCGCCATTTATGGTACTGGATAAAGTTGCCGACCGGCGGGGCGACCTCCAGCGAGAACCGCACGTTCGAACCCCGCGACGGAAACATGGGATTGTCCGTCGAGTTGCGCGAGATTACCTGTTGAAGCGATACTTCGCGGCTGATACCCTGTGGAAGCGACGCATACAAACTGTCGTTGTTGGTGTACTGGAACTGAACACCGCTCAGGTAGCTGAACTTGTCATCCGGCCATTTGAGGCGCTTCTCATAAAAGACACGCCCCGTCCCCGTGGTGAGCGCGCCATTCGAAACGGAAAAGAAGGGATTCTGGCCGATACGGGAATAAGACACCGAGAACCCGACCGGCGTTGGCTTACCGCGGAACCACGGCTCTGTATAGCCGATCGAGTAATTCTGATAGTACCGCCCGTTCGTCTGGATGCCAAGTGAAAGCCGCTGGCCATCGCCGCTCGGCAACGGGCGCCACGCGCCTTTCTTGAAGAAGTTCTGGGCAGAGAAGTTGTTAAACTCGAACCCCAGGCTGAGCACCAGGCCAAAGCTGCCCCAGGTGCCCGAAAGCTGTAGCTGGTCGCTGCCCGTCTCCTCGAGCGAATACGTGAGATCGACCACCTTATTCTGCTCGTCCACCGCGATGCCGGGCCCGCCGCCAAGCGACTCCTGGCTGAAGTAGTTGAGCTGCATCAGGCGCCGGATCGACTCCTGAATCGCATCGCGGCTGAAGGTCTGCCCGGGAATCGTATACAGCTCCCGCCGGATGACGTGGTCCTTCGTTTTGTCGTTGCCGGCGATCTCTACCTGCCCGAATTCGAAGATGTCGCCCTCCGAGATGTCGAAACTCATATCGAGCGAATCACCCTCGACGACACGGATCGCCGGATCTACGCGGAAGGTCATGTACCCCCGGTTCATGTAGATACTGGATACGTCCGAACTCTGCTTGTTCGCGTAGAGGTTCTGCTCGAGTTTCTTGCTATTGTACATGTCGCCCTCCAAAACGCCCAGCGACTGCGACAATACGTCGTCGGGGTAGACGGTATTCCCTTCCCACGAGATATTCCGGATGTGGTACCGGGGTCCCTCGTGTAGATCGAGTTCAATGATCATCCCCGGCTTTCCCCCTTCCTCGATCAAATAGACCGAATCGCTCACGACGCGGGCGTCGAAATGGCCCTTCTCGTTCATAAACGCGACGGCCTTCTGCAAATCCTCGTCGTACTTCTTCGGATCGAACTTCGACTTCTTCCAGAACCGCCACCATTTATTTTCCTTCGTCTCGAGGGATTTAATCAGCTTCTTGGTATCGACCTGCTCGATACCACTCAGCCGGATTTCCTCCACCTCTACCACCGGACCGCGCTTGACGTTGAACGTGACGTCGACTGTGTTGTCTGCTTGCTCGATGCGCTCGACTTCCACCTCGGTGGTCGGCCGGCCCTGCTCGCGGTAAAATTCTTTGATCACCTGGATCGTTCGCTCGATGTCCCCCTGACGCAGCGGGGTCCGGCTCAGGAGCGGCGCCTTCTCCTTCAGGTCGCTCCGGTGGCTCTTGCGCACGCCGGCAAACGTGTACTCGCCCAGACGGGGGATGGAGGTGACTTTGATCGTCAGGTAGACCCCCTCTTCAGCCCGACGCGATTCGAGGATCTTGACGTCACTATAGTTTCCAAGCCGAAAGACGGACCGGATCGCGTCGCCAAAACCCGGGTCCAGCGGCAGCGTGATCATCTCGCCCACCTGGAGGCCGCTCGTCTGCACGATAAAGGCCGCGATGTTTTCGCCCTCCACGCCATCGACCTCGACGCCAGCGATTTTAATTTCGGTCGGCGCCTGTGCGAACAACTCGCTGCTACCGGCCGGCAATTCCCCACCGGCAACCTGAGCGGCTACGGGCAGGGCGAATAAACAGAGAGCAAACGCGCCCGCTACGGAGACTACATGCATGGTGGGCAAGAACCTGGACAAACTCATGAGGCGGGCCAAAAGGGTGGGGCTATTAGACTAGCGGTCTGCCGGCTTGGTTTCGACGCGGCCAGGCCACCTGTTGACCTGTGAACGCAAACGGCGGATGCTTTATTGCGGATCGTGCGGGATATCGCTTCGGGGCAAGTAATCGGAGCGCCTTACAGGTCTACCCGCCCGAATCGTCGGTCGCGCTGCTGGTAGCTCGCAATGGCCTCGTACAACTGGCGACGACGGAAATCCGGCCAGAAGGCCTCGGTGAGATACATCTCGGCGTAGGCAATCTGCCAGAGCAGGAAGTTAGACACACGAAGCTCTCCCCCGGTGCGAATGAGCAGGTCGGGATCCGGATACGCGCCCGTGCTCAGGCGCCGGCTGAATAAGGCATCGTCGATGGCCTCGGGATCGATCTCGCCGTCGCGCGCCTGGCGGGCTAACTCGCGTACGGCATGCAGGATGTCCCACCGACCGCTGTACGACAGGGCCAGCGTGAGGATCATCCGGTAATCGGCCGGATTCTCGGCCTGAGACTCCTCCAAGACGTTTACGCAGGCCGCCGGCAGGGCCTCGATATCGCCAATCGCGCGTAACAGTACTTTGTTGTCGATCAACGTTTTTTTCTCCCGCCGGATCGTATGGATCAGGAGCGTCATCAAGGCGTCGACTTCGCTGGGCGGGCGGTTCCAGTTTTCGGTGCTGAATGCGTACAGAGTGAGGTATTGCACGCCCAGCTGCGCACAGGCTTCTGTAACATCTCGCACGGACTCCACACCCTCGTAGTGCCCTGTCACGCGCATCTTGCCCCGGCTTTTCGCCCAGCGTCCATTGCCGTCCATGATGATCGCCACGTGGCGAGGGATGGCTCCCTGGGCCTTCAGCGACGCCTGCAGGGCAGCATCACTGGCGGGAATGCCTTCAACACTGGGGGATGGAACGTGCACGACGCCGTAACCGATTCTGGTAAAGCCCTGTTCTGCAAAAAGACTCGGCTCTGGCAAGGATACCGGTCAGCGACTGGACGGCGGACGCCGGCGCCAATCGTTCCGCCGTCAAAGGCGCAGGATGTCGTTAAACACAAGGAATGTCATGAACAGCAACAACAGGATCATCCCGATCTGTTGTAGCCACATCCGTACTTTAAGCGACGGCTCGCGGCGCGTGATGCCCTCGTAAATCAGGAACACCAAATGGCCGCCATCGAGCACGGGTATGGGCAGGATGTTCATGATCGCCAGAGTGATCGAAAGCACCGCGACGATCTGCCAGAAATAATACGCCCCGGCCTCGGCGGCCTGGCGCGTCACTTTCGCGACCATCACCGGACCTCCAAGATTCTCTCGCAGATCCTCCCGGCCGGAGAATACCCGTTGCAGGCTGGTCACGATGGCGCTGGCGTTGATCCAGGTCTCGCGCATGCCGGCGTTGATAGCGCCGAAGAGCCCGAAGTGCTCATACACCCGCCCATACGCCGCGGCAATCACATCGTACGAAGGCGCAAAAACGCCGAGCTTATACTTACTGTCGCCGTCGTCCAGGCGAGGTGCGATCTTGGCCTCGTACAAGCGAAACCCGTTCTCATGGCGAAGCAATGCCGTAGTCGCCGGCATGTCGACGCTTGCATCGAACAACGAATCGGGACGCGACCAGCGCAGCAAGACGGAGTCTCCCTGCGAGCTTTGAATTAATTCGGTCATCTGTGCCCAGAAATTTACCGGCTCATCCCCCATCCCCACAACCCGGTCAAACGGCTGTAAACCCGCTTCAGCGGCGGACCAGCCCGAGGAGACTCCCCCGATGATGGACGGCGTAAATGTGACCCCAAAACCGGCCGGCCTGGCACGACCCAGCTGGGTCATGATGTCATCGGGGCCCTGAAACGTCAGCTCCTGGCCCTCACGGAGCACCGTGACCGTCATCGGGTCGGCCAGGATCGACTCTATCGCGTCGAGATCATGAAACCGCTCCAGCTTCTTGCCGCTGACGCTCACCACGCGATCGCCGGTACGCAACCCCATAACGTGGGCCGGCGACCCGGTTGCCACATGGACCTGTTCTACCCGGTCGGCGGGAATGTAAGGCTCCCCGTAAAAGAATTTGAGGCACGAAAATATGATGACCGCCAGGACGACATTAAAGAAGACGCCGGCCGTGATCACAATGATGCGCTGCCACACGGGTTTCGAACGAAACTCCCAGGGCTGCGGCTCCGAGTTGGCGAACTCGGTATCCATGCTCTCGTCCACCATGCCCGCGATCTTCACATAACCCCCGAGCGGGGTAGCACCCAACACGTACTCTGTCTCCCCGATCTGCCGGCTAAAAATTTTGGGCGGAAAGCCCACGGAGAACTTATCCACCCGCATCTTGAACCATTTCGCGGTGAGGAAATGCCCCATCTCGTGGACAAACACGAGGATGGTGATGGCGATCAACACCCAGAAAATGGACGAAAGAATGCTGAGTACAACTTCCATACTTCCTTCCGAAAAGGGAGAAAAAAGGGTAACCATAGGTTCTGCCGAGCCACGCGTGATGGTCGCGCGCCCGGCAGACGGCTATTCAATAGGCGGGAGCGCCGTAGAGTTCCTCGATGCGCGCACGCACCGCCTGGTCGATCGCCACCAGATCCTCGATGGAGGGGTCTGCCGGGGTCTCGAAGACGGCAAGCGCCTTTTCGATCGCGTTCGGGATATCGATAAAGCGGATGCGCTCCTGGAGGAAGAGCCCGACGGCCGCCTCGTTGGCGGCATTCAGCACCGCCGGCGCGGCGCCGCCACGCCGCAGGGCCTCATATGCCAGATCCAGGCAGGGGAATTTGAGCCGATCCGGTCGCTCAAAATCGAGCCGTCCGGCCCGGCCCCAATCGATCCGAGGATGCGGCGCCGGCCACCGGTCCGGGTAACTTAACGCGTACTGGATGGGCACCTTCATGTCCGGCTGCCCCATCTGCGCCTTCGTGCTCCCGTCCGCGAAGGTCACCATCGAATGGACGATCGATTGCGGGTGAACGAGAACGTCGATCCGATCCGGAGCCAGATGAAAGAGCCAGTGCGCCTCGATCACTTCCAGCCCCTTGTTCATCATCGTAGCGGAATCGATGGTGATCTTACTTCCCATCGCCCAGTTTGGATGCTGGAGCGCTTCCTCACGCGTGATGCCGGCGAATGTGCCTGCCGGCCGTGTCCGAAACGGCCCGCCGGAAGCCGTCAGCGTGATGGATTCCACGGCCAGCGCCGGCTCGCCGACCAGACATTGAAAAATCGCCGAATGCTCGCTATCCACAGGCACCATCCGTCCTCCCCGAGCGGCCAAAAGAGCATTAACGCGCGCACCGGCCACCACCAGCGTCTCTTTGTTCGCCAGTGCGATCGTCCGGCCGGCTTCGATGCCGGCGATGACGGATTCCAGCCCGGCGAACCCCACGATCGCCGCCATCACGACGTCCACCTCCGGCCAGCACGCCGCCTCGCGCAGGCCTTCCCTCCCGTGCACCACCACGATCCCTGTTCCCGCCAATCGCTGCTGCAATACCGCCGCGCAGGCGGCATCCCCGACGGCCACACAGGCCGGCCGGAACTCGATCGCCTGGTCATACAATCGATCAATATTACGATACGCCGCGAGGGCGACAACCTTGAACTTTTCCGGGAATAGCCGTACAACGTCTAGCGTTTGCGTACCGATCGAGCCGGTCGCCCCCAGTACGGCAAGCCGTTGAACAGGCCCTTTATTTGCATCACGTCGTGTTGGAGCAGGTCGCGCGTCAGGACGATTCATCATCTTCGGGTTTTGCGTACCTCCATCGGGGCGTACACTCGGCGCGGCGCCGGGTGATCATGGCAACTAACCGGCGACGCCCTGCACTACCTACCGGTTGCGAGGCCGCCGAAATGTACTGACTCCTATGCGAATGTGTACCCTCCTCAGGGTTTTCTTCGGGCTGATGCTCCTCGCCGCGGCGCCGGCTGTACGTGCGCAGGACATCGATAGTACGCTCGCGGCGCGGTTCCAGCTGGCCGATACCTATCTGCGGGCCGGCCAGTTCGATCGGGCCATTTCGCTGCTCGAGGACCTGTACGCCGTCAGCCCTTCGACCTACGTCGTCTACGAGAAGTTGAGGGAGGCCTACGAAAACGTCAAACGGTATGACGATGCGATCCGCCTCATCGACGAGCGCATCGCCACCGAGCAACTTCCCGTCGTCCTCGTCTCGCAGAAGGCCCGACTCTATTTTCTAATGGGCGATGAGCCCCGCGCGCTTGCTACGTGGGATGAAGCCATTGCTCTCGAGCCGGATAAGGCCACCGCCTACCGTGTCGTCTACCAGACCCTCGTCGAGGTGCGTCTCTTTGAACACGCCGTCGAGGTGCTTGAAAAAGGGCGTACCGCGCTGAACGATCCGGCGCTCTTCCGTATGGATCTGGCGTATTTATTTAACCTGACCGGCCGCCACGCGGAGGCGATGACCGAGTACCTCGGGTTGATAGAAGAAAGCGATCGGCAGCTCAGCTTTGTCCGCAGTCGGCTGGGCCGGTTTCTGGACCAGGATGGGGTGCTCCAGACCAGCCTCCCCGTCGTCGAAGAAGCCGTTCGCAAGACGCCCCTAAACCGGTCGTTTCGTGATCTCCTGGGCTGGCTCTACCTCGAGGCCGACCGGTACGATGATGCGCTCACGACCTACCGCGCCATCGACCGGTTGGAACAGGAAAACGGCAACGTCCTTTTTAGCTTCGCCCAGCAAGCCGCCGATGCCGGCGCCTTTGGCGTTGCCTCCGAAGCCTACCGCGAAGTCCTCAAGCGCCATCCAGATTCACCCGCTGCGGCCGATGCCCAGTTCGGCCTGGGCGACATGTTACAGAAGCAGGCGGAAGACCTTGGCGAACGCGCGGTGGACGATGCAGGCAGTCGCCGGCCTGCGCCTCACTACGACGAAGCCCTGGCCGCCTACCAGCACTTTCTAAAGACCTATCCCACGCACCCCTATTATCCAGAGGTGCTCGGCCGCCTTGGACGGCTCCAACTCGATGTCTTCTTCGATCTGCCGGCCGCCGAACAGGCCTACGCGGAGGTAACCGCCATCTATGCCAATACGGAGGTGGCCGATCAGGCCGCCTTCGATATCGGGCGCATCGCCCTCATGCGGGGCGACCTCGACCAGGCCCGCCTCGTCTTCGCCAAACTCGTGGAACGCCTTCGCATCGGTGAACTCGCCGAGCTGGCCCGGTACGAGCTGGCGATGCTGCACTTCTACCAGGGCGAGTTTGAATCGGCCCTGACCATTTCGGCGCCGATGAATGAAAACACGTCGACCGATATCGCTAACGACGCCATCGAATTAAAAGTGGTCCTGATCGAAAACAAGGGCCCGGATTCACTCAACGCGCCGCTTCGGCTGTATGCCCGTTCCGCCCTGGCCCTCCGCCAGCGGCACTTCGACGTCGCTCTGGCCGCGCTCGACTCACTCCTGCAGAACTTCGGCTCCCACCCCCTGGCCGATGAGGCCCGCTTCGGGCGCGCACAGGCGCTTCGCCAGGCCGGCCGAGCGAACGACGCACTCGCCGCGCTGCTCGAATTCCCACTCATCCATCCCACGAGTCACCTGACCGACCGCAGCCTGTTCGAGGCCGCCGACATCTACGAATTAGAACTCGGCCAGTCCGACCTCGCCGCCGCGGCCTACACCCGCCTGCTGACCGACTATCCAGGCTCGTTGCTCGTGCCCCGCGCCCGGGAACGGATCCGATTCCTACGCGGTGACGAGCTCTGATCGCCGGCGTTTCCTTCTGTTTCAGGCACACGATCCACACCCCATGATCCGATATTCCTCGATCCTGCTTGTTTTCGCGCTGTGCTTCGCGCCGCCTGTTCGGCTGCACGCCCAGGACCTCCTCATCCCGATGGACGCCGGCCAGTCCGACCACTTGAAAGCCTACGGCCTCGCCTTCTGGGCGCTCAATCAGGGCGTAAGTGTGGACTGGCTGCTGAACTACCGCGGTGGATCCTTCCTGATCGCTACCTTCGATGAACTCGAGGCCGAACTGCGCGTCCGCGGCGTCACCTACGAGCGCGCGAGCGGCGCCCAGACGGCCGCCATCGTTGCCGAAGTGGAAAGTGAGGCCAACAATACGGCGCTGATGCGGCTTGAAAAGGCGCCGCGTGTGGCCGTCTATGCCCCGCAGCAAACGCTTCCCTGGGACGACGCGGTGTTGCTCGCCCTGAATTACGCCGAAGTCCCGTACGACATGATCTATGATGACGAGATCATGGAGGGCAAGCTGAGCGAGTACGACTGGCTGCATCTACACCACGAGGACTTCACCGGGCAATACGGCAAGTTCCTTCAGTACCGGTCCATGCCCTGGTACATCGAGCAGCAGCGCCAGGCCGAAACCGCTGCCCGCCGGCATGGCTTCCGAAAAGTGAGCCAGCTCAAGCTGGCGGTCACCCATCTGATCCGCGATTACGTCACCCAAGGCGGTTTCCTCTTTGCCATGTGCTCCGGCTCGGATACGTTCGACCTTGCGCTCGCGGCCCACGCGACGGACATCGTCCCCGCCGAATACGATGGCGACCCGATCGACCCGGATGCGCTGAGCAAACTGGACTTCGCGCAGACGTTCGCCTTCGAGAACTTCCGCCCCAACTTCAACGCCCAACAATACGAACACGCCAACATCGACACCGGCGCACCGCCGCCCCAGCTCAGAAATCCGGCGCTCGATTATTTTACCCTCTTCGAGTTCAGCGCCAAGTGGGATCCCGTCCCGACGATGCTCACCCAGAATCATGTCTCTACCGTCAAGGGGTTCATCGGGCAGACCACCAGCTTTCGCAAGGATCTGATCAAACCCAGTGTCGTTATCCTTGCCGAAGCACCGGGCCGGGATGAGGTACGCTACGTGCACGGAGCGAGCGGTGAGGGTACATTTACGTTTTATGCCGGCCACGACCCCGAAGACTATCAGCACTTCGTCGGAGACCCCCCTACCGAGTTGAGCCTCCACAAGAACTCACCCGGATACCGACTCATCCTGAACAATGTCCTATTCCCCGCCGCGAAGAAGAAGAAACAAAAGACCTGAGCGATCGCCCGCGAGATTCCCCCATGCACGAACAAAAAACCGTCGCCGCCTCCCGTTGTATCATGACCGAAATGGTATTGCCGAACGACACCAACAACCTCGGCAACATGATGGGCGGCCGGCTGATGTACCTCATGGATATCTGCGCGGCGATCTCGGCCCAGCGCCATACCAACCAGGTGTGTGTCACCGCTGCCGTTGACTCCGTCGAGTTCGAGTCGCCGATCCACCACGGGGAAATCGTGGTGATCGAAGGGCAGGTGAACCGGACGTTCCGCACCTCGCTGGAAATCGAACTGAATGTGTGGGCTGAAAACGCCATCGCGCGGACTCGCCGGAAATGCAACCGCGCGTATTACACGTTCGTGGCGATCAATGAAGAGCGCCGGCCCGTCCAGGTGCCGCCGATCGTCCCGGAAAGTGAACAGGAAATAGCCAGTTACGAGGCGGCGGCGCGGCGGCGCGAGCTCCGCCTGGTGATTGCCGGAAGGCTGCCGCTGAAGGATGCGCGCCTCATCAAAGAGGACATCATCGGCACACTGACGCACCAGCATCGGGACGAATGACGACCGTCGAGCCGGGTTGGATGTCGGGCTGGATGCCTGGTTTGATCCAGGGTTTGATCCTGAGCGCCCTGCTGGGTACGCTGGCGCCGCCGGCGAACGCCCAGCGTACGGCCCCCCCGGGCCGGTTCGGCGTCGGTGCGCAGGTGGGCCAACCGACGGGCATCACGGCAAAGTATTATCTCCAGCCGGATATCGCGGTGGACCTGCTGGCCGCCTGGGGGTTCGACCGTTCCGTGTTCGCCACCTTCCATGCTTCGTACGAGTACGCGATTCCTGAATCGCCCCTCGGCTTTTTCCTGGGCCCCGGTCTGCACGCCGGCCGGTTGTCACCCCGCAACCGCCCATCGACCCGCTTCGGCCTCTCGGCCCTGGTCGGTCTCAATTACTTCACCCAACGCTTCGAGATATTTCTCCAGGCGCGTCCCAATTTCGAGATCCTGCCCGATTCGCACGTCCGCATTGGCGGAGCCGCCGGCATGCGGTACTTTTTCCGCTAATGATGATCTCGGCTGCCGCCAGGCGTCGACCGAGCAGGACATCGCGCCAGGGCCCCCGTTTCCAACCGCCTCGCCGTGCCGTATCTTGTGGCGCTCAACGCGGCCCCCACGGCCCCACTCATTGCATCATGCTCTACCAACGTATACTCATCACAGGCGCCAACGGCCTGCTGGGCCAGGAACTTGTAACGGCGCTCAGTCCGTACCCGGAATTCGATATTCTGGCCACAGGCAAGGATGTCGAGCCCCGCTTCAGCAATGGGTCGTGCGGCTACACCCGGCTCGACCTCACGAACACCGCCGAAGTCCGCCACCTATTCAACATTTTCACGCCGGACGTGGTCATCAATTGCGCCGCCATGACCGCCGTTGACCAGTGTGAGGATGAGCGCGACGCCTGCTGGAGGGTCAATGTAGAGGCCGTTGAACAGATGACCCGCAGCTGCCTCAACTTCAGCGTCAAGATGGTCCATCTATCCACCGATTTTGTGTTCGACGGCAAAGGGGGGCCGTACATCGAAAGCCAGCGTCCGGATCCCGTGAACTTCTACGGGAAGTCCAAGCTCGCCGCCGAAAATGCGATCATCAAATCCGGTCTCGGGCGCTGGGCGATCGTTCGGACGGTGCTCGTGTACGGCGCCGGCGAACGCCTTAGCCGCGGCAACTTCGTGTTGTGGGTGATCGACAAACTGAGCAAGGGCGAAGAAATTCAGGTAGTGGACGACCAGTGGCGCACCCCTACCTATGCGCCCGACCTCGCCCAGGGCATCCTCCGCCTCGTGAAGTTCGACAAAACGGGCCTCTACCACCTCTCCGGACGCGAGTACCTGAGCGTGTACGACTTCGCCCTGAAGATTGCCGCCACCTTCGACCTGGACGCCTCGCTCATCAAAAGAACAAACAGCGCCTCATTCAGTCAAAGGGCGCTTCGTCCGCTCACCACGGGCTTTATCATCTTGAAAGCAGAAACCGAATTCGGGTACAAGCCACATACGATCGAGCAAAACCTCGCGCACCTCGGCGCGCGGCTCGGGTTGCCCGTTTCGACTTCGTGATCGCTTCTGTGTTCGCTAGTAACCGTTCGCTAGTAACCGTTCGACAGTAACCGTTCGCTAGTATCCGTTCGATAGTATCCGTTCGATAGTAACCGTTCGATAGTAACCGAGCATGATCGATATCAACCTGATCCGCACCGAACCCGATCGTGTGCGCCAAGCCATCATCGACAAACGCATCGACGCAGCCGGCCTCGTCGATCGTATCCTAGACCGCGACTCAGCGCGACGCGATGTGCTCACGCGGCTCCAAGATCTTCAGGCGCAATCGAACGAACGTTCCCGCGAAGTGGGCATCCTGATGCGTGAGGGGAAACGGGAGGAAGCCGATCGCATCAAAGCCGAAAGCTCCGAGATGAAGGGCCTGCTAAAAGGGCTGGAGGAAGAGGCGCGCGCGCAAGAAATTGAAATGGATGCGCTCCTTCTCGAGGTGCCTAACATCCCTCATCCGAGCGTGCCCCTGGGCGCCTCTCCCGAGGACAACGTAGTGGCCTATGAGTGGGGCGAAGCGCCGGCATTCGACTTCGCTCCGTTGCCCCACTGGGAGCTCGCCGCACGCCATGGCCTGCTGGACTTCGAGCGGGGGGCCAAGGTCACCGGCGCCGGCTTCCCGTTTTATATCGGCAAAGGAGCCCGTTTGCAGCGAGCGCTCGTTGCGTTTTTCCTCGATCTCGCCGTCGATGAAGGCGGGTATACGGAGATCCAGCCCCCGATACTGGTCAACGCCGACAGCGCGCGCGGCACGGGGCAGCTACCCGACAAGGAAGATCAGATGTACGAAATGACCCGCGACGGGCTGTATGCCATCCCGACCGCGGAGGTCCCCGTAACCAACTTCCACCGTCAGGAGGTGCTGCAGGAGGCCGATCTTCCGATCAAATACGCCGCCTACACCCCGTGCTTCCGACGCGAGGCCGGTTCCTACGGAAAAGATGTACGCGGTCTGAACCGGCTGCACCAGTTCGATAAAGTGGAACTTGTGCAGATCGTAGCGGAAGACCAGAGTTATCAGGCCCTCGAAGCACTCCGCGAAGACGCCGAGCGCCCGCTGGTGCGGCTCGGGTTGCGCTACCGCCGGCTCTTGATGTGCACGGCCGACATGGGCTTCACGCAGTCGAAGAAATACGACCTCGAGGTGTGGAGCGCTGGCCAGCAACGCTGGCTGGAGGTGTCTTCCACCTCGAATTTCGAGGCCTTTCAGGCGCGCCGGCTCGCGATGCGTTATCGCAAGGAAAGTGAAAAGAAGCCCTCGTTCGTCCATACCCTCAACGGCAGTGGCCTGGCGCTCCCTCGCATCGTCGCGGCGCTACTCGAGAACGGGCAGCGGGTGGACGGCTCGATCGTCATCCCGGACGCCCTCCAGCCTTACACGGGATTCCCTACCATCGGTTGATTTCACGCACACACAGCCGTCCGGGACACTCCTCCCCGTCCCGACATCGACGAGTTGATGCCGGGCCAGTCTAAAACGCACACGCCTATCGAGCGCCCGTGATACGATCGGGCTGTTTTTGGGGGGTTTCGGCAAGCGAATTGCCATGTATCATTCCCGTGCTCACTCTGGGACCCGGGATTGCGGCCTCCTCGATCCTTCCGGGATCACGCACAAAATAACCCCACGTCGCGCCATTACTCACCTTGCGCAGGCGACAGACCAGCGGATGTAAGGCTCGGCGAAGTGACAAAAAAGGCGTCCTACGGGGGGTAACACCAACGCGGCTATCCGCTCAAAACCGGGAGAAAGCCTACGATTTTGCCACTTGCAGGCGTTTCCAGGCCCTTTCAGGTAGAAACGAAACGGATGTATTTTATCGGGTAACGGGAGGCTGGCCCCGCCGGGGTGGCTGGACGCGTTATGCCGGGCCCGATTGTGTTTGGCACAGTACGTGGAAGAGACGATATAGCCCTCAGACGCCTCTCTCCCCCAGGTGAGTCCCTCCCCGCTCGCGCAGAGGCTTTCGCACACTCCGCTCGGTTTGAAAGCACCTTTTGGGACAACCATGAACAGACGTAGCTTTAACGGCGCGCCGGCTAGCAGCCCGGTTTCGATGCCGGCATTGCAGGCGGCCATCGACATCCAACAACACACGGCGCCGCTGACCCGCGCCGACGCGCGGCACCTGGTCACCCGTACGGAATTTGGCGCGCGTCTGCGCCGCGTCAACGGATTCATCGGAATGACCGCCGCAGAGGCCGTCGCCATCATCCTCCAGGAGGCCGAGGAGAACGCGCTTCCCGAATCTCCGACCTGGTATACGAACAAGCTCTCGGGCGAAATCGACGACTTGTATAATGTGCAAAAAGATTGGATGTGGCGCATGAAGGAGCAGGGTTTTATCGAAAAGATGACCCTCATTCTGCACAACCACCTCGTCACGGGTTATAGCGTCTATACGCGGCCGTATTACGCCTACACGTATTACCGACTGCTCCGCACCCATGCCCTGGGCAACTTCAAGGAGCTGATTTACGAGATCGGCCTCGACCCTTCGATGCTGTTTTATCTCGACAACAACTCGAACGTCCCGACGACCGACGAACAGGGTAACCCCGCCGGCTCTAACGAGAACTACGCCCGCGAGCTGCTCGAGCTGTTCACCATGGGCCAGTACAGCCCCACCGGCGCCCTGAACTACACGGAGGCCGACATCAAGCAGGTCGCCCGCGTACTCACCGGCTGGCAGGTAGACGAAAGCCGCTTCCGTACCGAAGCGAAGGGCACCCTGCACGACGCCGGCACCAAGACGATCTTCGGAAAGTCGTTCCAGGGCCATAGCGACCCGGCCGTCGAATACACTCAGCTCATCGATTTCCTCTTCGCGGAGCGGGGACCGGCCATCGCGCATTACCTCTGCCGGAAGCTGTACGTCTACCTCGTCAATCCCGTACCCGACGAAGCGTTTATCGCCGAAATGGCCACTGTGATGGTCAGCAGCGACTACGTCATCAAGCCGGTCCTGGAGGCGCTGTTGACCAGCCAGCGCTTCTTCTCGCCAACCTACTACGGCTCACGCATCAAGAGTCCGATCGACTTCCTGATCGGCTTCCTGAACGAAACCGAGACACCGCCGACCGACGAAGTGCTGGAGTATATCCGCCAGAAGCTTGAGCCGCGGTCGATGAACCAGGAGCTGTTTAACCCGCCAAACGTGGCCGGATGGCCGGGGATCAACCCGCCTGATGCCGCCAACGCGCCCGGCGACGAGAAATGGCTCACGACGAGCCTCCTGCCTGAGCGGTGGAATATCATTGCCGACCTCACCGGCGGCGGCGCCGGCAGCTTCGACCCCGTCGACGTGGCCGTTCGCGTCTCCGACCCGGCCAACCCCTTCAAGATCGCGGAAGATCTGGCGCGTACGCTCGTGCCGATCCCGCTCGATATCGCCAGCATCCGCGAGGTGAGCGACGACTTCGCCGGCGATCCCGACATCCCACCCCCACCCAGCGTACTCAGCGACCCGATCGTGTCGAATGTTTCGAAAGTGCTCCTCGGCGATATGCCCCACTACGAGTGGCCGGACATCGTCGACGGCAGCACGACCGAAAAGGACCGCGCGCGCATCGTATTGCAACACTACATCGCTCTTCTGAGCCGGGAAATCCCCGAGTACCAGCTACACTAACGTTGCCTGGGCCCCCTTTCTTCGCCTCAAGAAACGGAATTCATTTTTCAGGTATACCCATGCACGAGCATTGCAATCACCACGATCACCAGGGGCACGAAGGCCACGGCCATACCGAAGCCGAAGGGGGCCGCCGCGGCGCCCGGCTCGAGGATGGCGCCGCCCACACGCAGGACCACCTCAAGTGGTCGCGTCGCGACTTCCTCACCCGCCTCGGGATGGGCGTCGCCGGCGCCTCGGTCATGCTTAACGGAAGCCCGGTCACGGCCTTCGGGCATGCACCCATCCTCCAGGCCATCCAGAGCGCGGATGTGGACCGCATCCTGGTGCTCATCCAGCTCAACGGCGGCAACGACGCCCTCAACACGGTCGTCCCCTACGAGATCGACGAATATTATCGCGTTCGCCCGACGATAGCGATCCCACGAAGCCAGGTTTTGCCGCTGGAGAATGACCACGGCCTGCACCCGGCCATGGCGAGCCTGACGAACCTGTGGAATAACAACCGCCTCGCGGCCGTACTGAACACCGGCTACCGCAGCTCGACCCGGTCGCACTTCGAAGGCACCGTCAACTGGGCCACGGGCAGCGGCAGCATCATCGGCAGCGGCAACGTCAATTACACGTCCGGCGTATGGGGCCGGTATGTCGAGGATGTGCTCGATACCATCGGACAGCCGCTCGACCACCCGCTGGCCGTCCTCATCGGCGGACCGGTATCGCTGTTCCAGAGCAACCTCGGCAACCTCGGTGTGAGCCTGGGCGACGCCCAGTTCATCGAAGAGATCGCCCGACGCGGCCTCTACGACGCCACCGATGCCCGAGTCGACAACGTGGCCTACGGCCGGCCGCTCAAGTACGCACGCGCCGTCGCCAACGCCGCGTTGAGTTATGTGTCGTCCATCCAGCGCGCCGCTAACGCCGGCACCAACCTGGCCGGCACCTACCCGAACGGCTTCGGCGACAACATGTCCGCCGCCGCCCGCCTCATCCGCGGCGGACTGGGCGCCAAGGTCATCTCCGTCTCCATCGGCGGATTCGACACGCACTCGAACCAGGGCGGCGCCACCGGCCAATACGCCGATCGCTGGCGGTCCATCGCGGACTCCGTGGCGGCCTTCTACCAGGACCTCGCGGTGGACGGTCTCGACCAGAAAGTCCTGACGATGACCTATTCCGAGTTTGGCCGCACGCTCGGCGAAAACGGATCGCGCGGCACCGACCATGGCGCCGGCGCCTCGATGCTCATGTTCGGCCCCGGCCTGAAACGCGGCGTCTACGGTTCGCAATCCGACCTCGTCACCCAGCTCTACGGCGGCGACCCCGAGCCCACGACCGATTTCCGCTCGGTGTATGCCTCCATCCTCCAGGACTGGTTCGGCATGCCTCCTGCGGATGTGGACGCTATGCTCGGCATGGCTGTGCCCCGCATGGACATCATCGGAAGCAAGGTCCAGGTGAGCAACGAGCCGACGCCGGTGCCGGCCGCGTTCCAGCTCTCCCAGAACTATCCCAACCCATTCAACCCGACGACGAATATCGGCTACACCCTCAACCAACCGAGCCGCGTCACGCTGCAGGTATTCGACGCTCAAGGACGGCTCGTCCGCACCCTCGTGGACGCCTACCAGGCTGCAGGCACGCATCAGATCGACTTCGAAGGCGGGCGCATGCCGAGCGGGACCTATTTCTACACGCTTAAAACCCCCGACGGTGCGCAATCACGGTCGATGGTCTTCATGAAATAACGACCCAGAGGTCTGTTCCTACGTTCCATCTAGCTGTAATCATGAAATCAGGAATCACGAAAAACGTGGTGACGAGCGCGGTGCTCGTCACCACGTTCCTCTGCCTCGGCAGCCTCGCTTTCAGCGGGTGCGATCTGTTTGAAGAATCAGACGAGGCTTCCCTCGAAGGCAATCCGAATGAACTGTACCCGGTCCGTATCGACGGGTTGTGGGGATACATCAACGGACTCGGCCGGATCGTCATCCTGCCGGCGTACGATAACGCCCGCGACTTTTCGGAGGACATGGCCGCCGTCCAGTTGGGCAGTGTATGGGGGTACGTCAACCGCAACGGCACCTTGGTGGTGCAACCGCAATACCAGGTTGCCGGCCGCTTCTCTGAAGGGCTCGCGTTTGTCCGCGGGACCGCGCTTGATGATCTCTACGGGTTCATCAATAAGGAAGGCACGACGGTCATCCCGCCCACGTACGAGCTTTCGCAACCGTTCGCCGAAGGCCTCGCCGCCGTCCGTACCGACACCCGCTGGGGATTCATCAATCGTTCAGGGGAGATGGTTATCGACCCCAGCTACAGCGATGCCCGGCCGTTTTCGGATGGGCTCTCCGCCGTGGAAGGCCTGAGCGGCTGGATCTATATCAGCAAAAACGGTGATACGGCCATCAGCCCCGATCTGACCGTCCAGGTGCTCGGCGACTTCGTCGATGGCTACGCGCCGTTCGAAACCGGTGAAGGCTGGGGATATCTCGATACCCGCGGCAATCCGATCATCTCGCCCCGTTTTGGCAGCGCCGAGGCGTTTTCCGAAGGACTGGCGGTAGTCGAGATCAACGACGGCTTCGAGTTCATCAACAAACGAGGGGAAGTCGTCGTCTTCGGCGAGTTTAGCGAAGCTCAGCCATTCTCCGAGGGCATGGCGGCCGTCCGTATCAATAGCGACTGGACGTATGTCAGCAAGGCGACAGGCCGTGTGGCCATGGAGCGGAATTTCGACGCCGCGGAGCCCTTCAAGGGGGGCCTCGCGCGGGTCCTGCTTGGCGACGTGAATGTTGATCCGCGTGTTGGCTATATCGATCGGGCCGGCAAGTACGTCTGGTACCCGATGAATTAATCGCAGCGTCTGGCTCGCGGCACTATTTAGCAGAATCGTATGAAATCTTTCCTGTGTACCCTCCTCGCCCTCGCAGCCTTCTCGGCCACCCTTTCGGGCTGCGACTTCATCGGCGGCCTCACTTCCGACGACGAGTCCGAACAAAACGACGGCGTCAACCTTTTCCCGGTCCGCATCGACGGCAGCTGGGGGTATATCAACGAAAACGGCCGGATCATCATCGAACCCACGTTCGATGCCGCGCGTGAATTCGAAGATGGGCTGGCGCGAATCCGCGAAGGCAACGTCGGCTACATCGATCCGGAAGGCAAATACGTCATCGAACCCCGCTTCCAGGACGGGCGTCCGTTTACGGAAGGCTTTGCCGCCGTACAGGTAGATGGCCGTTGGGGCTTCGTGAACCGCTCCGGCGCCTTCGCCATCAATCCCCAGTACACGGCCGCGTACAGCTTTGAAAACGGCCGCGCCTTCGTGCGCGACGCGGAGTTTCAGTGGGAATACATCGACACTCGGGGCAACGTGATTCGCACCCTCGAAACCCCCGATCTGACGGAATTCGAGTCGGCCAGCAACGACTTTCAAGATGGCCGCGCCCTGGTGATCGACTTCAATACCAACCAGTACGGGTTTATCGATGAAAACGGCAACATGGCAGTCGACTTCCAGTACAGCGAAGCCCGCAGCTTTTCGGACGGCCTCGCGGCTATCAAGATCAGCGACAGCTGGGGCTTCATCGACCCGAGCAACAGCGCGAAGATACCGCCTAAGTATATCGAAGCCGGCAATTTCAGCGAAGGCCTCGTCGCCGCACGCGAAAATACCAACACGTGGGGCTACGCGGATAAGTCCGGCCGGATGGTTATCGAACCCCAGTTCGAAAATGCCCGCCCCTTCTCGGAAGGCCGTGCCGCGGTGCTGATCGACGGGTTCTGGGGATACATCGACAAGTCTGGCAATGTCATCGCCCAGCCCGACTTCGACGAAGCGCTGCCTTTCCAAAAAGGCCTCGCCCAGGTCACCATCGAGCTCCGCGACCCGAATAACGAGAATAACATCATCACCAACATCGGGTACCTCGGCCGAGACGGCAAGTACGTCTGGTATCCGACGAGATGAGGGGGTTCAAGGGTTAAGGTTCAGAAACTGATGAAATTCGCCTGAGTCACTCGAAGGGGGTCATCCTGAGCCGGTCCGATGGTAATCGGGCCGTGTCGAAGGACCTCACAGCCGACCGCACCCTTGTATATTCGCAGAGCGGTCGTTCTGAAGGGTTGTTCGACACGGTGGGATGTAACACCCCATCGGCTCACTTCGGCTTCGCTCAGTGCAGGCACAATGACTGGCTTTTAATCTTTGAGTGCATTTCCCAACAGTTTCTCAAGGTATAAGGTGCCTCCCTTAAACCTCGAACCTTAAACCTTAAACTCTTTCGCCGGCGCCTCGCCCAGGGCTCCGTCACCACCTGTGGCGTCTGTACCTCCCGGGAACTGTTTGACGTGTTCGACCGGGGGCGTCTTGCCCGTGCCGGCGGCTGTCGGGGACGACTCGGGGATGTAGAAGTCGCTGTTGGGCAGGCTATCGTTATACCGGCGGGCCGCATCGGATGCCTTCCGCATGCTGACGTCCGTGTTGTGGCGGAGTTCGCCGATGTTACGGTAGAACGTCTGCTCGAAGAGATCAAACGCGTGGGCCAGCGCCGCCTTGTCGCGTTCGTAGCCGAGGCCGTAGTCTCCGCCCCGGATCTGGCTATCCATACGCGACAGCGCCGCGGAGAGGGCAAACAGGTAGATCGCGTTGTCCGCCAACCGGGCCTGGACGGCCTGGCGCTTGACGATCTCCTCGCGATTCCACTTGCTGGCCATTTTGAAATAGTAGGCATGCCGCTGCGTCATCGTCGCGAGCCGATCCGCGTAGGCGGCGAGCAACGGATGCACGCTACGCAACGCCGGCCGAGCGGACCGGATGCCGAGGAAGAGTTCGGCCCCCAGCGGAATCGCCTTGCGCATCAGGTACCCCTTCATGCTGTTGCCCAGGATCCGGGCCACGTTCTCCATCACGGAATCCTCCTTATCCCAGGCCAACGCCTGCTGGATGCCCATCATCTGCTCGGCGATCTGCTTGCCGCCGTAGGCGAAGATGAAGGATTGCATCACCTCGTTCGAACCTTCGACAATGCGGTGAATGCGGTTGTCGCGCCAGATCCGATCCAGTTCGTTTTCCGTCATGTACCCCTCGCCGCCCATGATCTGCATGGCGTCGTCGATCACTTCCCAGCCCATGTGGGACGAAAACACCTTTGTGATCGCCGTTTCCACCATGATGTCGCGGTCCTGCCGATCGAGCATGCCCGTCATCATGTAAAGCAGCGACTCCATCGTGTAGGTGAGCGCGCTCATCCGGGCGATTTTCTGCTGGACGAGTTCGAACTCGGCCAGCGGTCGCTCGAACTGGTACCGCGTCTGGGCCCACTTCACGCTCTGGTTCATCGCGCGGCGAGCGGCCCCGATGACGCCGGCGCTGAGCGTGCAGCGTCCGAAGTTAAGGCATGTCAACGCCACGTTCAGGCCCTTGCCTTCCAGGTGCAACAGGTTCTCGCGCGGAACGCGTACGTCCTGGAAGCGGATGCGCGCCTGCCAGGTGCCGCGAATGCCCGTCTTGCTCCGGTTGTTTTGGATGATGTCGATCCCCGCCATGTCCGGCGTGCAGATGAGCGCCGTAACCCCCTCGCGCTTCTTACCGGTGGCCGGCTCCACATACTCCTGCTGCGCCATCACGGTGAACACGCCGGCCAGGGCGCCAGATGTGCTCCACTTCTTCTCTCCGCTCAAGATGTAGTACTCCCCGTCCGCGCTCAGCTCGCACCGCGTGCGCTGGCCGGCGGCGTCCGACCCTACGTCCGGCTCCGACAAACAGAAGGCCGACAAGAACGTGCGCGAAACGAGCGGTAGCCAGCGGGTCTTCTGCTCCTCCGTCCCGAACAACATGATCGCCTTGCAACCGATCGATTGATGCGCCGAAACAATAACGGCTGTCGAGCCACAGTAGCTGCCGATCAACTCCAGCACGCGGTTGTAGCTCGTGACCCCAAGCCCGAGCCCGCCGTATACTTCCGGCACCGTCATCCCCATTACTCCCAGGGCAAAGAGCCGCTCGAAGCACCAGTCGGGCACGTACTCCTCCTGATCGATCAGGATAGCCGGGTGTTCGTTTTTGAGGTACGCCTCCAGCTCGATCAGAAGGCGATCACACTTCTCGCGCTCGCCGCGGCTCTCACGGGGGTACGGGAAAATGAGATCCTCACGAAACCGGCCGGCAAACAGGTTCTTTACAAAGCCCAGCTCACGAGGATCAGGGCCAATCATCGACTCTATGTCCTGAATCATCTTCCGGTCTTTTGCCGAAACATGTTTCATGGAGCTTAAACTGGGAGTTGCCATACAATTGTAGATGCAGTCGGATGTGCGGGTATCGAATGGGTGACCCGGCTCACGGGCCCGTGAACTACACCGGTAGTTCGACTCCGGTTCCTGACGATGTCGCCCGGGGATAGGACAAAGATGATGCCCTGCGCCGTATATTCGGCCCCACCTCATCCTGGCTCCACCTACGCTTCGACCGCATGACGTTTTCGGAAAGACTGACCCAGATTCAGGAAAACAAGCGTTCCCTCCTCTGCATCGGGCTCGATCCCGACATCGACCGTCTGCCGGCCTCCATACGCGACGGCCGCTCATCCGCCGACGCCATCGTGGCCTTCCACGCCGCCCTCATCGCCGCGACGGCCCCGTATGCCTGCGCCTACAAGATCAACTTCGCCTTCTTCGAGGCCCACGGCGCCGCCGGCTGGGAAGCCCTCCAGCAAACCCGTGCCCTCCTGCCTCCCGACACCCTAGCCATCGCCGACGCCAAACGGGGCGACATCGGCAATTCCGCTCAATTTTACGCCCGATCGGTGTTCGAAACCATGGACTTCGACGCCTGCACCGTGTCGCCCTACATGGGGCGGGACTCGGTGGCGCCGTTCCTCGCCTACCCGGGAAAGGCGGCCATCATCCTCGCCCGCACCTCGAATGCCGGCGGGGCCGACCTCCAGGAGCTCGAGGCGGAGGGCAAAAAAATCTACCTCCACACAGCGCTCCTCGCCCGGCAATGGGCCGAAGACCTGCCCGGTGAAGCCGGCCTCGTCGTGGGCGCCACGAATGCCGTGCCCGTACACGCGATACGGTCCGCCTGCCCCACACTCCCCTTCTTGATCCCCGGCGTCGGCACCCAGGGCGGCGACCCGCGCAAAATCCTCGACGCCGCGGGACACGCGTATGGGCTGAACCTGATCAACAGCAGCCGGCAGATCCTCTACGCCTCGTCGGGACCCGACTTCGCCGACGCCGCCGCGCGCGAGGCCGCGGCCCTGCGCGACCACCTCCGCGAGATCCAATCCCCCTGACCCCTGGTCGTTAAAAAAATCCGCACGCCGAGGGTATGCTGGGGCCGGCTTTCCTGTCTAGTAGGAATACACCCCCAGCCCTCGTGCGCCATGTGTCAATCCCGAACCCACCAGGCCGACGCCCCGTATCCGACCGGCCCCGACACTCCGTTTTACGTCTACCACGACGCCGACCGTCTCCTGGAAGTGCACTTGCATGAACCGCGCACGCCGGCCCGTGTCCCCGAACGCCTCGTGCACGACATCTGGGCGCAGCAACGGTTCGATAGAAGCGCCTGCGCTGTCGGCGACGGCCGGCGCCTGTCGGTGCTCCACCCAGGCCTCCTCAACGGGCACGGCGGGCCGGATTTCAGGGATGCCCGGATCGATCTCGGTGAGGAGGCCTACCGGGGAGACGTCGAAATCCACGTATTCTCGGGCGACTGGCAGGCGCACGGCCACCAGGAAGATCCGGCCTACAATCGCACAATCCTACACGTCACGCTTTTTCCGGATGTGTTTACCGGCCGGCTACGCCGGGCCGACGGCATCCTACTCCCTGAACTCGTAGTATTTCCACTCCTCCAGACCTCCCTCCGGGGCCTACTGTACGACTTCCACCGTTTGGAAAGTGGAGGGCTGCCGTGTGCGCCGATGTGGGGTCGGATCGATGCGTACGAGACGATCGACTGGATCGCCGGCCTGGGCCGAAACCGCCTCACCGAACGCAAGAGCGAACTCGCCAACGCCTACCTGACCCGCCCTGAAACCGAGGCGCTCCTGCACCGCCGCCTCTTTCATGCCCTCGGCGCCGAACCCAACGGCGAAGCGATGGAGGAACTGGCCTCACGGCTGCCTCTACCGCTCCTGCGTTCGCTCGACACCCCCCTCGATGCGGAAGCGTTACATCTGGGCGTGGCCGGCTTTCTCCCCGTCGCCGCCGACGAACTGGCGCGGTCCGACCGCCCGTCGTCGGACGCCATCGTCGACCTCGAACAGCGTTTCGAGCGGATCAACGCCCGGCTGCATCTCGCGCCAATGGCGCGCTCCCGGTGGCAGTTTTTCCGGTTGCGACCCGCCAACTTCCCCACACTGCGCATCGCCCAGGCCGCGGCGCTCACGGCGCCGAATGGATGGCTCTACCATGATCCCATTGGACGCCTGACGACGGCCGCACGGTCCGCGCAGGCGATGGAGGCACTGACCGAGCTATTCGAGTCTACGCCGTCTGCCTACTGGACCACCCATTTCAGATTCGGCAAACGGAGCCGAGGGGAGCGTTCGGCGCGCATCGGCCGGCCTCGGTTGGAGAGCCTCGTCGTCAATGCCCTCGCGCCGGCCGTGCTGCTGGTGGCAGAACAGCAGGACGACCCCGTGCTCGAGGAAGCCGGCATGGCCTTGCTTCGACGATGCAAGCCCGAGCGCGATCGGGTGACGGCCCTCTTCGAAGCCCTGGGGACGCCGAAACACGCCCTCGCCACGCAGGGAATGCATGCGCTCTACCGCGGCTATTGCCGGCACGCACGGTGCCTCGAATGCGCTATCGGACAACGCATTCTGGGCGCGACGCCGGGTGGCTGATGGGATCCTGCCTGCACGCCGGGCGGTTTCTGGTGGCCCAGTTACCTCAACCAATCCCTGCCCTCCGTGATCGTTCGCCTGGTTCGATTGTCCCTTCGCCCTGATGCGCTGGAAGCGTTTCAGGAGTTGTTTGCCGCTTCGTGCGACACCATTCGCCAGTTTCCAGGGTGTATGCGCCTTGAATTACTCGAGGATGTCGAGGCGCCGGCTGTGCGCACGACCTATTCGCTCTGGGAAAGCGTCGAAGCCCTCGATGCCTATCGCCAGAGCGCGTACTTCAAATCGGTCTGGCGACAAACAAAGCCGATGTTCGCCGCGCCGGCCGTGGCGCACAGCTATCGTCCAGTGATTGCGGTGTGACCCGCGCCGGCAGACGGATACGCCTGTTTCGGGAATGGCATTTAACCCGCCCCATCTTGCACCGATACCTGGAATTCGAGCAGGGTGGGCCTCCAAGACAGATGTCGGGATCCGCCTACCTGCCAACGGCCCAATCATCCGTATCCCCATTCCCGCCCATGATACACGCTGGACCTCACGATGCCGACCAGCGGGAGCAGTTGCTTTACGACCTCGAGCTCCGCTTCCCGCCCTTGTCCCGCACGGTCTCCGCGATCTCGGCCCTGCTCTCCAACAAGAGCGAGGCGCCCAGTACCGAGCGCCTGATCGAAATCGTTAAGATGGACCCGGTCGTGGTGTCCTCTGTCCTGCGGCGCATTAATTCTGCCTATTATGGCCTGCAACGCCATTTCGACGACATCAGCAAGGCAATCGTGATGATCGGATTTCTCGAGGTGAGCAATATCGTGCTGACCTCGGGCTACATCGGCATCCGGAAAAGCATCACCTCGAAAGCCCAGTCGGCCGTGCTGGAGAACATGATCCGGGCGAGCGTGGGCACGGGCTTCTATATGCGTCTCATCGCGAGCCGGATCCAGGTGCAATACACCGCGACGGCCTACACGACGGGCCTGTTGCACAGCGTGGGCCGCCTGATGTTGCTCTACAATAACCCGGATGTCTATGTCGAACTCTGGCGATCGAACACACAGGGATTTGCGCCGCCGGCGGAGATGGAGCGGAAGTATCTGGGGATCGACCACGCCCGGTTGGGCGCCATCGCAGCGACGCACTGGCGGCTTCCGTCTCCGATTAGCGAATTGATCGAGTCCTACCTGAACCCCGGGCACATCGAAGACGTCGCCCTCCGCAATCTGGCGCTCAGCCTGAAGGTGAGCGTGGGCGTGTCCGAGCAGCTGTGCGCGTACCGAGAGGGTCTGGTTCGCGCCGGTGAAACCACGGACCTCATCAAGCCGGATTTTGCCTTCACCTATATTCCGGAGGTGGCCGTTCTGGCGCAGGCCTGTGGGATGGAGGCGAAAGATCTGGAGTTGCTGATCGCCTCGAATCAGCAGGACGCCTTCCAGTACATCGAGAGCATGACGCAGTAAGGGACGCCGCCCGCCGTCAGAGCGTAAGCGACACGCCGGCCGAAACGGTTCGACCTGGCGCCGGAAGACCGAGTTGGGGCAGGACGCTTGCATCGGTAAGGTTGTCGCCCCGGATGAACACCTCGCCGCGCCTGCCGGTGACGCCGGGGAGGACAAAGCCGTAACTCGCACGAGCATCGATGGCCAGCACCCGCGGCAAGGCCTCGAGGGTGTTGTCTTCATTCCGACCGTACGCCCGGCCCGTGTATTCGCCCTGCATCATAAACGCGATGCCCCGCTCCGTATCGTACTCTAGAGAAAGGGCTGACAGCACATCCGGTTTTTCGGTCAGCCGGGTCGTTTCCCCGTCTTGAATGCCGCGAGTGCGCAGGAGAGCGGAGTGCCCCTCGATCGTCCAAAACGTGTTCAACGCATACCGGGCAGCCACCTCTACCCCACCAACACGGCTCCCGTCTAGATTGATGCGCTGCCGCAGTCGCCGGCCGTCTACGTCCACCGTCTGTTGATCGATGGTGTCGTGGACACGGTAATAAAAGGCCGCAAACTCCCCATGAAACGCCCCCTGCTGCGTTGCCAGGCCCAGCTCGCTGACAATCGACGACTCCGGACGCAAGTTCGGGTTGAGCAGAAACCGGTTCAGTGACTCGCCAAAGAGCTCGCGCATCGTCGGGAAACGCACCTTCCGGCCGGCCGATGCACGCAGCACCCACGAGGGAGTCAAGGTGTAGGAGAGGCCGGCATTCATCGCGTAATCCACCAGAGGATCGCGGCCCGGCTTGTCGCCCGTGAGCGGTGTCGCGATGCCGTCCACGCTCCCGCCGGCAATCAGCATCAGCGGATCGGCAAGCCGAAACGACCATTCGGCGCCGGCGCTGAAAACGTGTTGCCGATACAGCTGGGTCCCATTCTCGGAGACAAAACGCCCCGTTTCGTCACGTTCAGAGGTGATTTCCTCGTGCGTAGAGGTGAGGCCATTGGCCGCCAGCGTCAACTGGTGAGCGCCGAAACTCCGCAGCATCGACAGTCTCATCCCGGCCGTTTGGTCCACATCCGCCTGCTGCGCCTCCACTTGTCGGTAATCGACCGAGTCGAACTGATCGATCGTCTGCCCGAATTGTCCCGCCCAGAAGGCGCCCTTGAGGACGGTCGCGACGCCTATCGGCACGGTCGAATTCACGATCGCCATCGTATTATTCCATACCGGATAACGCCAGAAACGTACGGTCGCAGAGGTTGGATCGAGGTGGCTCTCGGGCGCCACGCCGAACTGACCTTCGATGTGCATGAGCGAGAGGCCGGTCTGTATGCCGTTCTTGAACCGGTAGTCCGCATGACCAAAGAGATTGATCAGCTCGCGGTCCGTATTGGTACGCAGCCGCTCATCCGGCTGGCTGAAGGGGACACTCGATCGATCGGCCAGCGGAATGCCGCTCCGCGATGTGTAGCCGGCGGACACGCCCACATGCAGGGGACCCTTGTGGTACAGATGGCCGACTCCGATCCGGATATCTTCCAGACTCCCGTACTGGGCGTTGACATGGGTCTCGTCGCCCTCGCCGTCAAGTCGGCGCGAGGTCATGTTGATCGCCCCGCCGAGCACGTTCGTGCCATAGAGAATCGACGGGACCCCTTTGGCGATAGTAATGCCCCCGACCATAGCCGCCGGAATCATATCCAGATGCAGCCGATTATCCCAGGGCACATTCATCGATGCGCCGTTAAAAAAAAGCGCCACCTGGCGCTCGCCGGCATTACGCAGGTAAATCAGCGACTCGCCCCGCGAGTTCGTCTGGATAAATGCCGCCGGGATGCTGCGCACGAAATCGGATACGACGACGGCGTTCTGCCGTTCTAACTCGCGTAGGGCTATCCGCTGCACGGTATACGTTTCTTGAGGCAGCGAGCCAGGGGTGCTGACCACGATCTCCTCGAGATCGTAATGCCGCATGCTATCGGGCTTTACTGTATTGTCTTTAACGGGCGCAATCTGCGCCTGCGCCAGAAATGCGAGAGGAAACAACCCACCGATCACCATACCCCATATGGCGGCCTTGACATGGTAATTCATGGAGATTTGAGAGAAGGGGAGCGAGCTCGAAAGGAAACGATCACCCCGCAAGCGTCGGTTCCAGGTCCAACCGGGCGCGCTCGAGCGCATACCGGAGCTTCTCGTAATATGGCGGCACGATCTGATAGCGGCCGATCTCCGCCGGCGTTTCGATCTGGAAGGCCTGGCCAAACATAGCGCTACGTACATCAATCGCAATGGCCTCGTAGCCGATCTTTACCTCCTGCCGCTCGGACACCAGCGCGCCGAGGGCCTGATTGAGGTCGCGATACGAACGAGAAAGACGACCCATAGGGCCAGTCCGGACGTCCAGATGGGCCAGACGCTCCTTGTGATCGTCCACCATGGCGGCGTGAGTCGCCATCATCGCCTCGAACTGGCCGATAAACGGCTGGATGGCGGCATTCGACCCGGCAGCCTGTTGCAGGGCCGGCAACTCGTTCCGAGCGCTGGCAAGCTCCGCCTCAAATGTCGCGACAACCTGGGCCACCTCGTCATACGTAGCCTGCTCCGTTCCATGACCACCGTACGTCCGGCACGAAGCCAGCATAAACGTCGCTACTATCAGCGCCCCGACCATGGGGCTATGGGTACGTTTCGTGTACATACGAATCCGAGATGTGTGTGCTGGGTGATGCGGTAATCCGAGCCTGTGGTATTCCCCACGGCCTACATCGTTTCGGATCTCCCCGCGAGTTCGGTTTATTTTCAATATCGGCCGACTGGAGACTAAATCACGGTCCCGTCTTCGATCCGCACATTTTTAGGGATTACGACAATGCCATCCCGGATGTAGAATGTCTTATCGTCGCCGCCTTCCTGGATGCCGGCCTTGTTGGCGATCACGCATCGATTGCCGATGCTGACGTTTTTATCGACGATCGCGCCTTCGATAAACGATTCCTCGCCGATGCCCGGCCGATCCGGGCCTTCGAGATGCTCGCGTTCACTAGAATCGTGCCAGTGGAAGTAATCCGCACCCATGATCACCGATCGGCGGATCGTCGTGCCCCTCCCGATGAATGAGCGAATGCCGATCACCGAGTCCGAAATATCGCTGTCGACCACCACACTGGCTTCTGCAATAATGGAATTTCGAATGACGGCATTAGTGATCTTGGCGTGGGGCAGCGTGCGCACCTCGGTGTAAAGCGGTGCGTTCGGGTCGTAGACGTTAAACTCGGGCTTCGGCGTCGTCAACATAATGTTGGCGTCGTAGAAGGACCGGATCGTCCCGATATCGCTCCAATACCCGGTAAAGGGAAAGCTGACGACCTTCTTCTTCTCGATGGCGGCCGGGATGACCTCCTTCCCGAAGTCGTGCCAGCTTTTGTCTTCCGCCAAAAGGTCCCGCAATACGTCCTTGTTAAAAATGTAGATACCCATCGACGCGAGGTAGATACGCTGCTGGGCACGCATTTCGTCGTCGACAGGGCTCTCCTTGCCGGCAAGATCGTATGGCTGGGGCTTCTCGTAGAACTCGGTGATCGTATGCGTGTCGTCGGTTTTCAGGATGCCAAACCCCGACGCATCGTTGGCGTGCACGGGGATCGTGGCGATCGTGATGTCGGCCTTCAGATCCACGTGATGCTTGAACATCTCCTGGTAGTTCATCGTGTAGAGCTGGTCGCCCGACAGGATGAGTACGTGCGAGTGCCGCGACACGCGTGTGTGCATCTGGATGCGTCGCACCGCGTCCGCGGTGCCCTGAAACCACGAACTCGACGCCGGCGTCTGCTCGGCCGCCTGGATCGTGACAAAGCCGCGATCGAATCGGTCGAACCGGTAGGCGTTCTGGATGTGGCTGTGCAAACTGGCCGAGTTGAACTGCGTCAACACAAAAATCCGGTTGATGTCGGAGTTGATGCAGTTCGAGATGGGGATGTCGATGAGACGAAAACGGCCGGCGAGGGGCACGGCTGGTTTGGATCTCCGGTACGTAAGAGGGTGCAGCCGGCTGCCCGCGCCTCCTCCGAGAATGACGGCAATGATTTCGTTCATGAGGTAATCTCCGCTTAACAGGTCACAACGCGCCTCTGGTGAGAAGTGGAATATAGGCAAAGTTCCACGTAACACAACCTCCCGTAACCGCCTCAGGAACGGCGTTTGTTTTCGGCGTTAGATAAACCAACGCACCTCCGAGGCGCGACCCCTCCTGAAACCCGAAGACGGTCGCTGCGGTAGAGCATATACCCCCGCGTTTTTGTACCCCTGTCTCGATAACTCCCGCCCATGAGCGAAAAGACCCAGGCTTTTATTTCTTCGCTTCGCCAGCGCCTGCAAGCCGTCGGTCGCCGGCAGCAACTCGCCGAGTGTGCATGGGGCGGAGTTTTCTTCCTGGGCAGTATAGCGGCCATCTGGCTCCTCGCCACGGCCGTCGAGGCCAGTCTGTGGCTGGATTCTGCCTTTCGCACCTTTCTATTCTGGTCGGTCCTCCTCTCGGCGCTTGCGCTCGCCTACTGGGTGGTCGTCCGCCCCCTGCTCCGCATGGGCGGCTGGTTGAGCGGCCCCTCCGAAGCACAACTCGCCCGGCAAATCGGGCAGCGTTTCCCGGAGATCTCGGATCGATTCACCACGATGCTTCAATTGATCGAAGGCAGGACGAGTCCGTCTTCGCCGGGGATCATCGATCATGCCGTCGCCTCGCTCGGCCGCACCATCGATCCGGTGCCGTTTGAGAACGTGGTCTCGTTCGATCGGGTCCGGCACGCCTCGCGCCTCGCGCTCATCCCGCTAGTTGGCGTCCTCATATTCCTCCTCGCGGCTCCCGGAGCGTTTCTGGGCGCTTCTCATCGGCTTCTCGCCCCGAGTACACACTTCAATCGCCCCTCCCCATTTCAACTCAGCGTCGAACCTGGCGACATCGCATTAATTCGGGGAGATTCCCTGACGATTCGCACCCTGGCCTCGGGGTCCGCGACGCCGGCTACGGCGACACTCGAGATGCAGCATCTGGAGGAAGAACTGATCACCACGGAGGACATGCGGGCGGACTCCGCCCATCGTTTTGTGCACCATCTCCTCAACGTTCGTCACTCCTTTCGTTACCGCGTCCGCGCCGGCGCATACGCCACCCCCTGGTTCACCGCTGAAATCGCCGAGCGGCCGCTCATCCGGTCGTTACGCGTGGCGCTGAATTTTCCCCGTTACGCACGTATTCCACCCCAGCGGCTGGATCCGAACGTCGGCGATATCCAGGCCCTCGCCGGCACCTCCGTTCAGCTGGCGATCGACCTGAGCGGCCCGGATGCCGCCGCCGGCTTCATCGTCCATGATGAGGGCCGGCGCGACACCCTCACCCTGAGCCGAGCCACGGCGGAAGGATCGTTTATCGTGCGCCAGGAAGGCACATATCACCTTCTCTTCGTCGATGAACGCGGCATCGCCAACAGCGACCCGATCGAATATACCGTCCGCGTCGTCCAGGATGCTCGGCCTCAGGTGCTTGTCGTCGAGCCCGAGCCGGTGTCCGAACTCAACGACGCCCTGGCGACGGCGCTGCGCATCCGGCTGACGGACGACTTCGGATTCAGCCGGCTCGCGCTCAACTACCGTCTCGCCGAGTCCCGCTTCGGCACGCCTGATGCCGCCTTCAGCACCATCCCCCTCACCACGCTGGCCCCGTTTGAACTCGATCAGGAAGTGCTCCACGCCTGGGACCTCCGCCGCGACACGCCGCTGGACCCCGTGCCGGGTGATGTCATCGAGTTTTTTGTACAGGTGTGGGATAACGACGCCTTCGCCGGCTTCAAAGACGCCCGCAGCGCTACCCACCTGCTCCGCCTCCCCTCGATAGCCGAACAATACGAACAACTCGACGCCACGGAGGACGCCGCCGAAGAGGAGATGGAGGAAATCCTGGACGAGGCGCGCCAGATCCGCGAGCAGTTCGAAGAACTCCGCGACGAACTACGCAATAAGCAGGAGAGCGATTGGGAAGATCAGCGCCAACTCGAACAGGTCCGAGAGAAACAATCCGCCATCGAACAACGCGCCGACGAACTCAACCAGGCGTTCGACGAGATGATCGAACGCATGGAGGAAAACGACCTGGCCTCGGAACGTACCCTGGAAATGTACCAGGAAATGCAGAAGGTGATCGAAGAAATCAACTCGCCCGAGTTGATGGAAGCCCTCAGCCAGCTCCAGGAAGCCATGCAGGAACTCGATCTCCAGCAGATGCAAGAGGCCTTGCAGGAATTCGAGTTTAACGAAGAGCAGTATCAGGAGCGTCTCGAACGAACCCTCGATCTCTTTAAACAACTCCGTGTGCAGCAGGACCTCGAGGAGGCCGCCCGCCGCGCTGAAGACCTGGCCGAACAGCAGGAGCAGATCCGCGAAAAGACGGAAGAACTCTCCGACGAGCCCGAAACGGGTGAGACGCCCAAGGAAAACGAAGGCGAACAGCAGGAGGGCGAACAGCAGGAGGGCGAACAGCAGGAGGGCGAACAGCAGGAGGGCGAGCAGCAGGAAGGCGAGCAGCAGGAAGGCGAACAGCAGGAGGGCGAGCAGCAGGAAGGCGAACAGCAGGAGGGCGAACAGCAGGAAGGCAGCACGCCCCAGGAGCAGCTTGCGAAGCAGCAGGAGCTTTCGAGCGAAGAGATGAAGCAACTCGAATCCTTGCTCGAACAGATTAAGGAGCGGATGGATGAACTCAAACAGGCGCCAAGCGAGGAGATGGAGCGCCTCAACGAACAGGTCCAGGAAGAGCAACTCCCGCAGCAGATGCAGGAAAACGCCGAGCAGCTGCGGCAAAATGAGCTACAATCTGCCCAGCAGCAGCAGCAGCAGATGCAACAGCAGCTCCAGCAGATGCAGCAGCAGCTCCAGCAGATGCAGCAAGGCATGGAGGGTTCGCAGGTGCAGATCAACATCGCCGCATTGCGTAGGGCCTTGAGCGACATCCTCACCCTGTCGCAGGAGCAGGAGAAGTTGATCAATGACGTCCGGGCACTGTCGCCAGACAGTCCGGCGCTGCGGCAATTCGCGCAGGCGCAAGTCGAACTCGGCGAGGGGGCGGCCGTCGTCAGCGATTCGCTACAGAAGCTCGCGCGGGATATTCCGAACATGACCCGGGAGGTGCAACAACAGGCCGGCGAGGCGCTCCGCGCGATGGGGTTGTCTACCGAGGCGATGACCGAACGGCAGTCCGGCCAGGCCGCCGCGCATCAGAAGAGCGCCATGATGCACCTGAATGAACTGGCGTTGTTGCTATCGGACCTGCTCGATCAGATGATGAACATGCAAAGCTCCGGCTCGGGCAGCGGCATGTCCATGCAGCAGATGACGGAGCAGATGCAGAACGCTGCGCAGAAACAGCAGCAACTCAATCAGCAGATCCAGCAGATGCTCAACCAGATGCAGGGCGACCGGCTCTCGCCGGACATGCAGGATCGCCTGCGCCAGATGGCCGCGCAGCAGGAGTCGATCCGCTCCGAGATCAAAAACCTCAGCCGCAACCCGGAAATGCGGGGTAAGATGATGGGCGACCTCAACAAGATCGCCGAACAGATGGAAGAGACGATCCAGGAGCTGCAGCGCGGACAACCCGGCCGGCGGACGCAAGAACGTCAACAGCAGATCCTGACCCGCATGTTAGACGCCACGCGTTCGATGCAGGAACGTGGCCGCGAAAACCGGCGCGAAGGCCAGATCGGCGAGCCGACCCCTCGCGACAGCCCCGGCCAGTTGCCGGCCTCGGAAGACGCCGAAAGCCTCCGCCGTGCGCTCATCGAAGCCCTCGAAAGCGGCTACTCGCCCGACTACGAGGACCTCATCAAGCGTTATTTTGAACTGCTCCAGCGGTCGACAGGCAACCAGCCGTAGTCAATCAGCGGTAGTTAATCAGTGACGTTACGCCGTGAAGACCAGAAACGGGTAAAATGCCGGTTTTCAAACCGCAGAGACGCAACATGTGGCGCCTCCTTGCAGGCCCGGCGTAACGTCAGTTAATCAGCGGTAGTCAACCAACCGGATCGTCAAGAAAACGCGCCCGGAGGTCCAGCGTAGGGATGCGGCAGGCTTCGGTGCGCCCGAACCAGCGATAGCGATTTCGCGCGATGAAGTCGTAGATGGCATCCCGCAGCACGCGAGGGATAATGATGCCCGCATACACTACCGGCCAGCCCCCCGACAGCCGGCGCGCAATACGCAGCGCCGCGCTCGAACGCGTATAACACTGCCCCTCCTCAATCAGCACGATGCTGTCCAGCACGCCCGCGTCGCGTCCACACTGAGCCAGGGCGGGCTTCGCCGCCTCCGATTGGAGGGCGGCAAAGCGAAAGTAGCTCTCCGGGTCCCTATCGATTACGAAGTGGACGGAGCCGTTGCACAGATTGCAAACGCCGTCGAATAAAACCAGCGCATGGCCGGCGCTCGGACTGCCGGCCCGTGCGGCGTCCCGAGTCGTAGGATCAGGGGAATCCATGGGAGAACCGTTCTGAATTGCCATTTCCGGGCCCCGATGTCTGTCCCGTGTTAAGGGAGATCGTGCGGAAGCAGTGATTGTTCCATCCCCGGAACCCTGAATGTGAAATCGGAACGCCAATCCAGCGCGGATTCGAGGGATTCGCGCTGTCTTGTTTCTCATTGAGCAAAAAACTTGTCTCGAAAACGCTTTTTTAGTACATTTGTGCTCGTTCTGACCGCCAGCCAGAACACGCCTGCCCTTCCTGCCCACGCGATATGCCAGGCTTCGAGCAAGCTTCCACCACAATGGCAAGACGAGACTACAGCTTTTCTGTCAACCCCAACTTACAGAAGTACGCCATTGTCTATGAGGATCTTATTTGTCTCTGAAGAGGTCGCTCCTTTTGCCAACGCCACGGAAATCGCTCTAATCGCCCGCCTCATCCCCGAACAGCTGCAAGAAAGCGGCGAATGCGACGTTCGGATCATGATGCCTCGTTACGGCCAGATCAGCGAACGCAAAAACCGCCTCCACGAAGTGATCCGTCTTTCCGGCAATGATATCCGTATCAATGGCCAGAAGGAACCCCTGAAAGTCAAAGTAGCCTCGATTCCGGGCATCCGGCTCCAGGTCTACTTCATGGACAACTCCAATTTCTTCAAGCGAAAGGGCATCCTATCGGATCGCGAGGGCAGCGTGTTCACAGACAACGTGGAACGTGCCTATTTCTTCAGCCGCTCGGTGCTCCAGACGATTCGCAACCTCGGCTGGCAGCCGGACATCGTCCACTGCTTCGGCTGGCTCAGTTCACTCACTCCGCTGCTGCTGCGCACCGAATTCTCGGACGACCCGATATTCGCCCGCACCCGCAGCGTGTACACGCCTGGCCTGGAGTCGTCGGACCAGCAGGTGAGCGCCTCGTTTATGTCCGAGCTGGTCTACCCGGATGGGCTGATGCCGCACACCCTGAGCGTCTCCGAAATGGCCTCGCACCTGGCCGATCATACGATCCACCTGCCGTCCGCGAATGGGTCCGCGAAGGGTGGGATGCGGTTCGCGGCCGAGGCCGGCGCATGCTGCGAACAGGCAACGCAATTGTATGAACAGGTCTTGAATGAAGTCGCTGTTTGAAACCTGCACCCCGTTCAGGCATTGACACCTTCTTCAAAACCCCGGCGGACTGGCTCCCCGGGGTTTTTGCTAAAACGAGGACGGCTCTATACGATTTTCTCACCACCATCGTTAGTACCGGACGCGCCTCGCGTCGAATCCTTCCCGACGAGGCCTCACTTACGTAATCTGGCGGTAGCTTCCCGCCACCCTGCATGGTTTCACCCCGACCGATTTACCTCGCCAGTATTCTGTGCGCCGGCTTCCTGTTTTTGAGTGCTTGCGAGGACCCTTCCGCCGTTGGCCTGGACCTCGTTGATACGGAGGGCGGTGTCCCCCAGCTCCAGCGCGTCGCGTTCGATCGCCTCGAAACGACGTCCGGCGATGGGCTTGTCGACAATGCTACGACACTGCAGTCGGGCTTCGTGGACGACCCGATCGTCGGTTCGATTGAGGCCACAGGATATATCGATTTCCTCGAAAATCTGGTGCTGCCGCCGGCTTACAAGAACGGCACGCTGACGGGCTTACTGCTGCGGTTGGAGCTGGCGACGGTGTATGGAGATTCGTCGTCACCCGTCACGTTTGCATTACACGAGGTGCTGAGCGAGTTCAAATCTTCTGGCAACGAGCAGGATGACGTCCCCGCCGTTGGACTCGAAATCGTGCAGTTTACCGTCGATCCGGACGACGACGCAATCCTCGTAACCCTGCCGGAGTCGTTTTATGCCGGGCGCGATACCACCTTCCGCTCGATCTTCTTCGGGACCTCGTTTCACGGATTTCAGGTGCGTCCGGTATCGGGAGCGGCGGTGATCGGGCTGTTTAACTCCGTCACGTCCGAGTCGAACCTGCGGGGCATCGTTGGCGCGGACACCGTCACGTTCCTCGCCACCAAGGGGCTCACGGCGTACACCCGGCCTACACCGGCCACGCCGCCGCCGGGTGTTACCATCTTGCAACAAGGCCTCGGGCCCAACCTGGCGTTTGATTTCGACCTGGACGCGTTCGAACAGTCGTCCGTCAATCGCGCGGCGTTCCAGGTGACGCTGGACACGCTGGTTTTTGAGAACGACCCACCGGCCTTTGTCCGCCCCCCGCTCTCCAACATGGCGCTTCACGGTGTCCTGGCGGATTCGACCTCGATCATCCTTGCTCTCGGTACGCTGCGGAGCAACGGTGTCACGCTGGATTTTGACTCGGCCTCCTTCCGCGAGGCGCTCCAGAGTGTGTTGCTCGGCGCGCCGGCGTTCGACCACTATGAAATTCGTTTCCTGTCGGCTTCCGGGAATAACCTCTCTTCACTTGTATTCCGGGACACCACGTCGGCCGAAACGCCACCAAGCCTCTATCTGACCACTACGCCCCTCAACCAGGGAAATTGAGTTCGGCCCTCTGATCCCCATCACCCATCCCCACGCCTCGCATGTCCTTTTCGCCCCGCATCACCCTCGCCCTCGCGGCCACGCTCCTTGCGCTGGCACTTCCGTGCGGGGTATGGGCCCAGCAGCGCAGCGACGGTTCTGTATATTCTCGCTTCGGCCTTGGCGAGTTATATAGCAACACGTCTTCCCAGATCCAGGCGCTGGGCGGCGGCGGGACCGCGCTTTCTTCCTTCAACTACGTCAACCTCGCGAATCCGGGCACGTGGGCGGACCAGGTCGTGACGCGACTAGCCGGAGGCGTACAGTTTCAGGGGCTTGACATCGAAGACGCTACGGGGGCGAGCAGCCGGCTAAACTCGAGCATGCTCGGCTCCTTTCAGTTTGGTTTCCCCGTGCTTCCGGGCAAACTCGGCTTTGTGGCCAGCTTCGCCCCCTACTCGCGGGTGGCGCACAGCGTTCGCAGCGGTCAGGTTGTCATTGATGATCCGACCCTCACCTCGCCGGCCGCCTACAACATCCGGTTCGAGGGCAGCGGCGGGTTGCAGACCGTTGCCCTGGGCCTCGGATACCGGCTCAACAAAAACGCCAGTATCGGCGGCGCGCTCAACCTCAACTTCGGCATCCTCCGGGAGTCCCGCTTCACCGAGTTCACCACATCCGAGTTCACCTCGACCCAGCTCGACCTGTCAACGCGCCTCTCCGGGGTCTCCGCCACCTTCGGTACACTTTTCACGTTCCGCCAACTCGCCTCCGAGTCTGACGCCTTGACGATAGGATTCAGCCTCAGCACACCCGGAAGCGTCGACGGCGTCCAGACGATCACTTCAGGCGATCCACTCGATCCGGATACCCTCGGCATCCCCTTGCGAGGGGCGCTGGACCTTCCGCTCCGGCTAAACGGAGGCCTCGCGTATTATCTGAATCGGCGGTGGACCTTCGTCGTGGACGGTACCCTCGAGCCATGGGACAAGCTGGATGGAGACCTCGCCCTCGCCGGCTTCGCCCCGGACGGCTCTTCGATCCTGGACGAACGGACGCGTGTTTCCGCCGGCGTGGAGCACCTCCCCTCGATCAACCCCCTCGATTCCTATCTCAAGCGTATTGCCTACCGCCTCGGGGGATATAGCGACACCGGCTACGTCATCCCCCGGGCTGGCGTGAGCTTCCGGACGACGGCGCTCACCGGTGGCCTGAGCCTGCCCACCCTCTTCCCTGGCACACACATTGATATAGGATTTGAGGTAGGCCAACGAGGCAGCACCGATTCAGGCTTCGTCCGGGAATCCTTCTACAAGATCCTGGTGAATATGAATATCGGAGAGCGCTGGTTCGATCGCCGGAAACTCGGTTGAGGTCTCCTTGTCTTTTATGTATACTTCACCACTTCGCCACCGCGAAACCTTAACGAACACAGGTCAGATGAACCCTTCGGAACGACGCCATACCGCACCCTGGGTCGGCATCCTTACCGCGCTAATCCTTGCCGGAGCCACACAAACGCCGGTTTTTGCGCAGGAATGTTCGGACCCGCCCGAGGCCAACGAACAGGCCATGAACTACAGCCTGTACTGGGAATCCTTTAAAAATAAGGACTACGTATCCGCGCTTCCTTATTTGAAATGGGTCCTAACATGCGCTCCTGCCTACGCCGGCCCCGGTAAATTTGACGACCGCAACCTCGATCGCGCCACCAAGCTCTACGAAGCCCTGGCGACCGAAGCGGCCGACGAATCCACATCGCGCGCCTACCTCGACACCGCCCTGTCTTATTTTGACGCCGCGGTGCCCACTTTGAAGGACGCTAATGCCGAATTCAGCGAGGCCGAGTGGATCCTCAATAAGGGACGTTTCATCCAGAAACATGCCCCGACGCTCGCTGATCTCCAGGCTCAGGTTGGAGGTATCTACCGGCAGGTCTACGAGATGGACCCCATCCTACTGGACCCGCGTCCCTATTACCTGAACGTGATCGTGGACGACCTGGCGCAAACGGATGTCCAGCAAGCCGTCGACTTCCTGGAGGATGCCGAGTCGAAATTCGGTCAAGAACCGGAGACGGTTGAGCTCATTGCGCAGAAGCGCAACGCGCTGTTTAAGTCGCCGGAGGAACGCATGGGCTTCCTCGAGGATCAGCTTGCAAAGAATATGGGCGATGAAAAAATCATCGACGAACTCATCGACATTTACAAGGAGTTGGAGGAGCGCGATAAGCTGCTCGGGATGCTGAACCAGATGCTGGCCATCGCCCCCACCGCAAAGGTTCATATGGAGATCGGTGTCCTGAAGCTCGAGGACGGCGACGCCGAGGAAGCATTGACAAGCCTGGAAGCAGCGCTTGCGCTGCCGGACGGCGCGCAGCATGCCCGCGACATCAATTACAACCTCGGCATCGCCGCTCAGCAGCTGGAGCAATACGCCCGCGCCCGGACGTATTACCGTCGCGCCATCCAGGAGGATGCTTCGTTTGGCCGCGCGATCAAGGCGATCGGCGATCTATACGCCAGCTCCATCCGCGATTGCGGCGCCGCGATGGCGCGGACGGACCGGGCGGTGTACTGGCTTGTCGTAGACTACATGGAGCGCGCGCGTCAGGCCGATTCGGCCCTTTCCAGCACGGTAAATAGCGCCATCGGCACCTATAAGCCGCTCTTCCCATCGGCGGAAGACCTGTTCTTCGAGAGCTGGAAACCCGGCGACACGTATATGGTTAACCAGGGGTGTTATGCCTGGATTAACGAGTCGACGAAAGTTCGATCACCCAATTGATCTTTTTTCGTAGAACATAGGTACCTTACAGCCGGTGCGTTTTGAGACCGCCGGCTGTATTTTTTTATACTTGCCTGAAGCACCTTAACCATCACCCTTCACGTACATCCCCAGTTTCTTTCCAATGCCAACGATCGATACCATTCGCGCACGCCAGATCCTCGATAGCCGGGGAAATCCTACGATTGAAGTTGATGTGATCACGGAAGAAGGCATCCTGGGCCGCGCGGCGGTGCCGAGCGGCGCCTCGACCGGCGTCCATGAGGCTGTCGAACTTCGCGACGGGGACACATCCAGGTATCTGGGCAAGGGCGTGCTCAAAGCCGTCGAGAATGTAAACGAGGAAATCGCGCGCGAATTGATTGGCTGGAGCATCTTCGAGCAGAAACAGATCGATGCGCACCTCATCGCGCTCGATGGCACAGAGAATAAAGGCCGGCTCGGCGCCAACGCCATCTTGGGCGTCTCCCTCGCCGTGGCCAAAGCCGCCGCGGATACCGTCCAGCTCCCCCTCTACCGCTACCTCGGCGGCGCTAACGCCTCGCGCCTGCCCGTGCCCATGATGAACATCATCAATGGCGGGCACCATGCGGACAACACGGTGGACATGCAGGAGTTCATGATCATGCCGGTCGGCGCGTCGTCCTTCAGCGAAGGCCTTCGGATGGGCGTGGAGACCTTCCACCAGCTCAAGCAGGTCCTCAAGAAGAAAGGCTACAACACCGCCGTCGGCGATGAAGGTGGGTTCGCGCCGGATCTTCGGTCGAACGAGGAAGCGATCGAAGTCATCCTCGAAGCCGTCGTGAAAGCCGGCCTGAGCGCCGGCAAGGATGTGTTTATCGCCCTGGACCCGGCGTCGAGCGAGATGTACAAAGACGGCTCGTACCTCTTCTGGAAGAGCGATCCGACCAAGCGCCGATCGTCCGAAGATATGGTCGCCTTCTGGAGCGGCTGGGTCGAGCAGTACCCCATCATCTCCATCGAAGACGCGATGGCGGAGGACGACTGGGAAGGCTGGAAGATGTTGACCGAAGCGGTCGGCAAGAAGGTTCAGCTGGTGGGCGACGACCTGTTCGTGACAAACACGCGCCGGCTCCAACGCGGCATCGACGAAGGCTCGGCCAACGCGATCCTGATCAAGCTCAATCAGATTGGTACGCTGACCGAAACCCTGGAAGCCATCGAAATGGCGCACCAGAACAAGTTCACCGCGATCATCAGCCATCGCTCGGGTGAAACGGAAGATGCGACCATCGCGGACCTCGCCGTGGCGACCAACGCCGGCCAGATCAAAACCGGTTCGGCCAGCCGCAGCGACCGCCTCGCGAAATACAACCAGCTGCTCCGGATCGAAGAAGACCTGGGGACGGCGGCCACCTATCCCGGTCGCCGCGCCTTCAAATTCTAAACGGACCCGCGCTCGCACATGAAACCGATCGCCGCGCTTCGCACCCTTTCCGAACACATCCTCGCCACACCGCAATCGCGCCGCAAAGCGTTGATCACCGGCCTCGTGGTCATGGCCGTTTGGGTTACGTTTTTTGATAGCCATAGCCTGGTCCGACGCGCCCGCTGGCACAGCGAGCTTGGGGCCATCGCAGCTGAGAATACGCGCCTCCAACTCGAGGCCGATTCGCTCAGCGCGGCCATCGAGGCCGGCCTGTCCGACGAAGTCGTCGAGCGCCTGGCGCGCGAAACGTATGGGATGCGCCGGCCCGGCGAAACCGTTTACCGCATCAAGGAAGTCGACTAGCCACCCGGCCCCCGGGCGATTATGAATACCTTTGCTGTAGGCGTGGATCTGGGCGGCACGATGATCAAAGCCGCGCTCGTCGAGCGTGGACAGGGCATCCGTGAACTCGTCTCCATCGACACGCTCGCCGAGGAAGGACCGGAACCTGTCATCGACCGGATTGCCGGCCTCGTTCGCAGGCTGGCATCCGCCGCCAGCGCGGATTCGATCCTCGGCATCGGCATCGGCGCTCCTGGCGCGGTGAACTGGGAGCGGACGTCCGTCAGCAGGGCGCCCAATCTGCCCGGGTGGGATGTCATCAATCTGCAGACGGCGCTCCAAAGCCGCCTGGGCGCGGCCTTTCCTGTGATCGTCGAGAATGACGCCAATGTCGCCGGCCTTGGCTCGGCGCATTATGGCGCCGGGTTGCCGTTCGACTCGTTTATCCTGGTGACGCTGGGCACCGGAGTGGGCGGTGCAATTATCTACCAGAACACGATCTTCCGCGGCGCAACAGGCGGCGCCGGCGAGATTGGCCACATGACCATCGACTACGAAGGGCCGTTCGATCGGTCGGGCGTGGCCGGTGCCATCGAGGCCTATCTCGGGCAACGCTTCTTATCCCGACACGCCCGGTACCAGTTACTTAACCGCCCGGACAGCGTCATCCATAAGATGACTGGCGGAGATCTCGAGAAGATCACCCCCAAGATGCTCCACGAGGCCGCCCTCGCCGGCGATGCTGCCGTGCAGTCGGTCCTCGCCTGGGCAGGCCACAAACTGGGCTGTATCCTCGGATCGGCCATAAATCTGCTCGATATCCGTAAAGTGATCGTCGGCGGCGGCGTTTCCGCGGCGGGCGACTACATCCTGAAGCCGGCGTATGACTCGATGGTACGTTTTGTGATGCCGGGACTTCGCGATGGGTTGGAAATCATCAGAGAACACCTCGGCAATGAAGTCGGCATGCTCGGCGCAGCGCATCTTGTGTTCGAATACCACGACGGTCACGTCTCGGCTTCCTCCTGACGGAGGGTGCGGCCACGACGCGCACATCCGGCTGCCGCTATCCGCCCTCGCCGGCTGCATCTTCGCCTGCTGGGCCGGCCTGGCGCCCCTGGTGTACGCTCAGACCACCGCCCCGACCGATCTCAAGAATCCCGTAGAATCCACGGCGGACTCGCTGGTCATCGTCTTCGGCGGCAGCGCAGGGGATGTTGGAACGCTTTACGGGAAAGCGTCGGTATCCTATGGCGAGACCAAGCTCGATGCCCAGACCATCGAGATCCTCTTCGACATCGACGAACTCCGCGCCAGCGGAGCACCGAGCGACACAGGGATGGTCGGCCGGCCGCAGTTTAAATCGGGCGAGGAGACATTTCAGGGGGATCAGATGGCATTCAATATGCGCTCCGAACGTGGGCGTGTCACGAATGCCGATGTCGTCTACGACGACGGCCATATCCGCGGCGGCATCGTCAAACTCGGAGAGGACAGCACGGCCTATATCCGCAACGGGCGCTACACGACCTGTGAATGCGCCGACGACCCGTCGTATTCGCTACGATCGAGCAAAATGAAGGTCGTCGACCAGAAGAAGATCTTCACCGGCCCGATCCAGCTTTTTCTCTTCAACATTCCGACGCCGGTCTGGCTACCCTTTGCATTCCTGCCGGCACAGGCCTCGCGCCGCAGCGGCCTACTCGCCCCTACCTACGGCGAGGACGAACTGGGCTTTTACCTGCGGGATCTGGGCTGGTACTTCGTGCTGAGTCCGTACACCGACCTACAGTTGCGCGGCGGTTTGTGGACCAGCGGGAGCTGGCAGGCGAATACGCTGTTTCGGTATAACCGCCGATATCGCTACAGCGGGCAACTTCAGATGGATTTCGCCCGCCAGCGTAACGGCGAAAAGAACGATCCGGGGTTCGCGGTTCGCAACAGCACGTCTTTTCGGTGGAGCCATAATCAGACGATCAATCCATCGACATCCATCAACGGCGACATCAACCTGACCACCGCCGGCTACCTGCGCACGATTTCCGAACAATACGACGACCGCGTCACCCAGAGCATCTCCTCAAGCATGCGGTTTTCCAAACGATGGGCGTCAACCGGCCGCTCCCTGAATCTGAGCCTCTCCCAGCGCCAGGTGTTGGACACCGGCGCCGCCAATCTGCGGCTTCCATCACTCTCATTTTCCCAGAATTCGCGCAAACCCTTCGCACGTGAAAACCGCCCCCCCGGCTCCGGCGAGCCCTGGTTCGAGAAGATCACCTATACCTACAACTTCGGGCTCGACAATACCTTCGACTTCAGGCCGCGCTCGGACGCCCAGTTGCTCGCCGCCGGCGACACGTCTGCTCTGGATATCACCTGGGTCGACGCCCTCTTTAACATCGACAAGTACCAGCGGGCCACCGGAGAAGATGAGCCGTTCGACTTCAAGGCCACCAACCGCATCCCCGTGTCCGCGACGTTCTCCGCCAGCCGGTTCAGCCTTAACCTGACGCCGAATCTGAACTATACCGAGGATTGGTACATCAGCACCCAGCGGCGGGACCTCGAGCTTCAGCCCGACTCCACGCAGCGCCTCGTCACCGCCGTGCAGCCCGGCTTTTTTGCTCTCCGCCAATTTTCCTCGGGCGTCTCCGCCAATACGACCATCTACGGGCTTTTTCCGATTCGTGTCGGCGCCTTCACCGGCGTGCGCCACACCCTCCGCCCGACCCTCGCGTTCACCTACCGACCCGACTTCGGCGGTGACTTCTGGGGGTATACGCGGTCGTACACGGACCAGAACGGCAACGAGGTCGAGTACGGCATTGTCAATGGCGTGCAGCAAGGATTGCAGCAGGCCTTATCCCTTTCCGTCGGCAATACGTTCGAGACCAAGCAGGTCACCGTGGACTCAACCGGAGCTGATCGGAATAAGGTGGTCAAGCTCTTCAACCTGGATGGAACGGCCAGTTACAACTTCGCCGCGGACTCGCTGAAGCTGTCGAACATCGGCATTAGCGGACGCACCAGTTTGCTCAACAACACCCTCAACTTGAACGCGCGCGCGACCTACTCTCCCTATCAGCTCAACGCCGAGGGGACCCGTGTGATCGACGCGTACTTCTTCTCCCTCGAGCGATTCCGGCTGGCCCGGTTGACGAGTCTCTCATTAACAGCCAACACCTCGTTTCGGAGCAAGTCGGGCGGCGGCGGCCGGCCGCTCGAATCGTCACGAGCCACGTTAAATGACGATCGAAGTGGCGTTTTTGGCGATCCGATGTCGCGAATCGGTAACAGCATCATGAACCCGACAGGCGACTATGTCGACTTCGACATCCCCTGGTCACTCTCGACCGACTTGACCTATGGTATCCAGAAACAAACGAGCAATCGGACCCGCACCATCACACTGAATGCCCGTTTCGATTTTAGCCTTACGCCCAACTGGAAAGTACAGGGGCGCACCGGGTACGACTTCGAGCGCAAGGAGGCGGTGACGACGAATATCAGTTTCTTCCGCGACTTCGAGTGCTGGCAGATGTCGCTCAGCTGGGTGCCGTTCGGGCGGTATCAGTCGTTCGGATTCAACCTGCAAGTCAAGAGCGGTCAACTCAGGGATTTCCTTCGCATCCGCCAGCCGCGCTCGGATGTCGGCGGTCAATTCGACGGCCTGGTGAATTGATCGCAGGGCGGGAGGCCGGCCCTACTCCTCTGGTACCACCTTTTTAGCCGCTCAGACGTAGAGCGTTATGTATGGAACGCAGTAGAATGGCCATAGAATGACTGTGTTCGCACGTAGTGATCACTCTCCCCCATCCAGGCGTGAGACTATGACGTTCGCAAGCCCCATGTTCAGCCGATTCACCCTCCCATTCGCGCGCCTCTTTTCATCGGCGCCGACCGATCGCCGCATCGCCGGTTATCTCGCCGAGTTGTTCGAAAGCGAGATGGACCATACGGCTGCCGAAGGCCTCCGCTTCTACGTCAAGCGAGGCATTGTGACGCTCCATGGCACACTCTATGACGCCATGGATCGCGACCATGTCATCCAGCTGACGGCCCGAATCCCCGGTCTCGATGCCATCGTGGACCGGCTCCACATCGTTGACGATGTCCACCATGAGGCCTTAAACGCGCGCGTCGTCTTGTTGCTCAACGGCACGCACGCGCCCACCCATTTGCTACCCGCTTAAAATCGAGGTGTGCATAAAAGCCGGACGATAGCTCGGAATCGCGCAGGAATAATTCGGTCCCCGAACACGCCTCGACGACGGCTTGTACGAGCGCCTTTCCTACACCAATGCGTTGAACGTCCGGCTCGACCACGAGATCACACAGATAGCTGAACAAGACCCGGTCGCTGAGAACCCGTGCAAGACCAACGAGTTGCCCATCCAGCCAGGCCGTCAGCACGATAGACGCATTTTCGAACGATGTCCATACCTCGGCGGGATCGCGTGCCTCCCGCAGGAGGGGCCCCCGACGAAACAGCGTGATAATCCGCGCCGGCGTAAGGTCGTTCAACCCCTCGCGTATGATCAGGTTGGCGATGTCTTTGCGAGATTCCTGGGGAGCGATCATGGGGCGTTACGGGTTGGGGCGTCTCAATCAGGCATCTCCTTTCACCCAGCGCGCATCACGCGCCGTGAGATATGCCGTTTCGGAAGGCGCGGGCACGGCCGGGTCGGCCCAAACCCGAAGGCGTTGCCCCTCGGCCTCGAACCAGTATTCGGCGTAGGTCCCGAGAAACTGCCGGGAGAGGACCCGCGCCTCGATGCCTTCCTTCCCTCCAAACTGCACATTTTCCGGCCGAACCGCAAGCACATGCGACGCTGGTGCGGGCGTGGGTGCAAAAGCTTCGGCCAGACGGCCCGGCGCCACGATATTGCTCCCTCCCAAAAACCGGGCGACAAACGCCGTATCCGGTTCGCGATACAGCGTCTCGGGTGCGCCGATCTGCACCAGGCGGCCGGCGTTCATCACCGCGATCCGGTCCGACAACGCCAGCGCTTCCTGCTGATCGTGCGTGACATAGATGCTGGTGGTCCCAAGGGCGTTCTGCAGTTCCTTCAACTCCACGCGCGTTTGTTCGCGAAGCGAGACATCCAGATTGGAAAGCGGCTCGTCGAACAACAACACCCGAGGGCGCACAGCCAGCGCGCGCGCCAACGCCACCCGTTGTTGCTGGCCGCCGGAGAGCTGCGTCACGGGCCGGCTCTCGTAGCCCGACAGGTTCACCCGCGCTAGCGCTTCCGCCGTCCGTGTGGTGATGGTGGCCTTATCAAGCTTCCGCACCCGCAGCCCATACGCGACATTCTCGCCGACCGTCATGGTCGGGAATAACGCATAACTCTGGAAGACCATGGCCGTTGGCCGGTCCTGCGGCGAAGCGTTTGTGACGTCGTCCCGACCGATGCGCACCGTGCCGGCGTCAGGTCGCTCGAACCCCGCGATTGTCCGCAACAGCGTCGTCTTGCCGCACCCGCTGGGGCCGAGGAGCGACACGAATTCGCCGGCCTGGATAGACAACGCGACCCCATTGACCGCCACCGTCTCGCCGAAGCGCTTGACGATATCGACCAGTTCGACGGAGCCGGCGGTGTCCGGCGGATTCAAGGGTGGTGCGGTCATCGGTGGCGATCAGGCCGCGAGGGCGCTCGTCACTTTTTCCGCGGCCTCCTTGAGAAGGATAGCCGTCTCGACCTTCAAGCCGCTGTCTTTGAGGATCTGCTGCCCTTCAGCCGCATTCGTGCCCTGGAGGCGGACGATCAGCGGGACGCGGATTTCCACCTTACGGGCGGCCTCCACGACCCCATTCGCCACGCGGTCGCACCGGACGATTCCACCAAAGATGTTTACCAGGATGGCCTTGACGTTCGGATCCTTGAGGATGATCCGAAAGCCGGCTTCCACCGTCTGGGCGTTGGCGCCGCCCCCGACGTCCAGGAAGTTTGCCGGCTCGCCGCCGGCCAGCTTGATGATGTCCATCGTTGCCATGGCGAGGCCTGCGCCGTTCACCATGCAGCCCACGTTGCCATCGAGCTTGATGTAGTTCAGGCCATGTTCGCTGGCTTCCACTTCGAGCGGAGCCTCTTCGTGGACATCGCGGAGCGCGGCGAGGTCCGGGTGCATATAGAGGGCGTTCGAGTCGAACGTGATCTTGGCGTCGACCGCAATGACATCGCCCTGGGCGGTAAGCACCAGCGGGTTGATCTCGGCGATCGCAGCGTCCGTCTCCTCGTAGGCCTTATAAAGCGCGAGGATGAACTTGACGGCCTGTTTGAGCGCTTCGCCCTCGAAACCAAGGCTATAGGCAAGCCGGCGGGCGTGGAACGGCTGGATTCCCGTGACCGGGTCAATCCACACCTTCAAGATTTTTTCGGGGTGCTCCTCCGCTACGGTTTCGATTTCAACACCACCTTCGGTGGAGGCCATGACGACATTCTGGTTGCGTTGGCGATCCAGCGTGATGCCCAGATAAAACTCCTTCGCAATATCCGACGCTTCCGCGATGAGTACGGCGCGCACCTTTTGGCCTTCGGGCCCGGTCTGGTGCGTCTTCAGCATCATGCCCAGGATCGCGTTCGCTTTTTCGCGTACTTCCGCGACGCCCCGTGCGAGCTTGACGCCGCCGCCTTTGCCGCGGCCGCCGGCGTGTATCTGCGCTTTGACTACAAACAGATCGATGCCGCGCTCGGCCTTCATTTTCTCCGCGGCTGCGACAGCCTCATCCACCGAATAGGCCACGATGCCGGGTTGCACGGCCACGCCGTACCGTTGAAGAACGTCTTTTGCCTGATATTCGTGTAATTTCATGCGTCTCTGGGCGTCAAGAAAGGTGTAAGGCGGAACTCTATCTCAGGAGATCAAAGTCCCAACGTGGCGCTCGGTCTTCGCCGAACCCGCGTTCAGGCCGTGTTGAACCGAAGCTCGCCGGTTAAGTTTACACCGGCAGACTCCCCTCTTTTAATTTTGCTCTAGTTTTCCGGCGTTTTTCCCCTTCCGGCAATTCCGCGGCGCTTGCTTATCATGACGACGATTGACTTTCACATCATGCGTCGCTTTCTCACAGGCACCGTATTTCTGATCGGTTGCCTGATCGTTTTTTTTGTCGTGCTCCATTATGTCGAGTTCGTGGACGATTTTTTCGATCGTGGGGCGAGCATGAGCCAGGTCTTCCTGGAATATTACCCCAACTTCGTCCCAGACATCGTGCGGCTGACGAGTCCTCTGGCCGTATTCCTCTCTTGCGTCTATCTGACGGGCAAGTTATCGCAGCAATTGCAGCTAGCGGCGTTACAGACCAGCGGTGTTTCGTTGTACCGACTGCTGCTTCCTTTTCTCGTAGTGGCCCTGGCCATCAGCGTGTTCATGTTCTGGTTTAACGGGTGGATCGTTCCCAGGACGAACCAGACCGTAATCGAATTCGAGCAAAAGTACCTCAAGAACAAACAGCAGCAACTGGACCCAAGCGACATCCACCGCCAGAACACCCCCGAGAGCATCGTATCGGTTGGGTTTTACGATCGTATGGCGCAGGTAGCCCACAAGGTATCGATACAGCACTTCGGCGACGGCCGGCGGCTCCTGTCGCGCATGGACGCCAAGCGCATGAGCTGGGTGGATTCGCTGGGGGTGTGGCAAATGGCGGATGTCACCGAGCGCACGTTCTTGGACGATGGGCGGGCGCTTTTCCGCAAGATCGATGCACTGGACACCCTGCTGACGATTTACCCCCGGGATCTGGCGCGAACGGAACGGGAAGTGGAATCGATGACCATCCCGGATGCGCGCGCGTACATCGACGCGCTCCAGCGGTCGGGCGCAAACAACACAGGGCGCACGATTGTCGGCTACCAGAGCAAGTTCGCCTACCCCCTGGCGAACGTGATCGTGGTACTAATCGGCATGCCGCTGGCGGCCGTCCGCCGGCGCGGGGGGCAAGCCGTCCAGATCGGTCTTGGCCTGTTGATCGCCTTCTTTTACCTCGCGACGATGAAACTTGTCGAGCCATTCGGGTATAGCGGCGAGTTACCTCCTGTCGTCGCCGCGTGGCTGCCGCACGTCTTGTTCACGTTGCTGGGAATTTTTCTCGTCGCCAGGGCAAAAAAATAGGGAGAGGATGCTCACGCTTCGCCGCTCGGACCTCCAAACTGGATGGGCGGTCCACCATGGGTCGGTGTAGCGATAGGCCCATTGGCCGCTTCATAGCGCCGGATGTTGTCCGCCAACGCCGCCAGCAAGCGCCGCGCGTGGGGGGGCGTAACGATGATGCGGTTTTTCACCCTCGCCTTCGTGACCCCCGGCACGACCCGGATGAAGTCCAGGATAAACTCTTCGCTCGAATGCGCGATCATCACCAGGTTGGCGTATTCACCTTCGGCCACATCTTCGCTTAATTCGATATTTAGTTGGACGTGCGCCTGCCCTTCGTTTGCGTCACTCATGGTGTTTTCCTTTCGATTCCGAGTTGGTGCGCCCGATATTGGCGAGCGCGCTGATGAGATCGCTTTTTGTAATGATGTCGTACGACCCGTCGGTCCGCTGGACCAGGACGGCTCCCATGTCCTGCTCCAGGTACGCGGAGAGGTGTTCGAGGTGGAGGCTGCTGGGGACGATCGGAAAGGGGTCGCTCATGGTGCCGGCCACCTGTTCGTTGCGTGCTTCGGGCGTGGCGATGAGGCGTTTGAGAATGCCCTTTTCGGTCAGGCTGCCCACGACCGACGCGCCGTCCATTACAGGGATCTGCGAGATGCCATGTTCGCTCATGACCGCGATGGCATCGCCCAGGGTGTCGCCGGCCTGTACATGGACGATGTGTTTCTGCCGCCGACGCAGCGCGATCACCTCGTCCGCGGTCACATACGTGGGCCGATCGAGGAAGCCGTTGTTCCGCATCCACCGGTCGTTGTACGTCTTCGACAGGTAGCGGAAGCCGGAGTCCGGCAGTACAATGACCATCACGTCGCTCGGGCTCAGTGTCTCACGGTTGGTCTGGCACCATTGCAGGGCGCCGGCGACGGCCAGGCCGCAGGATTGCCCGACGAACATGCCTTCCTCGCGCGCGAGCCGGCGCGTCATCTGCATCGCCTCTTTGTCCGTCGCGCGGACGTAATCGTCCACCAGGTCAAAGTCCATGTTCTTGGCCAGGATATCCTCCCCGACGCCTTCCGTCACATACGGGTAGATCTCGGTTTTATCGAATTCCCGCGTGAAGAAGTATTTATAGTAGACCGAACCGTAGGGATCGACGCCGACGACCGTCAGCTCGGGGTTTTTCTCCTTCAGGTACCGGGCCGTGCCCGAAATCGTGCCGCCGGTGCCGGCGCTGGCAACGTAGTGGGTGATTGTGCCGTCCGTCTGTTCCCAGAGTTCGGGGCCCGACGTCTTATAATGTGCCTCCGCGTTGGCGGGGTTGTCATACTGGTTGAGGTAGACCGAGTTAGGAATCTCCTTCGCGAGCCGGCGGGCAACCGAGTAATACGAGCGCGGATCGTCGGGCTCGACATTGGTCGGACACACGATAACTTCGGCGTCGAGGGCCTGTAACACGTCGATTTTCTCCTGGCTCTGCTTGTCCGTTGTCGTGAAGATACACCGGTAGCCCCGGGCGATGGCGACGAGGGCCAGGCCGGCGCCCGTATTGCCGCTGGTCCCTTCGATGATGGTCCCACCGGGCTTGAGGCGTCCCTCCTGTTCGGCCCGCTCGACCATGGCAATGCCGATCCGGTCCTTGACCGATGCTCCAGGGTTGAAGTACTCGAGCTTGGCGAGTACGGTGCAGGGCACGCCCTGCGCGACGCGGTTCAATTTTACCAGCGGCGTATTGCCAACCGTGCCCAGAATATTGTCGTGCCACATACTGAAACAATGCCTCAAATTGCTGGTGTGACTGGAGACTTGCACGGATGCCTCATTGCACCTCCGGTCCGTGCTCGGTTTGCGCTTTGTCGTGCCGTCGAACGTGCTGAACGCAGCTGGTGTCGTCGTTTCATCCGCGCCATTCACAGGGCGCCTCTACGGGCCGCGTCTTCCACCACATCTCCTTCGATTCGTCTGGTCATCAACCAGAATCGAGGGTAGGATGTTCTCCCCAATCGCAATTCGCCTGTCATGTCTCAATCCGCCGAATCTGCATTCCCTCTGGCCACGGAGTTGTTGGTCGCCACCTTCTCGCGAGACGCCGTCGTGCGATCTCGAAATCCCGCCTGGCTCTCGCTGTTTGGGGATGCCAGTGAAGCATGGGGACCGTTGACCTCCGACGACAGGGCGCTCGCGCGCGGCTCGCTGTCGGAAGCCGCCGCCGGCAACCTGGTGACGAACCAGGTCTTTTTTGTCCAGATGACCAGCCGGGATCAGCCGGTGCCGGTGCTGCTCCATTTTATCCCGGTGATGGCCGAAGGGCAGCCGGATGCAAAGGTGCTCGCCATCACCGTCACGGGCGAGGTGCTGGCCGAACCGGGTACGTTCATACTGAGCCAAACCCGCCGGCATCGCATGGAAAATATCGGGCGGATGACGCTCGGACTCGTCCACGAATTTAACAATGTGCTGACGGCGATCCAGGGGAATTTCGAGGTGCTCGAGCAATCCGGTCAGATGCCCGTGGACAGGCCTGAGTTATACGAGACACTCAAGACCATTCAGCGCGCCGCGAACGATGGCGCCGTGATCACCAAAAGCACCAACAGCTACATCCGGAACGAGACCGTCACGCAGACGGAGCATATCGATCTGCGAACGTTGATCCAGGAGTGTGTGTCGATGACGCGCCCCTACTGGCACAACGAGCCCCGCCGGCATGGCATCACGATCGATACCCGGTTCGATCTGGACGAAGTGCCCATGATCGAAGGCTCGACCGTAGAGTTGCGCGAGGTATTCGTCAACCTCATCATGAACGCCGTCCAGGCCATGCCTATCGGCGGTTTACTCGAGTTTCATACGCGTTTCGACCGTAAACAGGGTGTCATCGCGCGGGTCTCGGACACCGGTCACGGTATGACAGAGCAGGTGAAGCGGCGCATCTTTGAGCCGCTGTTCACTACGAAAGGCAAACAGGGCACCGGGATCGGACTGGCTATCTCGTACAGCATCATCGAAAATCACCACGCGACGATCTCGGTAGACACCGTGCTGGGCGAGGGGACGACATTTACGATCGTGTTTAAACCGGCGAAGGAGCGTGCGCAGCGGGAGACCGCTCCGGCGCCGGCGTTCACGAACAAGCTCTTCCGCATCCTCGCCGTGGACGACGAGCCGGCGGTGCGCAACATGCTCCGTAATCTCATGCGGCTCAAGGGCCACGCCATCGAGGTAGCCGGATCCGGCGACGAGGCCCTCTCTTTCCTGGATCAGCACCCGGTGGATGTCGTGATCACAGACCACGGGATGGCCGGCATGAACGGCCGGCAACTCGCCCGCCGCATCAAGGATCGCTTTCCGAAGATGCCGGTTGTACTGCTCACCGGCGACACCGATATCGGCGATCCGGACGACACGATCGATGCTATCGTGGGCAAGCCCTTTCAGCTCGACCAGCTCCAGCGGATCATAAACGAACTGGGATAACGGCGGCGTCGCAGACAGAATGGCAGTACCCTTCGGTTGGCCTGGTTTTTGGTCCACCGATCGCGTACGTTCATAGCTCCCACCCACGTACATTTTGTCAGACCCCCACCAGGCCACCACTGGCAACCATACCCGTGGTCGGGAGCACCAGAGGAGGATTATGTTTGATGCCATGCTGCAGCTGATGCTTGAAGACGATACCGAACAGACGATACCCCTCCCGACGGCGGACGAGGAGAAGGCGATGAACTCGTTCGAGTTGCCCGAGTCGCTTCCTATCCTTGCGCTCCGCAACACGGTGCTTTTTCCCGGCGTAGTGCTGCCAATCACGGTGGGTCGCGACGCGTCGCTGCGGCTGGTCAAGGATGCCTTTGGCGACGATGCACTTATCGGCGTGGTGGCGCAGAAACGTAGCGACGTGGAGGACCCGGAGCCAGACGACCTGTTTGCCTACGGCACGGCCGCGGCCATCCTCAAATTGATCAAGATGCCGGATGGTTCGAAGTCGATCGTCATCCAGGGGAAGCGGCGGTTTAAAACGAAGCAGTATCTGCAGACCGAACCGTATTTCCGCGCCGGCGTGGAGGCGGTTGAGGAAGACCATGACTCGGACGACATCGAGCTCGACGCGCGAATCCGGTCGCTGAAGGAGCTCGCCATCCAGATTGTAAACCTGTCTCCGAACCTTCCCAGCGAGGCGGCTCTAGCCATCCAGAACATCGATTCGCCAACGTTCCTCATCCACTTCATCGCATCCAACCTCCAGATCGACGTCAAGGAGAAGCAACAGCTCCTCGAGACCATCTCCCTCGTCAAACGCGCCGAACTGGTAATGCTCCACCTGAACCGGGAGCTGCAAGTCCTTCAGCTATCGGAGGAAATCCGCTCGAAGGTTAAAACGGATGTCGATAAACAGCAGCGCGAATACCTGCTTCGGCAGCAGATCAAGACGATCCAGGAGGAGCTTGGAGAATCGGAAGGCGGCGAGGCGGAAGTGTCCGACCTGCGCGAGCGGGGCCTGAAGAAAAAACTGCCCGAAGCTGTTCGAGAGGTGCTCAACAAGGAGCTCGAAAAGCTGGCGCGCACGAATCCGGCCTCGCCGGACTATGCGGTGTCGCGCAACTACGTAGACTGGATCCTTGACCTTCCGTGGCTCGAGTATTCGGAAGACGACCTGAACATCAAGCGGGCCGAGGTCATTCTGAACGAAGACCACTACGGCCTGCCGAAGGTGAAAAAGCGTATACTTGAATACCTGGCCGTGCTAAAGCTGAAGGGCGACATGAAGGCGCCGATTCTGTGCTTTTATGGTCCGCCCGGCGTAGGCAAAACCAGTCTCGGGAAAAGTATTGCCCGCGCGCTTGGCCGCGAGTTCGTCCGGATGAGCCTGGGCGGCGTACGTGACGAGGCGGAAATCCGGGGGCATCGACGGACGTATGTCGGGGCGTTGCCCGGGCGCATCATCAAGGCCATGAAACGCGCCGGCACCTCGAACCCGGTCATCATGCTCGACGAGGTGGATAAGCTCGGCGCCGATTTCCGCGGAGACCCCTCCAGCGCATTGCTCGAGGTGTTGGACCCCGAGCAGAACAACACCTTTAACGACCACTACCTGGAGCTGGATTACGACCTCAGCCGGACGCTGTTTATCGCGACGGCGAACTATCTGGAGCGGATTCCCGCCCCTCTGCGGGATCGCATGGAGTTGATCGAACTCACGGGGTACACCCAGCAGGAGAAACTCGCCATCGCCAAGGGCTACCTCGTTCCGAGGCAGATCGAACAGAACGGCTTGAAGAGCAGCCAGTTCTCGATCAACGACAAGGCTATTTCCGAGTTGATCGACGGATATACGCGCGAATCGGGAGTACGCCAGCTTGAACGGGAGATTGGAGGGATCGCACGTGGTGTCGCGCGTCAGGTGGCGACTGGCGACCTGGCCCGAGCGTCCATCAGCGAGCCCGACATCAAAGAGTACCTCGGCGCCCGGAAGTACTTTTCGGACGTGGCCGAGCGCACGGAGGTGCCCGGCGTGGCGACCGGGCTGGCCTGGACGCCGGTCGGCGGCGATATCCTGTTTATCGAAGCCTCAGCCTCGCGGGGCTCGGGCCGGCTGATCCTGACCGGTCAGCTCGGCGATGTCATGAAGGAATCCGCCCAGGCGGCGCATTCCTATGTCAAGGCCCAGGCCACCACCCTCGGAATTCCGTTTGACGCCTTTCGGTACTGGGACGTACACGTCCACATCCCCGCCGGATCGATTCCTAAAGACGGTCCATCCGCCGGCGTGACGCTGGTATCGGCTCTGGTGTCCATCTATACCCAGCGTCGCATAAAGCATTCGGTGGCCATGACGGGCGAGATCACGCTTCGCGGTCTTGTGTTGCCGGTCGGCGGGATCAAGGAGAAGGTGCTGGCAGCCAAACGGGCCGGCATCAAGAAAGTGCTCTTGCCGGAAAAAAATCGAAAGGACATCGACGAGATCGAACCCGTTGTGCTCAAGGGGCTAAAAATCGTCTACATCAAGCGTATGGAAGAAGTGCTCGAAGAAGTACTCCAGAAGGGCGCGATGGCAAAGCCCGAGGTGTTTTTTGCTGTGCCCGAGAAAGACCGCAAGGTCGCGCCGGCCTCTAGCGGAAATGGCGCCGTGTACCTGGATCAGCCGGAGACGCCGTGACCGGCGGTGGAAAGGGCGGATCACACGTTTCATCCGCCTGGATGGGGCGCGAGGGAGACGGGGTATTAAAGACGCAAGGTATTGCGTCTTTACGGGGGGCTATCGATCGTCGGGACGTTCGGTGCGTTTTTCTTGGTGGACGCTCGTTTCTTCGATGATGCGTGCGTCCTCGATATTAGGGTCTAGCCCCTGTTTGAACGCTTTTTGGGCTTCGATGACCACGTCGGCCGTTGCCTGAATGGCGGTGTCGACGAATTGCGTCGCGACGCGCGTAAAAAACCCCCCGAGAAAGACCGCTTTCCCGAGAAGGTTCAAGTCGCTAAATTGAATGATCGGCCCGTGGTTGCGCTCGTCATCCATGCCGGTAGTCACGCCGTGGTGTCAGGTTTCGTACGTGTGGGGCGCGGTTTGCGCACCGTCGCCGGCTTTGTAGCCTTCGTGCCGGCGGCCTTTTTCGTGGTACGAGGAGGGGTAGCCGCCGTTCCTTCGGTGGTATCGCCCTCGTCGTTGAACTGACGCGCCATCATGGCGCCCACCTGCTCGATGCCCTGCGCCAGCATGCTAAGAGCCGATTCTACGAGAAATATGGCCTGTTCTTCAATCTTCAGACCGTCGAAAGCGCTGCGCGCTTCGTTATAGGCTTCTTTATGTTTGCTCATCGTTTCGCTGTTTTGGGTTGCTCCACTCCAGTAACACTCAACGCATCATTCCCCGAGTCATCAACTGCGCGCACCCTTCCGGGTCGGGGTGGTAGTATGTTCATCGTAGACGTGAACCGGGGGCTACAGGTTTCAGTGGCACGCCTGGAGGAAGCCGGTACGAGGTATGGAAGCTGAACCGCGAAATACTTCACAAGGGCTTGAAAGCGAAATCGTCGAGGGCATCGTCGTTCGCAGCACCGGCAGCTGGCATGATGTCCGGGTGGACGGTACGATCATTCCAGCGCGCATACCGGGTAAGTTCAGGCTGGCGAACAAGGCCGCAACGAACCCCCTGGCCGTAGGCGATCGTGTTTCGATGCAGCTCAATCGCGACAACACGGGTTCGATTTCCGTTATTCACCCGCGCCGCAACCGGCTCAGCCGGCGGGCGGCGGGGCGGCGAATTGGCATCGAACACGTGCTGGCGGCCAATCTCGATGCAGCCTGGGTGATCCAGGCCGTGCGCCGGCCGATGCCCAATGCGGGGTTTGTGGACCGTTTCCTCGTCATGGCCGAATACAACCACCTCGTAGCCGGCATCGTGCTGAATAAAATCGACTTGATGGAGCCTGGGGATGAGGAGAGCCTGGCGACGTTTTCGGAGATCTACACGTCGATCGGGTACACGGTGCTGCGAACCAGCGCCGTGACAGGCGACGGGCTGGACGCGTTGCGGTCCGAATTGACGGGAAAGACCACGGTGATGACGGGGCCTTCGGGCGCCGGCAAGTCAACGCTCCTGAACGCTTTATCGCCCGGTTTGCAGCTGGTGACCGGTGCCGTGAGCGACCGAACGAACAAAGGTAAACACACCACTACCTTCCCCTCCCTCCACCCCCTGCCCGGCGGCGGTTATGTGGTGGATACCCCGGGTATACGGGAATATGGCCTGTATGACATCGAGCCCGACGACCTCTGCCACTATTTTCCCGAATTTGAACCGTATCTGGACGACTGCCATTTTCCGAACTGCACGCACGACCACGAGCCCTCCTGCGCCGTTCGCGACGCGGCGGACACGGAGCAGATCCATCCCTCCCGGTACCTGAGTTACCTAAAAATGCTCGATTCGCTCGATGGCGAGGACACGGGTCGATAACCAGGCGGGGATTGAGCGGTCTCCGGGTTAGTCTGCTCCGACTCGCGTGTCGGTGAGGCGGATGTCCACGCTCCACCCCTTCGAAAGCGCGTGTAACATCGCCTCCTCGTTCTGATTGACGTGGCCGTCGGCGCGGGCGACGTGGAGAAGGTCATCTAGAAACGCGATCCGCTGGATGGGCGGTAGGGCCTCGCGGATGCTCCGGGTCGACGCCGTGAGCACCTCTCGATCCGGCTGAGTGCTATAGGCTTGAAGAGCGCCGCGGAACACCTCGTGCAACGCCTCCTTCGAGAGGTCCGGTTGCCAGGCCCCGAGCCGTTCCAGAATGGCGCCGATTTCGTGCAGGCTGAGGTTGTTGTCCGTGCTGTGGGCGAGGACGATGCAGATGAGCGCCATGTCGTGGAGGAGGCTCCACGCGGGCTCATCCACAACGGTCGCCGTCGTCTGCGCCAGGAGGCGAGCGCCCGTCTCGCGCAGCCCCCAGATGTCCGCCAGCGTGGCGATGAGGCTCGATTCGCTGCTCAGTAACACCCCATCCGCCTCGGCGATTCGGACGATGTCTTCCAGCGCATGCCGGCGTTCGTCTTCCGACAGGGTCGATTTCAGCGCACGAATGGTCCGCGTTACTTCCACGGTGGCGTTTTCTTGCAGATAGACGGCAAGGGCTTCGAGGACGAGCTCCTGTGCGCCGGCTTTCGACAGTGTCCGATCCCAACCCTGGATCGTCTCGACGATGGTTTCCATCTCTTCATCCACCAGCGCGTGGTCCGTGCCATAGGCAAGCGCCAGATAAACGAGGGCAAGTTCGTGGGTGCGGGTCCAGGTTTCGTCGGCAGGCGTCATCTTGTACGGGCAAAGCTCGTCGAGCCTATAATCGTTCACAGGAAATCGGGTCGACAAAATACACACGGCGCTCGTAAGAATGCGCGCTCCTCGCGGCGCGTGCGCAGGTTCTTCATACGACGGCGGCCGAGCAGATCCTAGCCATGATCCGATTCGCCAGTTCTGTATCGACCTGTTCCCCTCCCCGCGCCACGTACCAGTCGAGTTTGCGTCGCGAGATCTCGGCCCCAGCTACCCCTTCCGCCACCCACGTCGCACGTGCAGCGCGAAGCTCGGCCGGCGCCGGCCCCCATCCGAAACACGCGTTACCCTCAGGGTCGAAAGCGACCAGCCGGGGAATGCTTCGAGCGCCCTGCGTCAGGTAACGATCCATGATCTCCAGGTGGGTGTCACGCAACACGAGCCGGAGTGTGATCATCGGGTTGAGCCGCGCAGCGTGAATTAAAGGTTGTCATGAACCTGACGATATCCAGAGAACAGGCTGCGTACTCTGTAGTTCTTGCCGGTTTGTCGAAAAGGGGCTGTACTTCGATAAATGGGTAGGATTGAGCGCTGCCTGAAACAGTCCGATGTTCGCATCGGGCTGTTTTTTTATGTCCTGACAGGTAATGTTGTGAAGCTCGGGGTCATCGATATCGAATAGCCACGCGTTCGATTTGACTCCTCCGGAGTCAGCGTGTATTTTTTAGGTCTCCAACCCGTCCGAGCGTTACACGCCGGCGCACGACCTCACGCGGTCCCACGATCGATTGCTCTCCGCCAGAATGACCATCGCTGCTCCTTACATGCCCCGTGCCTGCTTGGCGACCCTCCTTTTCGTGTTCGTAGTAACGGCATCCGCCGGATGCGGCGGGGATGCGCCGCCTACCGACATCGATACGCCCACGACTGCCGTGGCCGCGACACCCGTCCTGAATACCCTGACCGACGCTGAGCGAGATGCCGGGTGGCAGCTACTGTTTGATGGGTCGACGTTCGACGGATGGCGCGGCTACCGTAAAGACCATGTGCCCCTGGAGCATTGGACGATCGAAGACGGCGTCATCCACAAAATCGCCAGCGGGAAAGTGCCCCTCATGGCCGACGGCCAGCCGATGGCCGGAGGCGACATCATGACCGTTGCCACCTACGAGAACTTCGAGGTATCCTTCGACTGGAAGGTGGCGCCGGGCGCCAACAGCGGCATCAAGTACAACGTGGTCGAGTCCATGTCCGACACGAACCCGCTCGGGTTCGAGTATCAGGTGTTGGACGACGACCTCCACCCCGATGCGATGATGGGGCGTGATGGAAATCGGACGGCCGCGGGATTGTACGACCTCATTGCGCCGGCCGACAAAGCCCTCAACCCGGCCGGCGCGTGGAACAGTGGCCGGATCCTCTTCAACGGCGCCCACGCGGAACACTGGCTAAACGGCAAGAAAACCCTCGAATACGACCTCGGATCGACCCGGATGGATTCGCTGCTCTCCCTCAGCAAGTACGCCCCCATCGCGGGGTTCGCGGACAAACGCGCCGGCCATATCGTCCTCCAGGATCACAATGACGACGTGTGGTACCGTAACATCAAGATTCGAACCTTATCTGGCGAATAACCGCCTCCCACCCTTCACCAGGATCGTATGAGCACTCGTAGAGACTTTTTCAGAACGGCGGCAGCCGGCGCGGCAGGCGCCTACGCGTGGCCTTCCTTATCCCCCGCCTTGCGCGGAAGCGCACCCGGCCGCGCCGCAGGGGTGAACCTGGGGGTGGCGAGTTATTCGCTCCGCAAGTTCACGCGGCCCCAGGCGATCGCCATGGTGAAGGAACTGGGGATCACGAATATCAACATCAAATCCTTTCACCTCGAACAGGAGGGTACGCCGGCAGAAATCAAGGCCGGCCGGATGGAATTCGAAAGCGCCGGCCTGAAGATCGTCGGCGGCGGCACCATCACCATCCATGAGGACACCGACGAATACGTGCGCGCCGTCTTCGAATACGCGAAGGCCAGCGGCTTCCCGCTCATCGTCTGCGCACCCAAGCCCGAGGTCGTCCCACGTATCGAGAAGTTCGTCAAGGAATACAACATCATGGCCGCCATCCACAATCACGGGCCGGAAGACCAGTACTTTCCGGGGCCGAAAGATGTGCTGGCCGTAGTGAAAGACATGGACCCACGCATCGGCTGTTGCGTGGATGTCGGCCACACGACGCGAACAGGGGTGGATGTGGTCGAGGCGATCGCCGAAGCCGGCCCCCGCGTGCTCGACATGCACATCAAGGACCTGAGCGACCTGATGGATCGGGACAGCCAGGTCGCCGTCGGCGAGGGTGAGATGCCCGTCGTGGGCCTCTTCAAGCAGCTGATGGCCATGAACTACGCCGGCTACGTGAACCTCGAATACGAGATCTTCCCAGACGATCCCATGCCCGGCATGAAACAATCCTTTTCGTATATGCGCGGCGTGATCGACGCGCTTTCCGCCTGAATCTTCGTCCCTAAACCGAGAACACCATGTCCAAACACGCATCACGTCGCGAATTTCTTCGCCTTGCGGCTACAACCCCCGTCGCATTAGCCGCCGGCCCGGCGCTGGCCGGCGCGCGCACGTTCGACCTCTCCCGCCCGTCCGGCGCCCCCAAAATCAGCCCGAACGACCGTATCCGTGTGGCGACGATCGGTATGGGCGGGATGGGCTTCGGCGATACCCGCACCGCGCTCAAGGTCGAAGGTGTCGAGTTCGTCGGCGCGGCCGACGCCTACGACGGCCGGCTGATCCGCGCGAAGGAGTCGTTCGGGAACGATATCTTCACGACACGCGACTACCGCGAAATTCTGAGCCGAAGCGATGTCGACGCCGTGATCATCGCCACGCCGGACCACTGGCACCAGCGGATCACCATCGACGCGCTCGAGGCCGGCAAGGCCGTGTACTGCGAGAAACCGATGGTGCAGCACATCGAGGAAGGGCCGGCGGTGCTCCAGGCCGTCAAAAAATCCGGCAAGCTGATGATTGTCGGCAGCCAGCATGTGAGCTCGCTGACCTATGAAAAAGCGCGCGACCTGTACCAGTCCGGCGCCATCGGGCAGCTGAACATGGTCGAAGCCCGCATCAACCGCAACTCGGCCCAGGGGGCGTGGCAGTATTCGATACCCCCCGACGCCTCTGAAGCCACCGTCGATTGGGACAACTTCGTGGGCCACGCCACCAAGCGGCCGTTCGACCCGGTCCGCTTCTTCCGCTGGCGGAATTATTACGATTACGGTACTGGCATCCCTGGCGACCTGTTCGTTCACTTGTTTTCAGGAATCCACCTGGTGCTAAGCTCCAACGGTCCGACGCGGGTGATGACCACTGGCGGCCTCCGCTACTGGCTCGACGGGCGCGATGCGCCGGACGTGATGCTGGGTCTGTACGATTACCCGAAGACAGACACCCACCCCGAGTTCACCGTGGCCCTTTCGGTCAACTTCGCCGATGGCGGCGGCGGCGGCGGGACCTCCTTCCGCTTCATCGGCAACGAGGGGGTGATCACGATCGGTGAATCCAGCACGACCCTGAGCCGGCTCGCGCCGAATCCGGAGCCCGGCTACTCGATCAGTACGTTCGCCCAAGCGATCCAGGACCAGTCCATGGCCGAGTATCGGGAGAAGTATCCCGTGCCGGCGCGGCCCGATCTGCGTGCGGCCAACGAGGAGATCTACCGTGCCCCGGGGGGGTACGACAGCCGGTACGACCACTTCAACAACTTCTTCACCGCCCTCCGTTCGGGCGGTACGGTCGTTGAAGATGCCGCGTACGGCTACCGCGCCGCCGCGCCAGCCCTGCTCTCGAACCTGAGCTACATCGAGAAGCGGGCCGTCGATTGGGATCCGGTGGCGATGAAGCTGACCAACGCCATGTGATCGGATGAACCCCGGGGGCCCGCTCCCGGGGTTTGCCGTTTTATCGACTCGCAGGGAATCGTCATGACGCGTCTCCTCGTGCTTGTGTTGGCCGGCCTGGCCGCCGCTGCTGTCGCGTTTCGCCCTACCGGGGGCGTGCAGATCGTCGTGCTGGACGACCAACAACGGGTGGACGTGTCGATCGACGGCGCCCTGTTCACGGCGTACGTGTACCACGACAGCATCGCCACGCTCAAGAAGCCGGTCCTCTACCCCATCCGGACGGCCGGAGGGCAAGACATCACGCGGGGATATCCTTTTGAGCCGCGCGCCGGCGAGCGGGTGGACCATCCGCACCACATCGGGCACTGGCTCAATTATGGGGATGTCAATGGGTACGACTTCTGGAACAACTCGGACGCCGTGCCGGAAGAACGCCGGCCTCGCATGGGCGCCATCCGCCACCGCGCCATCATCCAGGCGCTTGGCGGCGACGAGCACGGGGTGCTGGACGTAGAGGCCGACTGGTTGACACCTACCAATACGCGCCTCTTGCAAGAGCGCACACGGTTTATCTTCTCGGGCGACGACTCCATGCGCGTCATCGACCGCATCACCACCCTCACGGCGCTCGACCAGGACGTTGTGTTCACCGACAACAAGGAGGGGATGATCGCGCTCCGCGTCACCCGGGCGCTTGAACACCCGGAGGGGAAACCCGTCCTGCTGACCGACGCGGCCGGCAAGCCTCGCCCCGAGGCGGTGTTGGACGACACCGGCGTGTCCGGCGAGTACCTCAGCAGCGAGGGCGTGCGGGGCGTCGATGTCTGGGGCACGCGGGGGGAATGGATGATGTTAATCGGCGAGTTGGCCGGCGAGCCGGTGACGGTGGCTCTGATCGACCACCCTCGGAATCCCGGGTATCCGACGTACTGGCACGCACGCGGCTACGGCCTGTTTGCCGCCAACCCGCTCGGGCAGAAAGCGCTTAGCGGTGGGAAAGAAGCGTTGAACTTCGCCTTGAAAGCCAGCGAATCCGTCACCTTCCGCTACCGCATCGTCGTTTTATCCGACCCTGCCGATGCCGAAAAATCCGTGCGGCAGCTGGCGGCCACGTTTGCAGACACCCCCTGATATGCTTCGCCCGCTCTTGTGCGCACTCGCCTGTAGCAGCTTACTGCTCGGCTGCCAGCCACCCGCGCCCGAGTGGCGCCTGAGTGTCCAGGCCGGCGAGGTGGACCGCCGGCAATCGATCGTATCGTTTGATCTTCCAGCCGCCCCTCTACCGAAAGGGCTCGAAATCGTCGATGAATCTGACCGCGCCACTCCCGTGCAGATCGAGGATGGACAGGGATGGTTTATCCTCGATGCGTTGGATGCCGGCACCTCACGCACGTATACCTTGCGGCCAACGTCGGCTAACGATTACGGTATTCAGGCAACGCTAGCCGACGGCGTCGTTTCCTTCGCCGACGGCGACCAACCTGTTCTCTCCTACCAGAGCCGACCCACGGCCCTCCCCGATCCGGGGTTCGACTCCGTCTACGTGCGGGGCGGGTACATCTACCCGTTATATACCCCCTCGGGCGTGCTGGTGGTGGACGATTACCCGCCGAACCATATCCATCACCACGGTATCTGGTCCGCCTGGACCAGCACCGAATTCGAAGGCCAGAAACCCGATTTCTGGAATGTCGCGCTAAAAACCGGGAGGGTGGAGCCGGTCTCCCTGGACAGCGTCGGGGCCGGGCCGGTGTTCAGCCGGCTCCAGGCCAGGCACCGGTATGTCGACCTGACTCGCGGATCGCCGCGTCCGGTCATTGACGAGCAGTGGGACCTGCGTGTTTTCGCGGTCGACGCCGGGGACGCCCCGTATCGGCTCGTGGAGCTTCGCCTACGCCACACGACGGCCACCGACTCCGCGCTTATCCTGCCCGAGTACCACTATGGTGGGCTCGGCTTCCGAGGACATCGGCAATGGGATGGGGCCGAGAATGCGTTTTTCCTGACCTCCGAGGGGATGGATCGCAGCAACGGGCATGAGACGCGGGCGCGCTGGAGCCATATCGGCGGGTATGTCGATGGGCAACTCGCTGGCGTGGGGCTGCTGGCGCATCCGGACAACTTCAGGGCGCCGGAGCCGATGCGGATCCACCCGACCGAGCCGTTTTTTTGCTGGTCTCCCTCGCAAGCCGGCGCATGGGCGATCACACCGGAGCAGCCCTACGAGGCCGCCTACCGGTTCGTGGTGAGCGACGGGCCACCGGACGCCGAGTTGCTGGAACGGCTGTGGCGGGATTGGGCCGAGCCGGTCCGCGTGATGGTACGAAGCGAGTAGCGAATCGAGGAAGCCGCACCCAGCGGTGGGCACCGGATCTCACGGCATCGAGCGTCCTATTCGACTTCAGGCCTATGCTCCACCTCCTGGCGCGCCCGGGCGAGCGCATCGTTAAACTGGGCGAATACGTGCTCCTCCCCGATCTGTTTGAGCAGGCCGATGCGGCGCATGGCTTCCAGCGGTTGGGCGCGAACGCCGGAGATGAGCAAGAGCGTTCCCTGCTGGCGCATCCGATTCCAAACGCTTTCAACCGCCTGGAGACCGGTGGCATCCACGGCCAGGACGTGACGCATACGTAGAATCATCACCCGGGACGGCTGGATGGAAGCGGCCATCTCAGTGAACTTACTGGCGGCTCCGAAGCACAGCGAACCGTTGATCTCGAACACATCGACTCCCGCCGGCACGTCGAGCTCCGCCGGCGCCTTCTCGCCGGCCTCTTCGTAGTCCAGCACGCTCCGCATCGCGCTCACGGACGTCACATCCGCCAGGCGCTTCATCAGCAATAGCGCCGCGAGCACGATCCCGACTTCCAGTGCGACGGTGAGATCCACGAACACCGTCAAGAGAAACGTGGCCAGCAGCACCAGCACATCGCTCCGCGGGCCCCTCAGTAGGCGGACGAAATTGTGCCACTCGCTCATGTTGTAGGCCACCACCAGCAGGATACCGGCCAGTGTCGCCATTGGGATGAGCACCGCCATCGGGCCTGCGGCGAGCAGGATCACCAGCAACACGACCGCGTGTACGATGCCGGCGATTGGCGAGCGGCCCCCATTGCGGATGTTGGTGGCGGTTCGTGCAATGGCGCCGGTAGCCGGAATCCCCCCGAACAGCGGCGATGCGATGTTCGCGATGCCCTGCGCGATCAGTTCGGTGTTGGAGCGGTGCCGGCCACCCGTCATGCCGTCCGCCACCATCGCGCTGAGGAGCGACTCGATGCCGGCCAGCAACGCGATGGCGATGGCGGGTGAGGACAACTCGCCGATCATCGACCAGTCGATGGCCGGCATGGCCGGCTTTGGCAACACATTGGGCACCTCGCCAAACCGTCCACCGATGGTATCCACGGGCAGATCAAACAGCTGGACGGCCAGGGTGGTGGCGAGAAGCGCGATCAGCGGGCCGGGAATACGCCGCGTCAATAGCGGCCAGAACTGGATGATGGCGATGGTCGCCAAACAAATGAGTACGGACTCGATCCCGAACGAGCCGATGTGCTCCCCATACGCCTGGATTTTTTCGAGCGAATCCGCCGGCACCCGTTCCATGTGTAACCCAAGGGCGTCGCGCACCTGCCCCAGCGCGATGATAAGGGCGATGCCCGACGTGAATCCTACCGTCACGGGATACGGGATATAGCGGATTACGGCGCCGAGCCGGGCGATGCCCATCACGACGAGCATGACGCCGGCCATCATCGTCGCCACGGCCAGGCCCTCGTACCCGAACTCGTCAACCACGCCGGCGACGATGATCACAAAGGCGCCCGTCGGTCCCCCGATCTGGACGCGGCTTCCGCCCAGTGCGGATATCAGGAAGCCGGCGACGATGGCGGTGAACAACCCCTGCTCGGGGCGGACCCCGGAGGCGATCGCGAACGCGATCGCCAGGGGAAGCGCGACGATCCCGACCACCAGGCCGGCGAGTCCATCGCGCCCAAAATCCGCAAGCGTGTAGCCTTCTCGAAGAACGGTTACCAGCTTCGGTTCAAACTCTCGAGCACCACGTGACATAAGGCGGCCCTGCCGCTTCGCATGCGATATAAACCCTCACCTCTCGGACGCTGCTCGATCATCAAGGGCCTCTCATGTAATGAGATGTTTATCTGACGCCGGATACCGGCTTGCGCTCCGCCCCACGTGTGTGCTTTTCAAGAAGTGCGCGGATCGTTTTAGCCCATCATCCCTTTCAGCCTGTCCGACAACCGCATTGTCATCGCGATGATGGTGAGCGTCGGATTGGAGGCGCCGGCCGTCGTAAAGGTCGACGAGCTGGCGACGTGCAGGTTGTGTATGCCGTGGACGGTGCCGTTGGGGTCGACCACTCCTTGCTTCGGGTCGTCGTGCATGCGCGTGGTGCCCATATGGTGCCATCCGCCGCCGAGGTTCGGTGTCCACATCGGGTCGTCGGTGGTGAGCCAGTCCAGCAGCTGGACGCGGCCCAGGCCAACCTTGCCGGCCTCCTCGCCAATGACTTCGAAGGTGCGGCGGAGCGAGTGTTTTTCGAGCGCCGTCAGCCGCCAGTCGAGCGTGAGGCGAGGCATCCCGAGTTCGTCCGTCTCCCGGGCAAGGAAGACGCGAGAGTCGCGGTTGGGCGACTGCTCCATGCGGGCCTGGAGTTGGAATTCGCGGAGGCCGGAGAGGTAGTCGGGAGTCTGAGCACCACCAGGGGCCCCCTCGTATTCGGCCTGTAATTCGTCGAGGCGGTCGACAGTGAACCGGGCGTCACTCGGGTATCGGGAGATAAGCCAGGGATAATCCTTGGGCTCCAGCGTTCGGGGGTGGAGTGTGACCGTGAGGTTGAGCACCTCGTTCTCCGCTTGCGCCTCTTCGCTGAGCGACAGTTCGCCCCGGGCTTTGGTCTCGAAGAACTTCATCTCATACATCTTCATGGACGCCGGCGCGTTGACGAGCAGCATGCTCGCACACATCACCTCCAGGTGCTCCATGAAATACCGCCCCACGAGGTCGTTCTGGTTGCCTAGTCCGGCCGGCGCGCGATCGTTTGACGCGAGTAATAGCCGGGCATTCTGCCAGGCGCCGCAGGCCATGACGTAGTGTTTCGCCCGGAAGGAGAACGTCTTGCCTTCGAACGTGCGGACCGTGAGCCCCTCGACATTCGCGGCGGTCTCGTTGGTGTCGATCCGGGTGACGTTGGCGTTTGAGTAGAGGTGGATGTTCTCTGCCCGGAAGATGTCGTCGCGGTAGCGGAGACCAAATCGGGTGGGCGGGCTGAACTGCCACATTTTGGTCCATACCCGGCTTTTGTCGAACGCGAGGCTCTGACGGTCGGGGTCTTGTGCCTCCCAGTACGCCGCGTCCCACGCGTAAGGACCGATCTCTACGTACGAGTGCGCACGGGGATAAAAGGCGTCGAGTGCGGCGCGGTCAATCGGCCAGCCGCTATCCGGCACCCAGTCGCGCTTTTTGAAATCAAGCGGCTCAAACGGCGAGCACCATCCGGCCCAGTGCCCGGTGGTCCCGCCGAAAGCGCGAAGACGGACAGCCTGGAGCGGGTAATAGGTCTGCCCCACGCTTTCGCCGTCGTACAGGGCCTGAGGCCGCGGTTCTACCTGAAAACTACCCCCTTCCAGCAGGATCACCTTGTACGGGGTGTCCTTCCATTCGAGGGCCATACTGATTCCGGCCGCGCCGGCGCCAATGATACAGATATCGCCCTCGATGACGGATCCGTCTTCGAGGGTGCGTGCGTCGGTGTGCATAGGGGTTTAACTGAGCGCGAACAACGCGCACTGGCGGGCTTCGGTTCGAGCGAGGATCCAGCCGTTGAGCTGGACGGTCTCGCGGTGGGCGAATTCGTTTCGGATGCACGATTCGACGTTCCGTGCTCCGCGAAGCGTCTGGGCGAGCCGATGTTCTAGCGCGTCCGTATGGGCCTCGGCGGGGTGTTGTTCGATGTAGCGGCGGCCGATCTGGCGCACCTGCTCGTCGTCTCGGAAGAGATCGAGTAATCCGGGGCGAGCATAGGCCGAAGGGGCCGCCCAGACAGCCGGCGTTGCAAGGCAGGCTGCAGCCAGACCCGTCGCGTTCAGCAGGATAAAGTCTCGTCTACGCATGGAGATGATGGAATCGGTGATCGGGGCGCGGGTAATGTGCGCATCCTCAAGTGAAAATCCAACCGGAGTCATTCATTTTTGCGTGCGCAGGTAGGCGTCGGTCCCGTCGATCCAGTCCTGCCGGGGCGGACTGAACACGTCGAGGCTTAGCGAGTCCTCGAGTGCGACGGCGCCATGCGGCAGGTTGGAGGGCAGGTACAGGACCTCGCCGGCGCGCACGATCACCTCCCGACCTTCATCGCCTACCGAAAACCGAAGCGCGCCGGAAAGGATGTAACTAAACTGCTCGTTCTCGTGGCGGTGCGTGGGCACCACCGCTCCTTTTTTCATGTCGATGTGCGCCAGCATGAGGCGGTCGCCGTGCATCATCTTGCGCGAGAGGAACGGCGTGAGCGCTTCGGCCGGCAGGTCGGCCCAGCGGTGGTGGGTTTCGAGGGGGTGATCGGGCATAACTAAGGGGGGCTACGGGGGTGTATCAAACGTCGAGTTCGTCGACTTCGCCGGCGTGTTCCATGATAAATGTGTACCGGGCGCCGGCGTCCTTACCCATCAGGTCAGTGATCGTATTTTCGGTCGCCACGCGTTCTCCGTCCGGAATCGTCACCTGCAGGAGCCGGCGTTTTTCGGGGTCGAGGGTAGTTTCGTGCAGTGTTTTGGGCATCATCTCGCCAAGACCTTTAAAACGCTGGATCTCGATGTTGATGTTTTTCCGGCCGGCTTTAATCTTCTTCGTGATCCGCTCGCGGTCCGCCTCATCGAGCGCCCAGTAGGTCTCCTTCCCGGCTTCAAGCCGGAAGAGTGGCGGCTGGGCGATGTAGACGTACCCTTCCTCGATGAGCGGCCGCATGTAGCGATAAAAAAACGTGAGCAGGAGCGTGGCGATGTGGTGGCCGTCGGAGTCGGCGTCCATCAGCAGGATGATTTTATGGTAGCGGAGCCGGGCGATATCCAGCTTATCCCCGATGCCACAGCCCAGGGCCTGGACGATGTTCGATAGCTCTTTGTTTTCGATGACTTTGCTGAGCGTGGCCTGTTCGGCATTGAGGACCTTGCCGCGGAGCGGGAGCACCGCCTGCGTTTTGCGGTCGCGTCCCTGCTTGGCGGAGCCGCCGGCGGAGTCCCCTTCGACGATAAACAACTCGCTATCCGAGGCCTCCGAGCTCGAGCAATCCGCCAATTTGCCGGGCAGCGTGAGGCGTTGCGATAGGCTGGTTTTGCTCCGCACGTTACTGGCGGCGGCGCGGCTGGCGAGACGGGCCTTGGCGGCCTGGATAACGCGCGCGGCGATGGCTTCCCCCGTGGTGGGATGGCCGTTGAGATACTGCTCGAGCTCGAGGCGCACGGCGTTCATGAGCAGCTGCCGCGCCCCGGGGTTGTTGAGCTTGTCTTTCGTTTGCCCCTGAAACTGGGGCTCGACCATGAAGAGGTTGATGACCGCCAACATTCCTTCTCGGATGTCGTCGGCCGTGAGCTCGAGCTTTTTGGGAAGCAAATCGTGCGTCTCCATGTAGGCGCGCACGGCGCTGCGTACGGCGTCCTTCAGGCCCTGCACGTGTGTTCCGCCGTCGCGGGTCGGGATGCCGTTGACGAACGCGTCGATCCGCTCTTTCGGCGCCTCGGTCCATTGGAGCGAGACCTCGGCGCGTTGCCCCCCAACGAGTTCATCCTGCTTGATGAAAAGTGCGTCCGCATGTACGACGCGCGCGCCTTCGTCCTTGACTACCTTCTGGAGGTATTCCGCGATGCCGCCTTCGTGGTGAAAATCGAACCGTTTACGGTTGACCTCGTCCTTGAAGACGATCTTGAGGTTGCTGTTGAGGTAGGTTTTGATTTCGAGCTGTTCGCCGATCCACTGCGGATCGAATTCGATCGACTCGAAGATGTCCGTGTCCGGTCGGAAGAAAATCGTGGTGCCGGTTCCGCGGACGACGCCGTCGAGCGTCTTGAGCTTCGTGACCGGCACGCCGCGCCGATAGGTTTGTGTGTGCTGCCGGCCGTCGCGCTTGATGGTGGCTACGAGTTCTTCGGACAACGCATTCACGACGGACGAGCCCACGCCGTGTAGCCCGCCTGACGTGATGTAGCTTTTGCCGTCGAACTTCCCTCCGGCGTGCAGGGTCGTCAGGATGACTTCAAGCGTGGGGACTTTCTTTTTTGGGTGGATGTCCACCGGGATGCCGCGGCCGTTGTCCGCCACTGACACGCTTTTCCCATCGTCGTGCAGGGTGACTTCGATGAGCGTCGCAAAGCCATTGGTCGCCTCGTCGACCGCGTTATCGACGATCTCCCATACGAGATGGTGCAGGCCGGCTTTCCCTGTGCCGCCTATATACATGCCCGGCCGCTTCCGGACGGGCTCCAACCCCTCCAGCACCTGAATGTCCGCGCCGGTATAGGTCGAGGTTACTTCTGCCATAGGCCGTTCACTCGTTCTGACGTTACGCGCTGTGGATCGGGAGACACGAGGTGTCGTGTCTTTACGATGTTTAGCCGGATTTTTACTGACTGACGTTAAGCGCTGTGGATAGGGAGACACGAGGTGTCGTGTCTTTACGATGTATAGCCGGCTTTTTACTGACTGACGTTAAGCGCGGTGGATAGGGAGACACGAGGTGTCGTGTCTTTACGATGTATAGCCGGATTTTACTGACTGACGTTTCGCTCGGTGGATAGGGAGACACGAGGTGTCGTGTCTTTACGATGTATAGCCGGCTTTTTACTGACTGACGTTAAGCGCGGTGGATAGGGAGACACGAGGTGTCGTGTCTTTACGATGTATAGCCGGATTTTACTGACTGACGTTTCGCTCGGTGGATAGGGAGACACGAGGTGTCGTGTCTTTACGATGTATAGCCGGCTTTTTACTGACTGACGTTAAGCGCGGTGGATAGGGAGACACGATGTGTCGTGTCTTTACGATGTATAGCCGGCTTTTCACTTTTTACTTTTCACTTTTTACTTTTCACTTTTCCTTCATTCCGTCCCGTTCATCCGGATTTCGACCGGCTCGACGATGACCCTCGTCAGGTGGCCCCGGGTGATGATGGCGCTGCCCTTCAGCCCCCGGTTGGTCACGGCGAATTTCGTCGTGCGTACAATTTCGGTGCGGCCGCGGCTGGTCTCGACGGTGAGGCCTTTCCGGGCGGAATCCGACAAGATGTACCCGAACACCTCGTCGCCTTTGTTGAGCCGGATGGCTATGACCCCTTTCGCCGCGCTCCGGACGATGGGGATCTGATGCACCGGGAAGATGAGCGCCTGGCCCTGCTGGCTCGCGAGGCAGACGTTTTCGTGGCCGGCGGCGATCTCGGCGCCGAGCACGGTATCGCCGGCGGCAAGCCGCATAAACAGCCGACCGGAACGCGTGGACGCATCGGCATACCCGTCGAGCGGGATGCGGACGGACAAACCGGTGCGCGAGACGGCGACGATGAAGGGGCCGTCGACCACCCCTTCTGCCTCACCGTTGGTCTCGAAAAGCCCCGGCTCGAGGTCCGGCTGGACGACGGGTTTGGGGAGCAGCCGTTCGTCGCACACAATGACGCCGACAATCGTCTCGCGGTCCGAAAAGTCGAATAGCTTTTGGATCGGTTCGCCGTATCCCGTCGTATTCGCCAGTTGGTCGATGCGTGTCGTGAACACCTTGCCAAAGTTCGTCAGGAACGCAACCGTCGCGCGGGTCGAGCCATGGATGGCCCAGCCGACCGAGTCTCCCTCGCGCACGCGGATACTGGCGAGGTCGGCATATGACTTCTGCCGCTTGACCCAGCCGTCGCGCGTGACGATGACGTGGACGTTCTCGGCGACGATGTAGTCCTCCTCCGAATACGTCAGCCCTTCGTCCGGGCCGGCGACGGTCGTGCGCCGAGCGTCCCCGTAGGTGTCCTTGAGCTGCCGGAGTTCTTGTTTGATGATCTTCCAGCGCGCCTCCTCATCCGCCAGCAGAGCGCGGATCTCGTCGGCCTGGCGCTCCTTCTCCTCCAGCTCCGTCCGGATCGCGTCGATTTCAAGACTCGAGAGCTTGTAGAGCTTGGTTTCGAGAATGGCTTCCGTCTGCACCTCGTCGAGCGCGAAGCGCTGCATGAGGCGTTTGGCGGCATCGGGCTTATCGGTCGACGCCCGGATGAGCCGAATGGCTTCGTCGAGCGCGTCGAAGATAATCTCGAAGCCGCGGAGGATGTGGATGCGTTTTTCGAGTTGATCGAGTTCGTACTGCAGCCGGCGTGTTACCACCTCCATACGGAAATCCAGGAAGGCGCGCAGCGCCGTCACCAGATCCACCTTTTGCGGCGTACACAGCTCCCGATTCTGCGTCGGCACGAGGCACGTCATGTTGACGTGAAACCGGGTCTGCAGTGGGGTGTGCTTGAAGAGGTAGGCCATCGCCGCCTCGGGGTCCGCTCCGCGCTTCAACTCCAGCACGATGCGGACGTCATCGGTGGATTCATCCCGCACATCCACGATCTGCGGCACGCGGTCGTTCGCGACGTGGTCCGCGATCTTCTCGATCAGATCCCCTTTTGTGAGGCCATACGGGATCGAATACACGATGATCTGTTTCTTCCCCTCTACCAGGTATTCGCCCCGCAGATCGATCGTCCCTTCCCCGTTTTCATAGATGGCGACGAGCTCCTCCTTCGTATTCAGAATGCACCCCCCCGTCGGAAAGTCCGGCGCCTGGATGAACTTCGCGACGATCGTATCCACTTTGGCGTTGGGGGAACCGATCATATAGACGAGGGCATCAATCACCTCGGTAAGATTGTGCGGCGGGATGTTCGTCGCCATACCGACGGCGATGCCGCTCGACCCATTGACAAGCAGGTTCGGCAGGCGCGCCGGCAACACGACCGGCTCCGACAACGTGCCGTCATAGTTTGGACGGAAGTCGACCGTCTGCTTCCGGATCTCCTCCAACACTTCGATCGCCAGCGGCTGCAGTTTCGCCTCGGTATAACGCATCGCGGCCGGACTGTCGCCGTCCAGCGAGCCGAAGTTGCCGTGCCCATCCACCAGCGGATAACGCAGCGAAAAAGGCTGCGCCATGCGCACCATCGCCTCATAAATAGCGCTATCGCCGTGAGGGTGATATTTACCCATCACCTCGCCAACGACCGTCGCGCTTTTTCGGAACCGTGCGTCGGGATACAGCCGGAGGTTGGCGTACATGGCGTATAAAATGCGCCGATGCACCGGCTTCAGGCCGTCCCGGATGTCGGGCAATGCCCGGCTCGTGATCACCGAGAGCGCATAGTTCAGGTACCGGTCCCGCGCTGTTTCGTGCAGGGGGATGACATCTACAACAGGCATGTTCGATCTCTACAACTGACCAGACGACTCCCTCTCTTCCTCACCCGGGCGAAAGGGGGCTCAGAAACCCCCGGACCTCCCGTTGGATCCTGAGGAAGATACGCATATGTGTGAATGATGTGCAACGAAGAGTACGGATAAATACGAAAGACCGCTTCACTCTAAATCGCTCGACGGGGAGCTGTCGAGGGGCCGCGCCGGGGCTGACGACCACCCCATCCCGACCAAGGTCGGGATTTCCCCTCCTCGACGAGGAAGGGACCCTCTTGTCTCAATACATTTTCTCGACATTCAGCCCGGTCACGTAACTAAAATGACGATCTCGAAGGCCGAACCGGTGTGATGTTTTCAGTTTGAACGGGCGTTATCGCTTCAAATCGTACGCGATCGTAAAGTAATCGGTATCGGGGTCGGTATGGAGGCGGAGGACGTTAGCCCGGGCCATGAGGACAAGCGTTTGCGAAGCGCGTTTTTTGGGGATATTGACCAGGTTGGCGAACTGGGAGACGGTGATGCGGCCGTAGTTTTCAAGGTAACGCATCAGGACTTTCTCTTTGTCTCCGAACTCAAACATCACGTTGTCGCCGTTATCGCGGGCCTTCATCAGCCGGATGCGTTCCTTGCTGGCCTCCACGCTCATGTCCTCGACCCGCACATAGGCGGCGCGTAGGCTCTTGTCGGCCGGGTCGATCAGGTAATGGGGTCGCGACGCACTCAGGGGGATCGTGACGAGGAGGACGTGGCGCTTTTTGTTGATCGAGATGCGCTCGACGCTATAGGCAATTGCCGGCTCGCAGTAGGCATCGAGCGCCTCCCGCAGCGCGTACTCCTCCTCCTCCGTATCGCGCACGCCGCGCAGCGAGCCGTCGTCATCCACGCCCAGCAGCAGGCGCCCCCCCAGCGAATTGGCGAGGGCAATCACTTCCTTGGCGATGCGCTCTGGACGCGGCACACGCGTTTTAAACTCCAGCGTGGCGCTCTCCCCGAGCGCTACGAGTCGACCCAGTTCGTCGAGATTCATGGAATACCGTGGTTAGTCCGACTCTTCGTCGATCTCGTCGAGCCAATCCTCTTCTTTCGCCGCCCGACTCATGAGCGCGTTGACGGCCTCCTGGGGCTTCTGGCCCTCAAATAGGATCGCATATACCGATTCGCAGATGGGCATTTCGATGTTATACTTCCGTGCCAGCGCGACGACGGAGGCGGTCGTACGCACGCCTTCGGCGACCATCTGCATGTCGTCTTCCACCTCCTGGAGCACCCGCCCTTCGCCGATCTGCTGGCCGACGTAGCGGTTGCGGCTCAGGCCGCTCATACACGTCACCACCAGGTCCCCGATGCCGGCGAGGCCTGAAAACGTGCTCATCGAAGCGCCCATCGCCCGCCCGAGCCGCCGCATCTCGGCGATCCCGCGGGTGACCAGCGCCGCCTTGGCATTATCGCCGTACCCGACGCCGTCGCTGATGCCCGCCGCGATGGCCATGACGTTTTTCGCCGAGCCGGCGATCTGCACCCCGATTACATCGGTATTAGCGTATACCCGCAGGCTGCGCGTCATGAACAACTGTTGGATGGCTTTTGCGGTGTCTCTCGACGCCGCGGCCGCCACGACGGCCGCCGGCAAGCCCTGGGCGACTTCCTCCGCGTGGCTCGGGCCGTACAACACGCCGATTCGCGTCGGGTCCACGGCCGGCAGCGCCTCCTCCAGCACCCGGGTGGACAAACTAAGCGTCTCGTTTTCAATCCCCTTCGCCACCGAAACGACCAGTTTCACGCCGGCCGACTGCACCGCGAACGCCTCCGCCACCGCGCGCTGGGATTGGGAAGGCACGGCCATCACCCAGACGTCCGCCCCATCCACCGCCTCGGCATCCCGCGACGTCGCCCGGATCCCATCCGGCAGGCGCGCATCGCGGAGATAAAAGCGATTGCGCCGCGTCCGCTCGATCTCCTCGGCCAGCTCCGGCCGGCGCGCCCACAGGCGGACCTCATGCCCCGCCGAGGCCAGGCTGATCGCCAAGGCCGTCCCCCAGCTACCGGCGCCAATAACGGCAACGGTGCGACGAGAACCCGCAAAGTCGGTTGAGGTCATACGCCTACTATCCGTTATGTACGATCGGCCGGCTACGCCCCACGCTCGATGTGGCCTGGCACCGTCGGCGAACTCACCCACCGGATCTTATGCTCCGCGCCGCGCATCAGCCGTTTTATATTGGATGTATGCGCTAAAACGATGCCCAGAGCCAGCAGTCCGCCAAAAACAATCAACGGGGTGCCGATGTGGGTCCACCCCAGTCCGTACCGCATCACTAGCAACGACATCGGATACGAGGCCGCTGCAAGCATGGAGGAAAGCGAGACGTATTTTGTGCGCCACAGTACAAGCGAAAACGTGGCCACGGCGATGACAAAATTCCATGGCGTGATGGCCAGCAACACGCCGGCCGCCGTATTTACGCCTTTTCCGCCCCGAAAACCGGCCAGCGCGGGATACATGTGACCGATCACCGCGGCGAAACCGGCGACCGACCGCACCATCAGTGGCCGATCGGCCAGGAGTTCCGGCAGCACATCCAGCCGAAGCGAGGCGATCAGGCCGGCGGCCAACACGCCTTTCCCCATGTCCAGCAGGGTCGCCAACAGGCCGGCCTTCCAGCCCAGCACCCGAAACGCATTCGTCGCCCCGGGATTCCCACTCCCGTGCGCCCGAAGATCGACGCCATACACCCAACGCCCCACCCACAGACTGCCCGGAATCGAGCCGGCCAGATAACTGAGAAGGAGGATGAGGATGAGGGTCAGCATGGGCAGAAAGGACGATTGGGGCTGTATGTCAAAAATGCAAAGTGAAAAGTGAAAAATGCAAAGTGAAAAATTAATACTCCGGACAGTTTTCAAATCAGGGCACTGCCGCTTGACAAATCAGGCCCCTCCCCGTATCAAGTACGGGGCAGGCTCTCGCCCCGAGGAGGGGCGAGTTCCGACGTCGATTTATCGATGTCGGAACGGGGAGGAGTACTGCCCGGCATCAACGCAGATCATTTTTTTGCAACTCGACCTGACGGCCGAGTTTGAGAACATACAGGCAGCGACTGGGGATGCCTTTTGACCCATCCGCCCGACATCTCTTTGCTCCTCCCCATCCCGTCACCGCTTCGCGCCGACGGGATTTGCCCCTCCTCGGGGCGAGAGCCTGCCCCGTACTTGATACGGGGAGGGGCCTGATCGTCAGGAACGGTCCAGCTACAAAGAGTGTCCGAAGTATTAAAATGCAAAGTGAAAAATGCAAAGTGAAAAATGGGTAGTGAAAAATGCAAAGTGAAAAGTGAATCGCCAATGCTTATTCGCTAATCGCTAATCGCTAATCGCCACATCCCCCATCGTCACCCCGGTCTCCCCGAGCGTGCGCAGGGCGTCATGGACGCGGGACTCATCCGAGGGGGCGACGACGGCGATGAGGCCGATGCCGAGGTTAAACGTCCGCCGCAAGTCGTCCTCGGGCACATCGCCGAGGTGCTGGATGAGGGTGAACAGCGCCGGCCGTTGCCAGGCGGCGTAATCCACAGCGATCGCGAGCCCGTCCGGCATGATGCGGGCCGCATTGCCGGGAATGCCCCCGCCGGTGACGTGCACGAGGCCTTTCAGCAGACCCGCGTCGTGCAGGGCGTGGATGGGTTTCAGGTAGGAGCGGTGGACGCGGAGCAGCGCTTCACCCACGGTATCGCCGGCGAGCTCAGCGGGGCGGTCGTCAATCCCGAAACGCCCGAACAACACCTTGCGTGCGAGGGAATAGCCGTTCGTGTGGAGACCCGTGGAGGGGAGTCCGATGAGTACGTCGCCGGCCTTGATGCCGGCGCCATCGATGATGCGAGCTTTATCGACCACGCCAACGATCATCCCGGCCAGGTCGTATTCGCCGGCCGCGTACAGGTCCGGCATTTCAGCCGTCTCCCCTCCGATCAGCGCGCAGCCGTTCTGTTTGCAGGCCGTCGCAAACCCGCGTACGACTTCCACGGCGACGTCGGCCTTGAGCCGACCGATAGAGAAATAGTCCATAAAGTACATCGGGCGCGCGCCGCACACCGCGATGTCGTTCACGCAGTGGTTGACGAGATCCTGCCCGACGGTATCGTGCCGGCCGGCCATAAACGCCACCTTGAGCTTGGTCCCGACGCCATCGACCGACGAAACGAGAACAGGCTCGGCCATGCCGCTGAAATCGGGCTGGAAGAAGGCTCCGAAGCTTCCAATGTCGGTGAGCACACCCGGGATGAAGGTTTCGCGCACGAGCGGCTTCATCCGCCGAACGGCCTCGTCGCCCTCGTCGATGTTGACGCCGGCATCTTTATAGGTAGTCATGGAGGGTATGCGGTAAACAAACAAACAGAGCCTCACGGGCGCCACGGCCCGGATGGCGGCAAGATACAACAACCGGCGGGAAGGAAGGAGCCCGCAGGCTTTCTTGACGGGTGATTAACACATCTTCCGTCAAAAAAAAGAATGCCTGGCCGCATAGTACGGACAGGCATTAAAAACGACACCGCGAGGTTATCTACCGCTGGCCAAGCGGGAAACGGAGTCCGCCGGCAACCACCAACTGGTCCGCATTGCCAAGCACGTACGACAACTCCACGTACAACGCCGCAAAGCCCAGGGCATACGCAAAGCCTCCACCAATGGCCGCCCCCAGCTCGGAGTCTGAGTTTGTCTCAGACTCTCCCGCAAACTCCACTTTCGAGCGCACCGCCGTCAGGTTCAACCCGCCCATGGCGTAGGCGTGGAGGAGCTCCGTCTGGTATAGGATGTACCGCGCCAGGATATTGAGGGCGATCCAATTGAACTTCGTCTCGACCCCGAACGCGTTAAATTTATCAGGGAAGAAATACGTCAGGTCGCCACCGAGCGCGAGTTTCGAGCTGATGAAATACATGTACATCAACTGAATACCGATCTTCTCCAGCTCGGACCCATACGCCAGTCCGACGCCGATGTACTGCAGATCCTGGAGCGACTCGGCCAGGACCGGCATTTCGTGTGTGCGGGCGTAGGCCAGTGTCGGCGTCAAAGCCAGCGCCGCGTACTGCTCGAGGGAGGGCTGTTCCTGGCTCCCGATGCGAACATCTTCCGAGGCAAGGCCAATGGTGGCCTGGAATTGCGCGTTGGCCGATCCGGCGAAGCCGGCCACGACCAGGAAAGCGATGAGGGAATTGCGTAGCGTTTGGTGCATACTTGACCTCATAGGATGATGAAACAGGCTGAGACCTGCCATGAATAAAGAGTAATGCGATCAAAGCGCGTTTCACGCGCCAGCGTCAACAAAGATCTGTCTGGAGAACCAGGGATGGGCGTTCCGATCGAGACTCATGAGGAGACACCCGACCAGGGTCTCACAAAAAAGCCCGGCCGGCTCCGGTCGGCATTACCGATCTGGAGCCCGCCGGGCTTTGAAAGAATGACCCGAAGCGTCACCGCCGCACGATCATCTTACCCGAATAGGTAGCCGTATGGCCGGGCATGAGCGCTTCTACCCGGTACAGGTACACACCCGAGGCCAACCCATCGGCATCGATCTCGACGCGCCGGCCGCGGCCGGCGTCCAGCGCCTGCGCCGGAACACTCGCCACGCGACGCCCGATAAGGTCGAACACCTCCACCGCCACGTCGGCCGCGTCGGGCAGATCCATGACGATGGCTGTCGAGGCCGTAAACGGATTGGGGAAGTTGCCACTGACCGAGAAGGCCTCCGGCAGGGCAGCGGCCCACTGGTCGGCCGGCTGAAGCTTCAGCGCTTCGACGGTGAAGTCTTCGATCAGAACAGGCTCGCCCGCGGAGACGTGGATATCTTCCACCTCACGACCGCCCTTGAGCAGGGTGACGACATACTCTCCGCCGGCGACACGCGGCAAGCGATCCAGATCCAGCTGGATCGGGAAGGCGCTACTCCGGAGTTCGATGATGGCGCTGGTCGCCTCAGACAACCCGCCCTGATTCGAGAACCGCGCATCGAACATATCGGCCGGCGGCTTTGGCGGCAGGGCGTGCCGCAATTGCGCCGCGTCGTCCATCTCACCCCCAAAAAACAACAGTTGGCTGGCCCCGTTGGCATCACTCAGGCGCAGTTGCCCGAACGACTCCAGCGCGGCGTCGGCCTCCACGGGTTCGATGGTCGTCGCGAGGGCGTGGCAAACCATATGCAACTCCCCATCAGCACGGGCCATGACCCAGTAGCCGACACCTTGCTCGAGCCGGCGCATGGCGTGGTAGCCCCGGTCCGCGCTGTAGGCATACAGCGTTTCCGGGACGAGCACGTCGCCGCCATCGATAGCGTCGATGTCGACCGAACATGAGGGACCGGCGATGAGATTCCAGCCGGCCTCGACGGCTACAGCCACCGAATCCATCCGCAACCCATCAAACGCACGAACGAGGTCGGTCTCGGCCCGCATCCAGTAGCCCCGGCCGGCGACGAGCGTGCGCACGTCCAGATACGAGGCCCCTTCATAGGCCAGCGCCTGCTGCTGTTCCTGCGGCACCGGCATCCCGATGGCATTCACCGCGATGGGGACGCCCACCAGGCTCCAATCTTCTCCGATCACCTGCGCAAACGAACGGTTGATCGCCGGCCGATCGCCGACCGACGTAGAGCCCGTGCTCGTGCCGGCGGTCGGAAGGATCTCGATGGCGCTGACGAAGGGATTATCGTATACGTGGCCAAAATCGATGTCGATATTCCCGTCCGACACGTTGACGACGAAGCGCTGCATGACCGCCGTCTGCATCCCCACATCGGCCACGACATCGTAATTATCCAGGACGACGGCGCCCTCGATGGACACATCGAAGATGCGGTCGCCCGGGGCATCCGTCGCGTTGTCCGTTTCGGCGAAGTAGAGGCGGATGTCGTACAGGCCGGCCAGCGACACCGAGAAGTCCCACTGCATTTCGGCGCTGCCGGCAGGGTCCCAACGGCGCGAGCCGAACAAACCGGTAGGCGCGGAGGTGTTGTTCACCCCATTGAAGGTGTACCGATTCGTCGCGTTATCCCCAGTGCCCGCATTGACGTAATCGGAGGGCTTGTTTTTTGTATCGCGATCCCACACGAGCACCTCGTCGCTCTCGGCGTTGCCGCCGGCGTTTACACGGTAGAGCGGATCGAGGTCGGTGGCCGAGTCGTTATCCAGCAGATCAAGGAGCACCACCCCGGCGAGCGGATCGATGGCATACCCTGCACCCGGTAGGAGGGTAATAATCACGGATTCCGTGCCTTCGAAGAGAACATCATCGATCGGTTTGACGGCGAAGTTAGAGATGTTGTCGCCGGCGGAGAGGGTCAGATTGTCATTGATCGCCTCATAATCTACCCCCATCACGGCGACGCCCCCGAAAGCAAACTGCACGGTGACCGGGAGACTGAGATCCCCCGTGCGCGCCACCTGGATCTTCCCATTATTTCCCGTCCCGCCCGGCTCGGCCGAGGTAAAGGCGGTGATGCTCAGTGAAACGAGCGGCAGATTCGTCGACGACGAGACGGACACGCTGCCGAGAACGGTCGCGATCGCGCCATCATCATCGGTGACGGTCAGAGAGATTTCGTACGTCCCGGCCGCAGCATAGGTATGCGCCGGGTTCGTCTCGGTGACGAACTTCCCGTCGCCGAAGGTCCAGTGGTGGCTGACGATCGTTCCATCCGGATCGCTGGAGGACGAGCCATTAAACAGGACGGTCAGCGGATTGCCGGCCTCCGCGCCATACGTAAACGACGCCACGGGCGGCAGGTTGGCCGGGGCATCCGTCGACTTCACGAGAGCGACCCAATCGTTATTGGTCTCCGACGGCGGGAGGCCGAGGGACACAATCGCACCACCGACGACGCTCTGTACGCTACTCGTCTTCAGCTCGCCGCCCGTGCGCGGGTTGTACCAGAACACATCAAATGTTCCACTCACCCCCGCCAGATTCAACAGCGCGGTGCCGCCGGCCGGCAGGTAGACCGCATACATCTCCTCGTCTTTGCCGAAGACAAAGTCGTCCACGTTCACCGTGAGCGCATTCATTGGCTCCATCTCCTCGAAGGGTAGATGGGTCTCGAAGAATGTGCGCGCATACCGCATCTGCTCCCAGAGCAAAAAGAAGCGGCTCCAGTCTTCCAATCCGAGGTCGAATGCCGTATACCATTCGACGCCGGCGCCGCCCCCCATCAAGTTGCCCCAGAGCGGTCCTTTGCGCAGTTCGTCGGCGCGTTCGTTGCCGGCGTTAGGGGCTTGTTCGTCGCCATAAACGGCCCATTTGCGGCCGGCTTGAGCGCTGTTCGTGCGGTGGTGGATGGCGAGGGCGTTGTATTCGGTGCCGAGCGCCTGGAGCGAAGTCGCCTCGAACGCTGGATCGCCCAAACGGGCGTCGTAATAGTCGAAGGCCGCACCATCGCCCGTGTGAACCGTGATCGGATGATCGTAGGGGTCGATCTTCCGAATAAACGCCGCGAATTCGCGCTTCTGGGGATCGGTGTTCGTGTTCTCCTCACCCAGATTCCACTGCAACGCCAGATGGTGGCTGAAGCGCGCGGCGAGCTCGCGATAATACAACTTGCGGATGTCGTTGAGCCCACTGTTATCCGCGCCGCCGATAGGACCGATAGCCTTCCCATTCTGGCGTTCGCTCAACACCATGTGCAGCTGGATGCCTTTTGCATCCATGTGGCTGAACACCTTCTCCCACTGTTCGAGTTTACTGACGTCGAAGCGGTCGCGCACCGTATTGGTGGTCCAAGGCCACACGTCACAGCCGTCTCCTCCGTCGAGGTTGTAGGTCAGGAAGTAGACGCTGTTGACGCCCACACTGCTGAGGTAATTGAGCCCGCCGATGAGGCCCTTGCCTTTTGTGCTCTTCCAGGTAGGATCGCCGGCCGTCCAGTGGTCGACATGTGGCGTGTAGTAGTGGATCGAGTTGTTGATGGGCTCGGTATTACACACCGTATCGAACGTGCCGTCGAAATCGGCGTAGGCGAGCAAGTTCTCGGGCGTGTCGGCGCCGGTCTTGATGTAGTACTCACCGTTGCCGGCGAACTGATAGTGGTGGCCGCCCACGTACCGCAGAAGCCCTTTGCCCCGGTAGTCCACGCCCGTTTTATTGGTTGGCAGCACGGTGAACGAACCCGAGGCGCCATCAAACGACGTAGCGACACCGGCGGTGGCCAGATCACTGATCGCTACAAACGCACCGGTCCGAAACGAGGCTGTATATGTCCACACCCCATCCCGATCCGGCACAAAATGCACCCGCCATGTCGCGCCTGATACCGCGCTGGATTCGGCCGCATTGCCGTCGGCCGCATAAAATCCGGGCACGATGTACACCGCTCCGCTCGCCGCATGGGTGAATGTGACATTGAGCCGGTAATCCGAGAATGGATTCACGGCGGCCGTTTCGCTGGTCTGTGGACCCGTGAAGGATACGCTCACCCGGTGCCAGACGCGCAATTCGCCGGTTACCACATTGCCGGACGCGGATGGAGCCACCAGGGCAACAAACAGCCACAGGGCCAAATAATGGTACCCAATTCGGGCACCTTGTTTAAAACGAGACGGAGGGTGCTGGGATCTATCGGTTGTCGCAGTTAGCATGAATCGATCGATTCGGACCCTGAGCGGGAACTATGAAAGAAAACGGGGCGACGAGGGGCAGGACAGACTGTAGATTGTGAGGGGATGTCCTACAGCTATTCAAGGGTGTCACAAGAATTATTCCGGTTTATGCGTTTTTCCGGGCTCACCAGCCCTGGCGCATACGTCATCTTGTGAAAAAACGAAACTAACTTTCGTGACGTCTAAATGACAGAGCGATTACCTAGCGGGGGGTATGGGGATTTGGCGCATTGTACCTTGCTCCAGTACAATCGAATGACGTGATTGAACGCCGGCGCGCGCAGTCCGGCCTCAGAGAGCCATCACAAACTCCTTAAAAGCCGGGTAATCGGCCGGCAGGGTATCGAACTGCGTCTCACCCTCGAGGAAAGCCGCCAGCCCTGCAGGCATTGCCGGCGTAATGTCGAGCGCCTCTTCCACGATTTCGACGAATTTTGCCGGATGGGCCGTGGCGAGCACGATGGCCGGTCCTTCCCCTCCCGCCGCGCGCCAGCGGCGGACGGCTTCGAACCCGACGGCCGTATGGGGATCGGCCAGATACCTGGTTTCCCGGTAAACCGCCTGCATGGAGGCGAAAGTCGCGGCGTTATCCACCCGCTCCCCCCGGATGAGACGCCGCTGTTCGGCGGGATCGAGGAGCCACTGGACACGCTCGAAGTTGCTCGGCGCTCCTACATCCATCGCGCTAGACGGTGTCGCGACGGACGGGCCAAACGCGGCCTCTTCACCGGCGAGGCGCCTCGGGAAGAAGTCGTTTTCGTTGTGCGCTGCGATGAAACCGCGCGTGGGCATCCCGCTGCGATAGGCCAGCAGGCCGGCGGTGAGATTGCCCAGGTTGCCGCTCGGGACACAAAACGTCGGCGCGACGAGGCCTCCCTGCGCCCCGGCCATCAGGTAATACAGCATCTGAGGCAGTAGCCGCCCGATGTTGATCGAGTTCGCGGAAGAGAGGGGAATCGCCGCGAGGTCGGGGTCGAGGAACGCCTGCTTAACGAGCCGCTGGCAGTCGTCGAACACGCCATCGATGGCGAGGGCGCGCACGCCGGGGCGTTTCAGAATAAGTTGGCGCTCCTGGATAGGGCTGACCTTCCCTTTCGGGTAGAGGATCACGACATCGATGGTGTCCAGGCCGGCGAACCCGTCGGCGACGGCGCTGCCTGTGTCGCCGGAGGTGGCGACGAGGATGCGGAGCCGCCGGCCGCGGCGGCGCAGGAAATACGCCATCGCCCGCGCCATCGTCCGTGCGCCGAAGTCCTTGAAGGAGAAGGTCGGCCCGTGAAACAGCTCCAACACAAAGGTCTCCTCCCCGTAGTCGCCGCCGGCCACGGGCACGAGGGGGATGGGGAAGTGGAGGGCATCACGCACCAGGGCGTCCAGCGTTCCGAGCTCAAACTCATCGCCGACCCAGCGCTCGAGCACCACCGACGCCAGATCGCCCATCGATCCCGCCCCTCGCCAGAGGGCCGGCTCGATGGCCGGGATCCGGGTCGGGACGTAGAGGCCGCCATCCGGCGCGAGGCCGTCGAGGAGCGCCTTTTCAAAGGATACGACTGGGCCGCCGGTGGCGCGGGTGCTGACAAAGGGCATGGAAACAGCGGGCATGAAGGGTCAGAGACGGCTCACGCCTCCGGGGTGCGGGCGGCAGACGTAGCCGGTTGCCCCGATGCCCATCCGCTGACTGGCGCCTTCCATCGCGATCTGGATGGCGCCGGCGCGCAAGGGGTTGTCGGTGATGGCGAACATCGCCGGCCCGGAGCCGGTCAGGGCACATCCATAGGCGCCGGCCTCCAGCGCGGCCATGCGGACGGCATCGTAGCAGGGCAGCAGCGTGGCGCGGACGGGCTCGACGATCCGGTCCCGCATCATCCAATCCCCCACCTCCTCCCAGTCGCCCGCCCGGAAGGCGTCGACCATAAAAGCGAGGGCCGAGGCATTGTCGACGGCGCTCCGAAGCGGCACCTCCGCCGGCAGAATGGCCCGCGCCTCACGCGTGAGCACCTGGACCTGGGGGAGAACGACGGCGATCCAGAGATCCTGAGGGATATCGATTTTACGGTAACGCGCCGGATCAAACGACGACACCAGCACGAGGCCGCCAAACAGCGCCGGCAGCACGTTGTCGCCATGGCGGCTGCCCGAAGCGAGCGACTCGCCTACCAGCACCGCCTCGACAAGGTCTTCACGCGAGCAGAGGCCGCCGGAGAGCAGGTTGGCCGCCCAGGCACCGGCCACGGCGCTGGCGGCGGAGCTGCCAATGCCTGAACCGGGTGCAAAGCCCTTGTGGATGTGGAGCGCGATGCCGGCCGTCTGCCCCGTCCGGATCATCACCGACCGCGCGGCGACGGCGGCCGTGTTGAGCGCGGGGTCGAGCGGAAGATCCGCCCCGAAGCCGGCGGGGTCGATCGTCACGCGAACGCCGGGCTCGTCGGTCAACCATGCCTCGACCGTATCGCCCAGCCCATCCGCCTGCAGGCAGAGGCCGATGGTGTCGAATCCGGGGCCGAGATTGGACAGGGAAGCCGGTCCGAACACCGTCACGCGAGTCTCCGTGGCTCTCGATTCGAGGCTGTCCGGATAGGCTTGGTTCACAAAATCAGGCACGTGTGTATCGATTGGAGGGAGTGTTGCCGATGGTGGCGCATCACCGCACAAAGGGCAGGTCGCCGCCGCCCTTGGTGGGCAGCCGGCTCGAACCTACGAGGTACGTATCCACCGCCCGGGCGGCCTCGCGGCCTTCGGAGATGGCCCAGACGACGAGGGACTGTCCGCGCCGGCCGTCGCCGGCGGCGAAAACGCCGGGCACCGGAGTCTGGTACGCGCCATCGGTCTGGATGGCTCCTCGTCCATCGAGCGGGACGCCCAGCCGGGCGACGACGCCGTCCGGATCGGGCCCGGTGTAGCCGATGGCGAGCAACACGAGGTCGGCCGGCCAGCGGACTTCCGAGCCCGGGATTTCGACGAACTTCGGCCGGCCGTCGGGGCCGGTCTGGATCTCCGTCTTCACCGTATGCAGTGCGGTGACGCGGCCGTTTTCCGTCTCGAAGTATTTGGTCATGACCGACCAGTGCCGGTCCGCCCCTTCTTCGTGGGACGAACTGGAGCGAAGGATCATCGGGTAAAACGGCCAGGGCTGGTGCACGGGCCGGCCTTCCGGCGGCATCGGCAAGACTTCGAACTGGGTGATAGAGGCTGCCTGCTGGCGGTTCGCCGTTCCGATACAATCACTGCCCGTGTCCCCGCCACCGATGACGATGACGTGTTTATCCTTCGCCAGGATGGGCGACACGTGGTCCAGCGGCTGGCCGGCGACACGTTTGTTCTGCTGCCAGAGGTAATTCCACGCGAAGTGGATGCCGTCGGTCTCGCGGCCGGGGATGGGCAGGTCGCGCGGTTTCGTGGCGCCAATGCACAGGACGACGGCATCAAACGCGCTGAGCGTCTCTCCATCGGCACCCACCCCCACATGGACCCCCGTCTTGAACACGATGCCGGCCTGTTCCATGAGCGCGATCCGGCGTTCGACGACGTGTTTTTCTAGTTTGAAGTCGGGGATGCCGTACTGAAGGAGTCCGCCCGGCCGGTCGTCCCGTTCAAACACCGTCACCCAGTGGCCGGCCCGGTTGAGCTGGTCGGCGGCGGCGAGGCCGGAGGGGCCAGAGCCCACGACGGCAACGTGTTTGCCGGTGCGAACAGCCGGCGTGCCGGCATCCACCCATCCTTGCTTAAACGCCATCTCGATGATCTCGCGTTCGATCTGCTCGATCGTGACCGGCGAGTCGATGACGCCCAACACACAGGCGGATTCACACGGCGCGGGACAGATGCGACCGGTGAATTCGGGGAAGTTGTTCGTCATTCGGAGCTGGTCGTACGCTTCCTTCCAGTTACCGAGGTGGACAAAGTGGTTCCAGTCCGGGATCCGGTTGCCCAGGGGGCAGCCGGCCTGGCAAAACGGAACGCCGCAGTCCATGCAGCGCGTCGCCTGGGTCTTGAGCGCCTCCTCCGGGAAGGGGAAATAGACCTCGGCGCTATCCAGCACGCGCTCACTGACGGGGCGCCGCGCCGGCATCTCCCGCTTGTACTTCAGAAAGCCTCTGGATTTATCTTCGTTCTTCTTCGTCATCAGATGCATCCTCTTCCCAGTTAAGCGGCCACGTGCCGGATTTCGACGGTCGCATATTCTCCGGCGGCCATCCGCTTGAGCGCGCGCTTGTACTCCACCGGCATCACCTTCACAAACTGCGGGAGCGCCTGCTCCCACGCGGCCAGCAGCCGGCGGGCCTGGACGCTGCCGGTGTAGGCGGCGTGGCGCTCGACGAGCCCTCGGAGCTCGGCCTGATCGGCCGCGGTCTCCACCGTCTCGATGTCCACCATCTCGCGGTTGCAGTGGAGGGACGCAAACGTCCCGTCGACATCCAGCACATAGGCGACACCGCCGCTCATCCCGGCGGCGAAGTTGCGCCCCGTTGTGCCCAGCACGACCACACATCCGCCGGTCATATACTCGCACCCGTGATCGCCCACGCCCTCGACGACGGCGCGGACGCCGCTGTTACGAACGCCGAACCGCTCGCCGGCTCGGCCACGCACAAACGCCTCGCCGCTCGTCGCGCCGTACAGGGCCACGTTGCCGATGAGGATATTGTCCTCCGCCGCGAAGGTGGCGCTGGCCGGCGGGTAGACGATCAGCCGGGCGCCCGAGAGGCCCTTGCCGAAGTAGTCGTTGGCGTCTCCTTCTACGCGCAGCGTCAGGCCTGCAACGGAGAAGGCGCCAAAGCTCTGGCCAGCGGAGCCGCGGGCGTCGATCGTCAGCGTGCCGTCCGGCAGGCCCGCGGGGCCGTGCCGGCGCACGATGGCGTTGCTGAGCATGGTCCCGAACGCGCGGTCGGTGTTCTCGATCGTCACCGAGAAGGCATCCTTTTCACCCGTTTCGAGCGTGGCGGCCGCGCGTGCGATCAGCTCATTATCCTTCACCCGGGCGATGCCATGCTCCTGCGTGTTGGTCTGGAAATCCGCCAGGATCCGGGGTACTTCGAGCCGCATGAGGACGGCGCTGAGATCCAGGTGGCTGGCTTTCCAGCGGTGCGCGGGGATGTCCTGCTCGAGCAGATCCACACGGCCGACGAGTTCGTCGAGCGAGCGGAAGCCCAGGCCGGCCAGGATGGCGCGCACTTCCTCGGCGACAAAATGGAAGAACTGGATCACGTGCTCCGGTGTGCCCTGAAATTTCGCCCGTAGCTCGGGGTCCTGCGTGGCGATGCCCACGGGGCAGGTGTTCAAGTGACACTTGCGCATCATGATGCACCCCATCGCGACCAGCGGCGCCGTCGCGAAGCCGAATTCGTCGGCCCCGAGCAGCGCCGCCACGGCCACGTCAAATCCGGTCTTCAGCTGGCCATCGCACTCGACGCGCACGCGGCTCCGGAGGCCGTTGCGGACGAGCGTCTGGTGGGTCTCGGAGAGCCCGAGCTCCCACGGCAGCCCGGCGTGGGCCAGCGAGGTCATCGGCGAAGCACCCGTGCCGCCGTCCGCGCCGCTGATCAGGATCACATCCGCCTTGCCCTTGGCGACGCCGGCGGCGATCGTGCCGACGCCGACTTCAGACACGAGCTTGACGCTGATGCGGGCCTCGGGGTTGGCGTTTTTCAGGTCGAAGATCAGCTGCGCGAGGTCCTCGATCGAATAGATGTCGTGATGCGGCGGCGGTGAGATGAGGCCGACATAAGGCGTAGAGTGCCGCACTTGGGCGATCCACGGGTACACCTTTTCAGCGGGCAGCTGCCCGCCTTCCCCGGGCTTCGCGCCCTGGGCCATCTTAATCTGGATCTCGTCCGCACTCGCCAGATACGCCATCGTGACGCCGAAACGACCCGAGGCGACCTGTTTGATGCGGCTCCGGTGCGGGGCCGTACGGTCGTACCGCGACGGATGTTCGCCCCCCTCGCCCGTGTTGCTGCGGCCGCCGAGGCGGTTCATGGCGATCGCGAGCGCCTCGTGGGATTCCGAGCTGATCGATCCGTACGACATCGCGCCGGTCTTGAACCGCTTCACGATCTCCGTCCAGGGTTCGACCTCCTCGATCGGGATGGCCTTCTGGCCGGCGCGGATTTTCAGCAGCCCGCGCAAGGCGCCCTGCTCCCGCGCTTCCGTGTTGGCGATCCCGGAAAACTCTGCGAATGACGAGGCGTCGTTCTGGCGGACGGCCTGCTGCAGTCGCGCGATTGTCTGCGGATTGTAGTTGTGGTGTTCGCCGTTGCGACGCCACTGGTAGCGGCCGCCGACATGCATGACCGCAAGGGACGCGGTCGACGCCGCCTCGAAGGCGCACGCATGGCGGAGACGCACCTCTTCCGCGATAATGTCCAGCGTGATGCCGCCGATCCGGGACGGCGTCTTGGTGAAGTACGCGTCGATAACGCTTCGACCGATGCCCACGGCCTCGAAGATCTGCGCGCCGCGGTAGCTCTGTAGCGTGCTTATGCCCATCTTGGACATCACTTTGAGGACGCCTTTCTCGACGGCGTGGATGTAATTCCACTCGGCATCGCCCCGTTCGGGCGTCTCGCCCGGGGTCGATTCAAGGATGGAGGGGATCGCGTCCAGCGCGAGGTAGGGGTTGACGATATCGGCCCCGTAGCCGATCAGCAGGCAGAAGTGGTGGACTTCGCGCGGCTCGCCGCTCTCGATGAGCAGACTGCAGCGGGTCCGCCGGCCCGTCCGAATCAGATGATGGTGGATGGCGCCCGTGGCAAGAAGCGCCGGGATCGGCGCGTTGTCGGCATCCACCCCACGGTCGGAGAGCACCAGGAGCGTCTTCCCGGCATCGACCGCGGACGCGGCCTGCCGGCAGAGGACTTCGAGCGCCGCCAGGAGGCCCTCGCCGCCGCGGGCGACGGGGAACAGCGTTGCGAGCCGCTCTACCTCAAAGCCCGGCTCGTCGAGTTCCGCGATCCGGGCGAGCAGTTCATTGGAGACGATCGGCCCCTTCAGGCGGAGTTGCCGGCAGTGGAGCGGCCCCTCGCCCAGCACATTTTCCTGCGCGCCGAGGCTGGTGAACATCGACGTCACGATCTCCTCCCGAATGGCATCCAGCGGCGGGTTCGTGACCTGCGCGAAGAGCTGGCGGAAGTAGTCGTACAACAGGCGCGGGTTTTCGGAGAGCACCGCCAGCGGCGTGTCGTCGCCCATGGAGCCGAGGGCTTCCTTGCCGTCCACGATCATCGGCGGCATCAGCATGCGCAGGTCTTCGCTCGTGTAGCCAAACGCGAGCTGGGCGCGGTGGAGCGTGTCGGCGTCGATGGTGCTGGACGCCGGCGGAATCGGCCCCAGGTCTTCGGCCTGCTTGAGGTTTTCGGCGACCCAGAAGGCATACGGCTGGGACGACGCGATGCGGTGCTTGATCTCGTCGTCCGAGATGATCCGGTTCTCCTCCAGGTCGATCAAGAACATGCGCCCGGGCTGGAGCCGGCCCTTCTGGACGATGTCCGACGGGTCGATGTTGACGACGCCGGTCTCGGAGGACATGACGACCAGGCCGTCCTTCGTGACCACGTAGCGGGAGGGGCGGAGGCCGTTGCGGTCCAACACCGCGCCGATGTACCGGCCGTCGGTAAACGGGATCGTAGCCGGCCCGTCCCACGGCTCCATCACGCAGCTATGGAAGTTGTAAAACGCGCGTTTTTCATCGGACATCGACTCGTGGTGCTCCCACGCTTCCGGCACCATCATCATCATGGCGTGCGGGATGGGCCGGCCGGCATGAAGGAGCATCTCGACGGCGTTATCGAACACGGCGGAGTCGCTCGTGCCTTCTTCCAGGAGCGGGAGGAGCTTGGCGATGTCGTTGCCGAAGAGCGGGGACTCGAAGTGCGCCTGGCGGGCGTTCATCCAGTTTGTGTTGCCACGGAGCGTGTTGATCTCTCCGTTGTGGCACATCGCGCGGAACGGCTGCGCGAGCGCCCACTGCGGCATCGTGTTCGTGCTGAAGCGGGAGTGGACGAGGGCCAGCCGGCTGACGAAACGCGGGTCGGCGAGGTCCGGGAAGTAGTCGCGCAGCTGCTGGGTCGTCAACATCCCTTTGTAGACGATCGTACGGCTGGAGAGGCTGCAAATGTAGAACCCGTTGGCGCCGTCGGCCGGCGTCTTACGGATGGCGTGTTCGAGGACTTTGCGGAGAACGAAGAGCCGGCGTTCGAAGGCTTCGCTCGTGAGGTCTTCAATACCCTGGCCGACGAATAACTGCCACACGGATGGCTCGCGTTCGAGGGCCGTGCGCCCGATGGTCCGGTTGTCGGTTGGCACCTGTCGCCAGCCCAGGAATTGGAGCTTTTCGTCCAGGATGACCGACTCCACGAGCTGCATCAGGTAACGCCGCTGCTCGGCGTCTTTTGGCAGAAACACCGCGCCGGCACCATACGTGCCGGCGGCCGGAAGCGCGAAGCCGGCCTCGCGGCAGGACGCCTCGAGGAAGCCATGCGGCAGCTGCGTCAGGATACCGGAGCCGTCGCCCGAGGCCTCGTCACACCCATTGGCGCCGCGGTGATCGAGGTTGCAGAGCATCGTCAGCGCGCGGTCCACCACATCATGCGTTCCCTCGCCGCGCATCCTACAAATGAAGCCTACCCCACAGGCGTCATGTTCAAACGCAGGGTCGTATAGGCCTTCGGAGGGAAGTAGGTGGTCGTTGTTCATGGCGTTCCTGGTTCAGTCGGTTCGGTGTGCGAAGCGGAACCGGCGAGGCAGAGGTATCCTGTAGCGGGCGCTCGCCCGGGCAGCAGGAGGTGACTCGACCGCACCGTGGGTGTCTTAGCCATGCGGGGTCGGTCGATGGAGGGGTGTTGGCGCGTATGCCCGGCGAAGCAGCGTGGGCTCGTGTGCGCTACATCGTCGTCTGGGGCACTGCCAGCTCCGGGGGTGCCGCAGGCTCGATAGGACTGTCCGAACGGACATGAGGAGGCGTGCCGGCCACCAGGAGATGATAACAGATGCCGTCGAACAGCGCCTGCCAGCTGGCCTCGAGGATGTTTTCGGAGACGCCGACCGTGTGCCAGCTCCGGTGGTCATCGTGGTGTTCGACGAGCACGCGGACCTTGGCGCCCGTGCCGTCCTCCGGCGTGAGCACCCGCACCTTGTAATCGGACAACCGGACGCGCTGCAGCTGCGGGTAAAAGGACCGCAGGGCCTCGCGAACGGCATTCGACATGGCGTCTACCGGGCCCACGCCCTCGGCCACGTTCAGCGTCCGGCACCCGCCGACGTTCAGGACGAGCGTTGCCTCGGAGTGGGCGTCCCCATCGCCGTCCTTTTCGTTGCGGACGCGGAGCCGATCGAGGACGAAGTAGTCGGTATTTTCGCCCTGAATCGTACGTAGCAGTAGTTCGAACGACGCCTCGGCACCTTCAAACTCGTACCCCAGATGTTCGAGTTCTTTGATGCGCTGGACGGCGCGGCCGGCCTGCTCCTTGTCTTTAATATGGATCCCCAGTTCATCGGCCTTGTAGCGGACATTGCTCTGGCCGGAGAGATCCGAAACGAGCACCCGCCGGCGGTTGCCGACGATCTCGGGCGCGATATGTTCGTAGGCGCGGGGGTCCTTCATCACGGCCGACACGTGCACCCCGCCCTTGTGCGCGAAGGCGCTCCTGCCGACGTACGGCGCCCGGTCGACAGGGTCGAGGTTGGCGACCTCGTACACGAACCGGCTGATGTCCGCCAGCCCGGCCAGCTGCTCGTCGGTCACGCAGTCGTACCCAAGCTTGAGCTGCAGCCCGGCAATCACGGCGCACAGATCCGCATTCCCACACCGTTCCCCGATGCCGTTCACCGTGCCCTGCACGTGGCGGGCGCCGGCGCGTACGGCCATAAAGGTATTCGCCGCGGCGCAGGCGCCGTCATTGTGGGTGTGGATGCCGATCGGTAACGCGAACCGGCCTACGACGGTCTTCACGATGTCGAACACTTCATCCGGCATCGTGCCGCCGTTGGTGTCGCACAGCACCAGTACGCTCGCGCCGGCATCGGCGGCGGCGGCGAGGGTCTGAAGGGCGTATGCCGGATGGGCTTTATACCCGTCGAAAAAGTGCTCGGCGTCGTAAACGACCTGTTTGCCGTGGCCCTTCAGGAAGGCCACGGAGGAGCGGATCAGCTCCAGGTTTTCGTCCAGCGTAACGCCCAATGCCACCTCGGCGTGGAGCGTCCAGCTCTTTCCAAAGATCGAAACCACCGGCGTCGCGGCGGCCAGGAGCGCGAGCAGGTTGGCATCCTGTTCGGGCGGATTCGAGATGCGGCGCGTCGAACCGAACGCGCAGAGGCGCGCGTGCTCCCACTCGACGTCGCGGGCGAGGTCAAAAAAAGCTTGATCCTTCGGATTAGAACCCGGCCATCCTCCTTCAATAATGTCGATCCCCAGCGCGTCCAATCGTTTCGCAATACGCAGCTTGTCGCGCGCCGATAACGCGACATGCTCGCCCTGGGTGCCGTCCCGGAGCGTGGTATCGAACAGTTCAATCGGTGTAGCCATGGTCGTTTCGCATCACAAGTAGTCGAACAATACCGAAACGTCGTGTCGCTGTCGCGGCCGCGCGTAACGGCGCTACCGAACCGCCATCATGCCGGCGCGGCGGGCGTACTCGAATACGTTGCCGGCGCGCAGGATTTCGGCCACTTCGCCGAGGGGGTTGAGCAGGTATTCCTCGCCCGTCGTGTTGTTGGTGAGTTTGCCGAGGGTGGTATCGAGCGTCAGTTCGTCCCCGGTCTTGATCATGTTGTTCAGCTTTTGCCGCGTCTCGAATGGGACGACGAAGCCGCCGTCGACGGCGTTTCGGTAAAAGATGCGCGCGAAGCTCTCGGCGATGACGGCCTCGCAACCGGCCTGCTGGAGCGCAAACGGCGCGTGCTCGCGGGATGACCCGCAGCCGAAGTTCGATCCGCCGATGATGATCCGATATTCGCTAAGATGCGCGTCCGGGGCCGTAAACGGGCGGTCGCCGTAGGGCAGCCCCTGCTTGCCGAGCGGCACACCGCTCATCGCGAAGCGCCCGTACATCTTGCGCTCCTCGGGGTCGCTGAGGCTGTAGACCAGGTGCTCTGCGGGGATCATCTGATCCGTGTCGATCGCTTCGCCGACGACGTAGGCCTTTCCAGTGATAGTGGATTTCATACGAGCACCTCGCGGGGATCGGTGATGACGCCAGACAGGGCCGAGGCGGCCACGGTCAGCGGGGAAGCCAGGTAAACGGCCGACGACTTCGAGCCCATGCGGCCGGGGAAGTTGCGATTCGTGGTGCTGATGACACGCTCCTGGCCGTGGGTGCGGCCGAACGTGTCGATCGGCCCGCCCAGGCAGGCCGCGCAGCTCGATGGTCCGAGCTTGCAACCCGAGTCCTCGAAGATCTGGTAGAGCGATACGCCGTCGATCTTCGTCGTGTGGAGCTGGCCGGCGACTTCCGTCGTGGCCGGCACGATATACGTATCGATCGCGACGCGCTCGCCCTTGAGGATGCGCGCCGCGGCCTCGAAATCGCCCAGTTTGCCACCCGTGCAGCTGCCGATGTAGGCGCGGTCCAGCTTGTCGCCAGCCACCTCGCTCACCGTCGCCTTGTTGTCCGGGCTGTGCGGCTTCGCCACCATGGGCTCCATCGTCGACACGTCGTAGACGCGGACAGAGTGATACGTCGCGTCGGGGTCCGAGTAAACGGCGTCGAATGGACGGTTCGTCCGGGCGCGGACGTGCGCGAAGGTCTTTTCGTCTGCCGGGATGATGCCGCTTTTGCCGCCGGCTTCGATCGCCATGTTGGTGAGCGTCATCCGCTCCTCCATCGACAGATTGTATACCGCCTCGCCGTCGAATTCCATCGCCCGGTACGTCGCCCCGTCGCACCCGATGTCGCCGATGATCGCGAGGATGAGGTCCTTCGCCATCAGGTACGGCGGCAGGGTGCCCTCGAACACGAACTTCATCGTCTCCGGGACCTTCAGCCAGATCTTGCCGGTGCCCATGATGAGCGCCGCGTCGGTATTCCCGACACCCGTCGAGAACATACCGAAGGCGCCCGAGGTGCACGTATGGCTGTCGGTGCCGATCAGCACTTTACCCGGCAGGTTGAAGCCTTCCTCGGCGAGCGCGATGTGACAGACGCCCTTGTAGCGGTCGGTGCCCACATCGTAATAATGCGGAAGATCGTGCTCCTTCGCGAAGGCGCGCAGGATGTCCACGTTCCGGTTCGCGTGTTTGTCGGAAGTGAAGATGTAGTGGTCCGGGAAGATCACCAGTTTATCGGGATCCCACACCTTCGCGTCCTGCCCGAACTCGCGTTTAAAAATCCCGATCGTGGGCGGTCCGCAGACGTCGTGCGTCATCAACACATCCACATCCACCCAGATGTTGTCTCCAGGCGCCACCCGCTCTTTGCCCGCGTTGCGGGCGAGAATCTTCTCTGTTATGGTCATATCATTTCAAGTAAAAAGGTAAAATGGAAAAGGCAAAAGGGGAAAGGGGAAAGGGGAAAGAGATTGGCCTACATGGTTATCGATCCCCATTTTTCTCTAAACATTTTTCCTTTTTCCTTTTTCATTTTGCCTTCAAGCCGGGTCTCCTTCAAACGAGTTAATAATCCCGTCCGACACGAACCGTACGCTCTCCTGCTCGGCCTGATGGGCGGCGAGTTTGTTGAGCGAGGCGAGGTAGGCTTCGGCGGAGGCCTTGAGCACGTCGGTGCTGCGGGCCATACCGTGAAAGCGCACTTCGCCGAGACTGGTCAGCACCCGGACCTCCCCGATCGCGTCCGAGCCCTCGGAGACCGAGCGGATCGTGTAGCTTTCGAGTTCATGCGCGGTGCCAACCGCGTAGTTGATCGCCCGATACAGCGCGTTCACCGGCCCGTCGCCCGTCGCGCGTTCGCGGCGAACGGAGCCGCTGCGGCGGTGGCGGACGGATACTTCGGCGACAGGGTCGGAGGTGCCGTCGACGACGACGCGCATCTCTTCGAGGATATAATCGACCTTGCTGGATACCGTCTTTTTCTCGACGAGCAGGTGCAAATCTTCCTCGAACACTTCTTTTTTCTGGTCGGCCAGCGCGAGGAAGCGCTCGTAGATCTCTTCCTTCTGCGTATCCGCGATCGCGTAGCCCATCTTTTCCAGCCGGCTGAAGAACCCGTGCCGCCCGGAGTGCCGGCCGAGGCGGATCTGCTCCGCCTCCTGGCCCACATCCTCGGCCTGCATGATCTCGTACGTGTCGCGGCGTTTCAAGACGCCGTGCTGATGGATGCCGGCCTCGTGGCTGAACGCGTTTTTGCCCACGATGGCCTTGTTGGGCGGCACCGGAAAGCCCGAGGCGACCTGCACCAACTTGCTGGCCGACATGAGGCCGCGGGTGTTGATGTTAGTATGGAGTCCGAACTTCTTGGTGCGGACGTGGATGGCCATGACCACCTCTTCGAGCGCCGCATTTCCGGCGCGTTCGCCGATCCCGTTGATCGTGCACTCGATCTGTCGGGCGCCGGCGAGCACGCCGGCCAGCGAGTTGGCCGCGGCCATGCCGAGGTCGTCGTGGCAATGCGTCGAGAAAATGATCTTTTCGGGATCCTTGATTCCGGCGGCCACGGCTTTGAAGATGGCCGCGTATTCACTCGGAATACAGTAGCCCGTTGTGTCCGGCAGGTTGATGGTCGTCGCGCCGGCGTCGATCACCGCCTGCACGATCTCGCACAGGTAGCCGATTTCGGAGCGGCCGGCGTCCTCGGCGCTGAACTCCACGTCGTCCGTGTACGTCCGCGCCAGGCGGACGGCGTCGACGGCCATCTTGACAACATTTTTCCGCTTCTCTTCAATCGTGCTCCCAAATCGCGGATGGCTGAATTTGGCGTCGAGGTGAATGTCGCTCGTGGCGATGAAGGTGTGGATGCGGGTTTTCTTGCCGCCTTTGAGGGCGTCGCCGGCGGCGCGCACATCCGACTCGGTGGCGCGGGCGAGCGCGCAGATCGTCGGCCCGTCGATGGCGGCGGCGATCTCGGCGACCGACTGGAAGTCCTGCGGCGACGAAATCGGGAACCCAGCTTCGATGATGTCGACCCGTAGCTCGGCGAGTTTGCGGGCGATATTCAGTTTTTCCTCCAGGCTCATCGACGCGCCGGGCGCCTGCTCGCCGTCGCGGAGCGTGGTGTCGAAGATGATGATGCGGTCGCTCATGGTTGTCGGGATTTGCATGGAGTCCCTGCTTGGACCTGGCCGGGACCTGTCAGCCGATGGGGATTTGTTCGAGGTGTTTTCGGGCCAGCGTCGCCACACGGGAGCCCATGTCGGTCGTGCCGGTCCGCGTGAAGCCCTCACTCCAGATGTCGCCGGTGCGCAGCCCCTCCGCGAGGGCGTCGTCCACCGCGGCGCGGACGGCCTCCGCGGCCGGTGTTTCGCCGAGCGCGTCGAGGAGCATGGCCGCACTCAGAATCGCGGCGAGGGGATTGGCCTTATCCTGTCCGGCGATATCGGGCGCGCTGCCGTGCACCGGCTCGAAAAGCCCGATGCCGCTGCCAAGGCTGGCCGACGGCAGCATGCCCAGCGATCCGGGCAGGGTGGCGGCGAGATCCGAGAGGATGTCTCCAAACAAGTTCGCCGTGAGGATGACGTCAAACTGAGCCGGCCGCAGCACGATCTGCATCGCGGCATTGTCGACATACAGGGTGTCCAGGGCAACGTCCGGGTACGACGCTTTGTGGACTTCCGGCACGACTTCGCGCCAGAGCTGGGAGACCTCCAGCACGTTGGCCTTATCCACCAGCGTCACCTTGTGTCGCCGGCGACGGGCCCAATCGAACGCGATCACGGCGATCCGCTTGATTTCGACCTCGTCATAGACCATCGTATTGCGCGCGCTACGATGTCCGTCGCGGAGATCGCGGCCACGCGGCTCTCCGAAATAGATGCCTCCCGTCAGTTCGCGGACGATCAGCATATCGGTCCCACGGACCACCTCTGGCCGCAGGGGCGACGAAGCGACGAGCGCCTCGGGGACGGCCACTGGCCGCAGATTGGCGTAGGCGCCCAGCGCTTTGCGCAGCTGCAGGAGACCGCTTTCGGGGCGCATGGGACCTGTGTGATGGTCCCACGCCGGCCCGCCCACAGCGCCGAGCATGACCGCGTCGGCGGCCAGGACGGCGGCCCGCGTCGCGTCCGGAAACGGATTGCCAGCACCGTCGATGGCGGCGCCGCCGATGAGGTACTCGGCCGTGTCGATCGCAATCCCCGCCGGCTCCGCCACGGCCTGGAGGACCCGCATGGCCTCGCGGATCACGTCCGGACCGATGCCGTCACCGGGCAGGGTTACGATGCGATAGGTACGGGTGGCTGCCATCGGCATCAAGAGCCCATTGAAACGGGTGAATCGGCCGTGTCGGCGGACTTCTTCGGACGCAGCCAGCTCATCATCGAGCGGAGTTGCTTGCCCACCACCTCCACCGGGTGATTGTGCGAGGCCTTGCGCATGCCGTCGAAGTTCGGCCAGCCGGCGTCGCACTCGGCGATCCATTCCTTCGCGAACTGGCCGGACTGGATCTCGCCGAGGATCTTCTTCATCTCGGCCTTCACCTGCGGCCCGATCACGCGGGGGCCGCGTGAGTAGTTGCCGTATTCGGCGGTGTCGCTGATCGAGTAGTTCATATAGGCCAGGCCACCCTCGTAGTAGAGGTCGACGATCAGCTTCAGTTCGTGCAGCACCTCGAAGTACGCCAACTCCGGCGGGTAGCCGGCTTCCGTGAGCGTCTCGAATCCGGCCTTGATGAGGGCTTCCGAGCCCCCGCAGAGGACGGCCTGCTCGCCGAAGAGGTCGGTCTCCGTCTCATCTTTAAAGGTCGTCTGGATGACGCCGGCCTTGGCGCCGCCGATGGCGGCCGCGTAGCTGAGGGCGAGCTTGAGCGTCTGACCCGAGGCATCCTGGGCGACAGCCACGAGACACGGCACGCCGGCGCCTTCGGTGTAGACGCGGCGGACGAGGTGACCGGGGGATTTCGGGGCGACCATGAATACGTCGACGCCGGCCGGCGGCTTGATCTCGCCGTACAACACGCTGAACCCGTGCCCGACGCCCAGCGCCTTGCCCGGCTTCAGGTTCGGGGCGATGTCCGCGTTGAACACCTTCTTGTGATGCTGATCCGGCACGAGGACCATGATCACATCCGCCCATGCCGTGGCATCGCCTACCGGCATGACGCGCAGCCCTTTTTCCGTCGCTTTGGCGGCCGACTTCGAGCCCGGGCGTAACCCAACGACAACCTCCACCCCGCTATCGGTCAGGTTCAGCGCATGCGCATGCCCCTGGCTACCGTATCCGATGATGGCCACTTTCTTTCCCGCGATGATGCTCTGGTCCGCATCATAATGAACTGTCAATCCCATGTGAGCTACGTGCTATCGGTGTGAGTGAGGGAGTTAGCTTCCGTGAACGAGGGCGCGCCGCATCGCCACGCGGCCGCTGCGATGCATCTCTTCGATGCCAAAGGGCTGCATCATACCAACAAACGCGTTGATCTTCGTGGTCGGCCCCGTCAGTTCGAACGTCAACGTCTCGGCGGTGATGTCGATCACCTTGCCGCGGAAGATGTCGTTGATGTCCATGATCTGGCTCCGATTCTTTTCGGTGTACCGGATCTTGAGCAGACACAGTTCGCGCTCGACGTATTCCTGGTCCGTCAGGTCCTCGACCTGCACGGTATCGACCAGGTTGTTCAGGTGCCGGAGCACCTGTTCGATTTTACGCGCCGTGCCGGTGGTCACCAGCGTCATGCGGTAGAGCGACGGGTCGTCGCTGATGCCGACGACCACGCTCTCGAGGTCGAAGCCGCGGGCGTAAAACAGGTTGACGACGCGGTTCAGCGCGCCGATCGAGTTCTCCAGCAGGACGCTGAAGATGTGGCGGCGGATCTTCAGCGTGTCGTCCGCGAGTACCGGCTCGCCGGCCGCTTTTTTGCGGTAGATCTGCTGAGGCGTCAAGGTGGCCTGGCTCATAGTGTTATCCGGGTTACGAATGGGTTCGAAGACAGCAAGGGCGCCTAGACGGCGTCGTCGGCCGAATACCGTTTGGTGATCATGTCGCCCGTGGCGGCGCCAGCCGGCACCATCGGGAAGACCATCTCGTCCATCTGCACGCGGCACTCGATGAGCACCGGGGCGTCGGCCGACTTCCAGGCCGAGGCGAGCGCGGCGTCCAGCTCGGCCGGCGTCTCGACGCGTACGCCGTGGACGTGGTAGGCCTCGGCCAGCTTCACGAAGTCGGGATTCGTCGGCGCCAGGTTCGTATGGCTGTAGCGGTTCTCGTGGAAGAGCTCTTGCCACTGCCGCACCATCCCTAGGAACTGGTTGTTGACGACGATGATCTTCACCGGCAGGTTGTGCGCCGAGGCGATGGCCATTTCCTGCGAGTTCATCACGAAGCCGCCGTCGCCGCTCACCGAAATGACCGGGACATCGATCCCCTTTTCGCGGAGGCCGAAGGCGACACCGATGGCCGCCGGCAGACAGAAGCCCATCGTGCCGAGGCCGCCGGAAGTGATGTGCGAATGCGGGCGGACAAACTGGAAGTATTGGGCCGTCCACATCTGGTGCTGCCCGACGTCCGTCACCACGACGGCGTCGCCGCCGGACTGGGCGCGAAGCTTCTGGATGACGCCCTGGGCGCGAAGCAAACCGTCTTTTTCGTATTCGAGCGGGCACTCCTTGCGCCAGGCCTCGATCTCGCCGAGCCACGCCGCGGTATCTTTGGGGGCGACGAGCGGGGTCAGCTTCTGCAGCACCTCCTTCACGTCCCCGAGGATCGGGCAATCCACCTGCACGTTTTTGGAGATACAGGAGGGGTCGATGTCGATGTGGATCACCTTCGCGTGGGGCGCCCAGCTGTCGAGCTTGCCCGTCACGCGGTCGTCGAATCGCGCGCCGACCGAGAATATGAGGTCGCAGTGTTGGACGGCCTGGTTGGCGTACCACGTCCCGTGCATGCCCAGCATGCCCAGCGACAGCGGGTCGGTTTCGGGGAAGGAGCTGAGGCCATGGAGGGACGTCGTCACCGGGATTCGCGTGATACGGGCAAACTCGGTGAGCAACTCGGTGGCGCGGGAGCTCAACGTGCCGCCGCCCACATAAAGCAATGGCCGCTCCGATGCCTTAATCATCTCAGCGGCCAGTTCCAACTGCTTCATCGCGACGGGGACATTGGGATTGTACCCACGTATGAAGACCTGTTCGGGATACTGGAACGACGTCGTCGCGGCCAGCATGTCCTTTGGGAGATCGACCACGACCGGGCCCGGCCGGCCCGTCTCGGCGATGTAATAGGCCTCTTTGATGGTCCGCGCCAGATCCCGCACGTCGCGCACCTGGTAGCTGTGCTTCGTGATGGAGCGCGTGATGCCGATGATGTCGGTCTCCTGGAACGCGTCGTTCCCGATGAGGTGAGTCGGCACCTGGCCGGTGAAGACGACGATGGGCACCGAGTCCATGAACGCGTCGGCGATGCCGGTCACGCAGTTCGTGGCGCCGGGGCCGCTGGTGACGAGCACGGTGCCGGCCTTGCCGGTGACCTTCGCGTAGCCGGCGGCCATGTGGGTCCCGCCCTGCTCGTGCTTGACGAGGATGTGCTGAAAGCTGGGGTTGAGCCGCGCGATCTCGTCGTACACCTTGATGACGGCGCCGCCCGGGTAGCCAAAGATGTACTTTACGCCTTCCGCTTCAAGCGAGCGGACAAATATTTCCGCGCCGGACATCACTGAACTCGGGGTTGGCAACATCGTCGAATCGGTTGCGCCATCACCCTCAGGCTGGGTAACCTTCGTGGAAGCGTCCTTCAGCATGGTTGCATCTCTGTTCTGAGGTTTCGCCAATCCCCAGATCCGATGCTATGTGCGAATGCGCTGCGTGGAAGTGTCCAGGGATTGACGTGCGATCTAGCCTAGAATAAGTAGATCGAGAATAATGGCTAGCCCGATGAGCATGATCATTCGGGCCAGGCCAATGCCATCAATCCCCTTCGCGAGTACGGATACGCCGGCCACACGAAACGGCAAACGCGCAGAAGCAACCATCACATGATTCCGTTGGGCCATCTTATGGTTGCTACGGTCAGGCACGTCAGGTTCGCGGTTTGTTGCGGGTCTGCTCTGGAAGGAAGTGATGTGGTGTAATAACGTGATCCCCGCAGAACTGCGCAATCCCGATAAATAGCGGCAAACCGCCCAACTCACTGTGTCCCGCGATCGGTCGGTACCGCTTCCAGTAAACTATCCTAGTCATTCAATCAAAAACGCCTAATTTTCTTCAAATCAATGATCTGGCATGCCAGATTAAATGACTGCCCGCTCTTCAATAATATTTACTACTCTGTTCGAGACTTCACACGATCTTAATATACAATACGACGTGGAAGGGCTTTCATCAACGCCCGCATGGCCCTTAATCGTGTGGCCAACACACCAAAAGGCACTATCCGGACATCAAGGCGCCTGTATTTCATGAAGTTCGGTGGGGATGAGCTGAATGGCCGGCACCGCCTCACCCCGCATGTAGGCCAGCACGGCCTGGATAGACAGCCGACCTATTTCGCGCGGGTAGGTGATCACGTCCGCATACAACGCGCCACGGTCGACGGCTTCCACGGCCTCTTTCTTCCCCCCGAATCCGATGACGCGGACGCGATCCGCCCGGCCGGCTTTTTCGATCGCCGCCAGGGCCCCGAGCGCCGTCTCGTCGTTGATCCCGAAGATGGCGTCCAGCTCGGGCTGGGCCTGTAGCATGTCCTCCGTTGCCTTGAAGGCCTTGTCCATCGACCCACTGCCGGGGAGGACGGAGACAATCTCGACGGCCGAGCCGGCCTGGTTCGCCGCGTCGATCGCATCGCGGAAGCCGCGGGTGCGCTGGATGACGGACTCAACCTCCGGGTGGTCCACGATCCCCACCTCCCCCTGTCCGCCGAGCATACGCACGACGGCCTCGCCGGCCTTCCTTCCCCCGTCATAGTTGTCGATCCCCACGTGGGCCACCACCTCCACCCCATCCGCCAGCGCCGCGATGTCGGCCGTGAAGACGGGGATGCCGGCGCGATTGGCCTCGGCGATGGACGTCCCGATCGCCCGCGAGTCCGTCGGGGTGATAATCAAGGCGTCGACGCCCTGCACGATGAAGTCGGCGATCTGGTTCTGCTGCTTCGCGATGTCGAACTCGCCCGATACCAGCAGCACCTCTACCCCGTTCGCCGCGGCCTCCTGCTGCAGGGCATCTACGAGGTCGAGGAAAAACGGATGGGTCATGGTCAACACCGTCACGCCGACCCGGTAGGAGCCGGGCTCGGCGGCTTTTTCAGCAGGGGCGGCGCAGGAGGCGAGGAAGAGGGCGAGGAGGAGGAAGAGGCGCATAGGGTGGGGATAGATTTAAGTTTCAACCATGGTCATCCCTCGACAGGCTCACTTCGGCTTCGCTCAGTGCAGGCGGGATGACAATGATTTTTCCGAAGATACACATCACCGCCCTAACGCGGGATACGCTTTTACCAGGGCGCCGAGTACGTCCCGCGTGCGAGGCAGGGCGCTGGGGTCGGCGTTGGGGAGGTCGTGGATGAGACGGATGAGTTCGTCTGGGGTATCGACGTCGTACCAGGTAGGCAGCACCGAAACCACGCCTGCGCCAGACGTATCCGCCCGCTGGATGGTCTCTTCGAAGACGCGGTCTTGGCTGTACGTCATGTCCTCGAAGACCTGGGGGTAGAATTCGTTCATCCCGAGTAGGTAGTACCCCCCATCCTCGCTGGGCCCGATGACGATCGAATAGGGATCTTCGGCGAGGGATCCAAAGGCCTCCTGGATAAACGCCGAAGGCAGCGTCGGGTGGTCGGTGCCGATGATGACGGCGCGTGCGTAGCCGGCGAGGAACGTCTCCAGAAACGCGTGGCTCATCCGCGGGCCGAGGTCGGCGCCGACCTGCGTATGAACCGTTGTGGTTTCAGGCACGATGCCGGCGGGCATCGGCGTCTCGGTCGGGCTCAGGTACAACCGCACATGCACTCCGACAGCGGTGTACTGCGCGAGGGCATCTGCCAGAAACGCGGCGTAGAGGCCGGCGGCCTGGGCGGGCGTGAGTAATTCCGTAAGGCGGGTTTTCACCTTGCCGGGCTCGGGGACTTTGGCGAAAACGATGAGGGCGGCGTTGTTGGGTTGAGACATTGCGGTTTATTTCGTGCTCTTACTCGTTTTTACGCCGGGTTACCACGGGGGGCGAACATTTTATGCTACGGGGGGCGAATCATTTTACGCCGGGTTACGCTTCGCTAACCCGGCCTACGAGGG